>Ga0214544_1002439_pt1 | contig 39067 bp, 21 predicted proteins | sample CNSS3metaG_FD_160074 | JGI IMG/M metagenome (GOLD analysis project Ga0214544, IMG submission 160074) | Root nodule microbial communities from cowpea collected in UCLA plant growth center, Los Angeles, California, USA - CNSS3 | ecosystem: Host-associated > Plants > Roots > Nodule | place: USA...
ATTTATATTTTATATTTAAATATTATATATATATATATATATATATATATATATATATATATATATATATATATATATATATATATATATATATATATATATATATATATATATATACCCTTCAATATTTCCTTTTTGTAATTTGTTCTTCTAATTTTTTTCCTACTTCTATTTTTGCTTTATTTACATTATTGTTTTTTATTTTCAATTCATTAAATGGCTCACTAGATGTAGTGAGTTTCCTTTTTATGCATTTTTCTTTATAAATTCATTTTGATGATTTGTACATTTCCATTAGTATAACATTATTAGAAACCATTTCATAATAGACTTGCCTAACAGAATCAAGGTCAAAAAGGTCTAATTATTAGTCTTTAGAATCATGATGAATTGTTGTGAGCATCTGCCATGAAACCTATATGTACTTCTTCTATTTCTGAGTCAAACAAGTATATAGATCTTCCTATGTTGTTATGAGTTTTTTGTTCCTTTTTTTTGTCTTTCTCTTTGTTTGTCAATTCAGAGCATTCTGAATTATAATCCATAAGCTTCTTGCATTTAAAACATACAACTTTCTCTTTATCCTTACCTATGAATCTCTTGCTTTGTTCATAACCCAACTTTTTCGAATTTCTCTTAAGTTTCAATGTTATGAGAGTTAATTCTTCATCTCCCTCAAAATCAGACTCATCTGATTCATCTTCCGTTTCCTCCAGAACTCCACATGAGTTGCACTTTTTACCTTTATGTTTAGCTTTTAGAGTAAGGTTCATACCTTTGGTTGTCTTCTCGTCTCCTTGTAATATTTGCTCGTGTACAATAAGGATGCCTACAAGTTCTTCCAAAGACATCTTGTCAAGATCTTTGGATGCTCTTAGGGCATTATTTTATGCTCTCCACTTTACAAGTAGAGTGCACAAGATTTTATCTTTGATATCATAATTGTAATATACAATACCAAGAGACCTTAAACTATTGAGTAAAGTTCGTAACCTTGGATCATTGATTGAATTGATTCATTTTCTTCAATTGACAAATTTTCATATTGATGTCTCAACAATGTTAGTTTATTTCTTTTACCCCTTTTAAACCTTCATGAGCCAAAGCTAATGTATCCGACATTTCTTTGGCTGAGGACATAGCATGTACTTTTGAAATTTCTCCTTCAGATAATGCACAAATTAAGTTACGTTTATATTTTGCATTTAATTGGTATATGTATCTCTGATAATCATCTAATTTACCTCTTGGTAGCATTTTCCGTTTATCATCCAGTAGAGAAGGAATCCTAGGAATCCTTTCTCGATGATATCCAATAAGTCTGTGCATTCCGCTTCAAGATAAGCTAGCATTTCCCCATGTCATATTTCTCACCTTTGAATAGAGGAGAGCAATTTGTTGGTTGGTTGTTTCCTTTCATTAAATTTGTTGGATCAATCCTATCTTCCTATTAAGGAGTTCCCCATAGGCTAGTTATGGTTCCACTTGGCGTGATATCGCTCTAGAAGGGAGATGAATAGAGCTTGTATAGAAATTCTAACAATTTTGAGTACAAACCTCTCCTAGCTATAGCAAGAACAAATGAAAATTACAAGAAGCAATATCATAATAAATATCACAAGTATAATTTTACTTTGTAAAGGATGCTCTCAACCCAATTTTTCACAATACGTTTTAGATATGAAAATTTCACAACTCCATCAATTTGCTATAGTGTTCAATGATAAGTTTTTCGACATCGAAGGGGAGTTCAATTTTCTTATGTTATTTAACTTAGGGTAGCCATCTAAAAGAGTTTAATATTTTATTATGATTAAAAAGATGGAAAAAGTCTAAAGCATGATAGCTCAAAACCATTTAATGTTTTTCTCTTATGTAGTATATTTGTAGGTTATTACAAAAGGCTTTAAAACAATTTTTTATCATCATCAAAAAGGGGGAGATTGTTGGCAAAAGAAGAGGATAATGGAGGTCATTCTTCAAGACTAAATTTTGATGATGATAAAAACAAGTCCAAGAACTTAAAGTGATGACAAAAGATATTGGAAGACTTGTATCTTATTTTTGTATATGATTAAGCCTTTGTAATAAGTCATATATCAGTGAATCATTTGTGTGCAGAACTTAGCTAAGAGAATCACAAAGCAGCATGTACAAAGATCACTCATGATTTTTTTTTTTTTGAGAAAATTTATGTGATAATCGATTATCTGATTAAAATCAAGTTTTTCATAATGTCACAACCGCAATTGCGACGGGATGACGAACCAAAAATAAAATATAAAAAAAGAGTTTTGGAGTCGTCACCATAGTTATTATAGGAAACTATGGAAAACCATAAAAAGGAGCAAGGTCTACGAAAATAGAGTTTGGGGGTACGAGAGTTTATTACGCGTAGGAAAGATGTTAGCACCCTACAACGCCCATCCTAAGGCGGTACCTTTAATTAAAATACAAATTGATGTGGTCTCCTTTAAATGTTTATTTTCCAAAAATAAATAAATAAAATAAATAAATAAAAATAAAAATAAATAAATAAAAGATGACAAAGAAAAACAAAGAAAAAAAAAGATTTTTGTTTTTTGGGCCCGACAAAGATTACTCCATGCTCCTACGTATCTCCATTCATAATGGAGAATCAGGGTCACGTAGTTCTTTATAAAAAAAAATTTTGAAAAAAACAATTTGTTTGAAGATGTTGATATCACTCTTTTTTAATATTTGAAAAATTTTGTATTTTTTTTAGTAATCTTATAGAAGAGCGAAGACATTAAGTACTAAAACGACGCGAGCGGTCACACGAGCACTTATACATTTTAAAAGTTAGAAGGGTATTTAAATTATTTATTTGTTATTACTTCCTTTAAAGAAAAGCTTCCGAAATAAGACATGATACCCAAAAAACGTGACTATTATATATTCATAATTTATGAAAACATTAGGAAAATAAATAAATAAATAAAATATTAGGAAATACTGTTTAGGATTAAACATATTATTTTATTATAAATTTTTTTAAAACACTTAATATGAAAAAATAGCACAACATATTCATACAATGTTAAAACATGATATCTCTCACTTATTCATGCAATAACATTCACAACCCAATGCAATCAACAAACATTAATTATAAAACTAATGAACCCAAAAATGCATGACAATAATGTTTTTTCCATATCAAAAAGAAATCGTAAAAACATCAAATTCAACCAAAATCATAACCAAATCTCAAGAAAGATTGCATAACACAACAAAAATTAATTTTTGTGAACCTGAATGGGAGATCGGATTTACAATAGTTGTGTTGGAACACCAAGAAGCACGTGGGGGTTGGCGATCGAAGGTGAGTGAGTTTTTTATATGCGAGGGTTAAAGGAATTTGTGTGCTCAGGTTGAGAGAGGTCTCCAGAATTCTGAGAGAATTTTTTTTATTCTTTTGCTTAACGGGTTTATATACACAACATTATAAATCTAATGTAATCTCGTAATAAAGTCAGTCTTGATTACAAAGAAATTTAAAAGACAAGAACTGGTCTTAATATTATCACATTATGGGAATCAAATCACAGAAGAAAAAAAATAGAGCACAAAATCAAACGTGATTAGCAAAATTGATTCTAATTAGTAAAAGAGATATTGCTTTGAATCATATTACTACTTTCTTTATCTGGAAAAACGGTGTGATAAAATCATAGCACAAAATCAGAGTAAATGATTCTAAATATTAGAATAGATTTTGTTTCTAATTATTAGACTAACTTCTTGATCTGGAACAGAAACGACAAAGCATAGAGTGGGGGTTGAGAAAATTAAATTTTGGGCTGTTGTTAGTTGCAAGAAAAAATGGTGTGGGTGTATAGAGTATTTTGGGCTAAAATAGAAATAAAACCTTAAAATAAAATACATAAAAGATTAAAACAGTCTCTCTTTTTTCTTTTTATTTATTTATTTATTCTTATTATTATTATCCTATTATTATTATTATTTAGACAAAGAAAAAACCCAAGAAAAAAAACTTATTTACTTTTTAAAAAAAAAACAAGTTATTATTATTTATTTAGCCGGACGAAATTGGGTGTTAACACATAAGAGTTCTATGATAATTGATTATCACTTGCTGGTAACTGATTATCATAACAAAAATATGATTTTAGAAGAAAAATTATTTGATAATTGATTATTGCATTAAATAGTCGATTATTAGTGGTGTCTGTCATCTTTTGTAAGTTTGGTTTAATTTTTAGTGTTTTAATTAATCCTTCTTTAGAGATATTAGTAACTAGACGTATGGTGTTTTGGTCCAAACTAGTATAAAATAACTTGTGTAATTTTCTCTTCCCTATTCTCTTTATTTTACTAAAGTTATTAAAATAAGAGAAAATATTTAATTGAACAATAATTTTTTAAGGGAAAACTTTAGAACACAATTTTTATTAAGAAACAAATTCATTCCCTCTTGATTTTGTTGAGATGCGAATAGTCTGTTCAACGATTCTAGCGAGAGTCATTAATTAGGAAGATTGATTAACCATTCCAAAGTTGTGCAAACCAACATGTATGCAAACATTTTGTAGGAACTTCGTCATTTGCCCCACTAATGAAGATCCACACTTTGAATGTTCACAAAAGAGCCATTGGATCCTATGTAATGAATCAAAATTGGTTCATTCATGTCCTCTACCAAAAAATGGTAGAAATTGCACTAACCATAAAAGGGTTCAAACCACTATCATTGTCCGTCAAACATTTTGTGTTGGATAGCCTACCCTAATTCTTCATTTGTTCTATATAACTACATTGAGCTTCCTTTGTCTACTATCTCATATCATTGTTAGTATTATGGTGGTTGATTTAGTCCCACATCGCTTAGAATTGTAAGATGCGATTCTCTATTTTACTATATAAGAGACCCTATGTAAAGCTTGAGATATACCAAAAATAAAAATACTTCCTAGTGTAGTCGTGGACGTAGACATACACATTGTACGCCGAACCACGTTAAATTCTTCGTGTCTATTTTTCTCTCATTTATTCTTTCCTTTATTTCCTTGTTCCTAAAAATTGGTATCAAGAGCCATTTTTCCTAGTATGCTTTGTGGTTGCAGCATTGTCTGATCTTCCACATCACAAAAGATTTTGTTTCTTTTTCTTCTTGGGAATCTCAGTTTAGAGAAGTAGTGAGAGCTTTGGTCAAAAGCAGCAGGAGCTTTCATCAAAAGCAGCAGGAGCTTTTGTCAAAGGCAACAGGAGCTTTTGTTAAAAGCAACAAGAGCAATGGCATTAGAAGAAGGGACGGTGAAGATTGAAAAGTTTGATAGCAGTGACTTCGGGTTCTGGAAGATGCAGATAGAGGACTACCTGTATCAGAAGAAGTTGTATCTACCCTTAACAGGGCAGAAGCCAACCGACATGGTGTAGCTAGAATGGGAAGTTTTAGATCGGTGGACACTCAGTGTGTTCCGGTTGACATTAGCCAAGAATGTTGTGTTCAACATCATGAACAAGAACACAACCATAGATTTGATGAAGGCATTGTCAAATATGTATGAGAAGCCATTTGCAGCCAATAAAGTGTATTTGATTCGTAGGCTAATCAACCTAAAAACTGGTGAAGGTAACTCGATTACAAATCATATTAGTGAATTTAATAGAATTATTGCGCAGTTGACATCAGTGCAGATAACATGTGATGATGAGGTGAAAGCATTAATTTCATCTCTTCTGGAAAGGTTGAATGCAACTGTTATTGCAGTTAGTAATTCTGCAAGTAATAGCAAGTTGAAGCTTGATAACATCCGTGACTTGATCTTAAGCGAAAATGTTCGTAGGAAAAGTTCAGGTGAATCTTCCAGTTCTTGTTCTGGTTCATCATTGAGTACTGAAACTAAAGGAAGAAACAACCAGAAAGGTCGTAATCAAGGCTAAGAAAGATCAAAGTCTAGTGGGAGATCACAACCAAAATTTTAGAATGATATCACTTGTTGGAATTGTCAAAAAAGGGGTCACTTTACAAATCAATGTAGGGCTCTAAGGAAGCACAACAACAAGAAGAAGCAAGATGATGATCAATAAGCAAATGCAACATCTGATGAAATTGAAGATGCACTATTATGTAGTCTATATAGTTCTATTGACTCATGGATTATGGACTTAGGTGCGTCATTTCATATTACACCTTCCTTAGAACTATTATATAACTATGTTACAAGAAAGTTTGGGAAGGTCTACCTTGCAAATGTAAAATCTCTTAATATTATAGAAATAGGTGATATTAACATCAGAACCTTTAATGGAAGTGTATGGACTTTGAATAATGTTAGACATATTCCTGCCTTAAAGAGAAACTTAATATCTAGGACAGTTGGATGATGAAGGGCCTTACACCACCTTTGGAGATGGACATTGGAAGGTAATGAAAGATAATCTTGTTGTTGCTCGTGGAAAGAAGCAAGGATCTCTTTACATGATTGCAGATGAGGATATGATATTAGTTGTAGAATTTGGCAAAATTTCGTCTTTGTGGCATTAGAGGCTTAGGCATATGAGTGAGAAATGAATGAAGCTCATGGTCTCAAAAGGTAAAATACCTAACTTGAAGCATGTTGACGTTGGACCTTGCAAACATTATATCTTTGGAAAGTAGAAAAAGGTTAGCTTTCCTAAAACAAGCAAGTCGTTTAAAGTTGAAAGACTAGAACTAGTGCATATAGATGTTTGGGGGCCATCTCCAATGAAATCCCTTGGAGGTTCATAGTATTATGTAACCTTCATTGATGACTCTACGAGAAAGGTATGGGTTTATTTTCTTAAAAATAAATCTGATGTATTTTCTATGTTTAAAAGGTGGAAAAAGGAGGTTGAGAGTCAAACAAGTTTAAAGATTAAATGTTTGAAGTCTGATAATGGTGGAGAATATGACAGTAGTCAATTTAAGGATTTTTGTACAAAGAACGAGATCAAGATGATCAAGATGATTCCAGGAACACCAGAATAAAACAGTGTGGCATAAAGAATGAATAGAACCTTGAATGAGAGAGCAAGATGTATGAGAATTCAGTTAGGATTACCCAAGGTATTTTGGGCAGACGCAATAAGCACAACAACCTATCTCATAAACAGAGGACCATCTGTTCCTTTAGACTATTAGTTACATGAAGAAGTATGGTCTGGAAATAAGGTAAGTCTTTCACATCTGAAAGTTTTTTGTTGTGCTTCATATATTTTGTTGAACTCTAATAATAAAGATAAATTGGACCCTAAGGCAAAGCGATGTTATTTCATTGGTTATAGATCTGACATGTATGGCTAAAGGTTTTGGATGACCAAAACACGAAAATTATTAGAAGTAGAAATGTTACTTTTAATGAAAATGTGTTCTATAAAGAAAAAAATGCAGACTTTGCAAATGCAAATAAATAGCCAGAGCAGATTAGAAGAAATTTCAAAAAGTGATGTACTCAACAAAAGGCAAAATACAAAAGTAGAGCCTGAGTCAGAGTCTGGGTCAGAACCTAAACAAATAGTAGAGTCAATAACTCCTGAAATACTGGTTAAAAGATATAGCAGAACAATTTTAGCATCACAAAAGTATTCTCCTCCATTGCATTACTTGTTGTTGACTGATGCTTGTGAGCCAAAGCATTTTACTAAGGCTATGCAGGGAGATGAATCTATTAAGTAGGAGCTAGCAATGGAAGATGAGATAAAGTCTCTTCAGAAGAATAAAAGATGGTCTTTAACCAAGCTACTAGAAGGAAATAAGATTTTGCAAAACAAGTGGGTCTATCGGTTAAAAGAAGAACCAGATGGCAACAAACGATATAAGGTTAGACTTGTAGTAAAAGGGTTCCAACAGAGACAGGGAATTGACTTTACAAAAATTTTCTCTCTTATTGTCAAGATGACTACCATCAAAGTTATCTTGAGTATAGTAGTTGCAGAAAATCTTCATCTGGAGTAGTTAGATGTGAAAAATGCATTCCTACATGGGGATCTTAAGGAAGAAATCTTTATGGCACAACCAAAAGGTTTTGAAGTACAAGGCAAAGAGAATCTTGTATGCAAGCTTCATAAAAGTTTGTATGGATTGAAACAAGCACCAAGACAGTGGTACAAGAAGTTTAATGAGTTTATGAGAAACTCAGGATTTCACAAATGTGAAGAAGATCATTGTTGTTACGTTAAGAAATATGTTGGCAGCTATATCATTCTTGCTTTGTATGTTGACGACATATTGATTGTTGGTGCTAATATGACAGATTGAAGAAACAATTGTTAGAAAATTTTGAAATGAAGGATCTTAGTCCAGCCAAGCAAATTCTTGGTATGAGAATCTCTAGGGATAGATCTAAAGGTATTCTGAACTTATCTCATAAAAAATATATAGAAAAATTGCCTAGCAGGTTTAATGTTGGAAATGCTAAAACCAGGAATACACCTTTGGGAATTCACTTAAAGTTCTCAAAAAGGCAATCTTCTCAGACAGAGGAAGAAGAAAGTCACATGTCTAAAATGCCATATGTGTCTACAGTAGGGAGCTTGATGTATGTTATGGTTTGCACTAGACCTGACATAGCACATGCAATGGGAGTTGTGAGCTGGTTTCTATCAAATCTCGGAAAGGAGCATTGGGAAGGCGTGAACACTACAAATAAATTTATCTTTAATGGAGGGTATCTTGGGGAGGTTTTAAATATCCTCCGCAAATTAATATAGTTTACGATAATATTGTAAGTTATCTAAAATGACAATAATAACAGGGGTTTTAATATTTTTGTACAGAGGTTTAAGACCTCAGCAAATTATAATACAAATTTTATTACGTTAAATATTAAAGTTTTCATTTACCCCTCTGTTTCATTTTCGGTTTCGCTCTCATCTATCTCTTTGAACAATTTCGTCTCGCGTTTTCACACAAAAGAGTTTATTGCAATGTAGAGCAAGTTTATTGCAACACTGGGTGGAGAAGAACAGTGGCTAGGACAACATGAGTATTTGAGGCTTTGGAAATGATTTCATGTGGAAAGTGAGGAATGATGTCGCGTGAGATTGGTCGCTAGTTATCGGTTTTTGTTGGTTTTCTTTATTATATATGTGTTTTTTTGGGGTTTGAGGAATTGAGTTTTGGTGGATCGAGAACAATGGAGTCTCAGATGGATCAATATGAGATCATGGAGCAGATCGGGCGAGGAGCATTTGGAGTTGCTATTCTTGTTCACCACAAGGCTGAGAAGAAGTAATAGTCACAACTTTCATGTGTTTCTATTCTTGAGATATTCGTTGATGGGTATTGGGTAGGTTCATACTAAGTTTCATGACTGAAGCTTCGTTTTATTGGGTTGTAGATATGTGTTGAAAAAAATCAGGCTAGCAAGATAGACTGAACGATGAAGAAGATCTGCTCATCAAGAAGTGAGTTTGGTTTTTTGTGTGTTTCCTATTTGTTGATTTGCTTCACATAATCATAGTTCATATACCTGCAATCTGATTTTTTTTTGGGAAGAGATTTGACTGTTGTTGCTTGTTGAGAATTGTAGATGGCTCTTATTGCTCGAATCCAGCATCCTTATATTATGGAATTCAAGGAGGTATGGGTTGAGAAGGTGAAAGACCTTTAAGTTTCTATATAATGTATTCACAATCTTAATTTCTTTGCTAAACACATTCTATTTCTATTGCAGGGTTGCTATGTCTGCATTGTCACTGGATATTGTGAAGGTGGAGACATGTGAGCATATGATACTACCCATGCTCAATATCTTAAAGTTTATTTGATAGTTTATGCTTATTTTCTCTTCAAATATGGGAGAGGGCTGAATCGATGAAAAAATTAAATGGTGCTTACTTTCCTAAGGAGGTATCCTTGAATCTTATCCCACACTTGCGTTTGTTTATGCATGTATTCTTTTCCGATCTTACATTGAATGTTGTCGAAATTTCTCAGAAACTCTACAAATGGTTCACGCAATTACTGTTGGCAGTGGAATACCTGCATTCAAATTTTGTTTTGCATCGTGACCTGAAGGTATACACTTATATATGAAACAAACTATTGGTATATGATTCTTGTCCTTGATTTAAAATGTATTAGGTCTATTTCTATCTTTTAAAGCAGATTATAAGATTTTATAGTTAATAATTTAGCTGAGGTGCTGTATCTGTACGTGCAGTTCCAGAAATATATGTCATATGATGATTTAAGGGTTAGCTGGCTTAACATTCTGACGAGAAGAAAAATTACCGATCAAGGATCGTCAAGTGTTCACTTCAAACAGTTCTAAAAAGAAAGACATTGCATAACAGTGAAATTGCATGGCTGAAATTCAGTCTAAGAAAACACCATCCATTGTAAGTGTCTTATTCTTTAACGCAAACATTTATCATTCCTTTGTTACTTTTCTTAAGTTTTGTTGAGAAAAAAAATCTTCTCTTTATGACAGGAGCAAGTTCTTAGCGTTGGTAAACTATTTTCGCACCATTCCGTTTAATCCAATGACTGAGATTTTTTTCCGTACAGATTTAATGGCTCAAATTCAATTTTGAATTAAGATTCAATTTTCCTATAGACCGATTTAATTAAGATTAAGTACTTGGTCGTTGTAGTATAGTGGTGAGTATTCCTGCCTGTCACACAGGTGACCCGAGTTCAATCCCCAGCAAGCAACAGCTACTTTTTGAGGATATGTTCTCTAACCCTGAGTCATTGAAACAAGGTGGTGGAGAACCATGCATTTTAAGAGAATTAGCTGGTAATGTTTTGCCTCTGTTTTTTTTCTTGTCAAAAAAGACAAAGCGTAACAATATTAAAAATTTTGACGTCGCCTGAGAGATTCGAACTCTCGCGGGGAAACCCCATGTACTTAGCAGGCACACGCCTTAACCACTCGGCCAAAGCGACTTTGTTGAGGCTTTAGTGTTAAAGATTTTGTCGTTTTGCTGAAGGAGGTGTTTATTTGTTATATGTGTTTTGGTAAGCATTCACAAATTCAGATGATTCTTTATGTGAATTTCATTCGACATGTACTTTTTTTCTGTTTAATCTTTGAAACAAGGTTGTTTATAGCTTGGTTGCAGGTTTGGATCATAGTTCATCTTCTTGAGTGATATTTTTTGTTATCAATCTTCTTCTCTCTGTCATAAATCAAATTGCTTATTGTCTGTTTTTTTTATCAGATTACTATTGCAGTAAGTGTGGGTTAGGGGCTTTGAAAGACAGGTTTTTTAGTTTAACTTCCAAAAAACACTATATTAAAGTATGCAGACACCAAATCCCCCTTAGACTGTCCTATTTTGATACTTTGACAACGTCCCTTCTTAATTAATCACTTTTTGTTGAAATTTAATTGCCTACTTCAGTGTTATTGAATTTTGCTCTGGTTATTCATTGATGTCATTGCTACTGGGTTTTTCCTCCATTGGCCAAACCAAGGAGTAGTAATATCATCTCAACTATGTTTAGTTAAAAATATCCTGCTGTTAAGTTTATTTCTATAAAAAAAGTGGAACAATAATGTATTAGTATTTGCTTCATGCAAAACATATATTTTCAGTCCCATGCTCTTCCACATTTGCCAACTCCTTTATAAACTACATTTTTGGATAAAGAAAAGAGTACAAATAGGAATTGAGTGTTGTTTGGGCAAATTGAATTAGCTGCTTGCAGGAAATTTGATAGATAAAAAGGACAACATATTTTTCTAGAATTTGGGTTGATTCAGTAAACTTGTTTATTGTTTCTCATCTTTTGTGTGGACATTTTAATGATCTTTTACTTCTAGAGGTATAAAATATGATATTGGTATCAATTATTTAATCTATATGATTAACGTTACGTTTATATACAAATGCATAGTCACCAGAAAATGTTTCTATGCAGGTGGTAGGAACTCCAAATTACATGTGTTCTGAACTGCTTGCTGATATACCGTAAGGATTCAAATATGATATTTGGTCACTAGGTATGTATTTTACAACAAGTGTCTAATACTTGAAGATTTGGTTTTTCTGGAGCTAAAATGCTTTCGTTTTGTCTAGGGTGTTGTATATACGAGATGGCTGCTCATCGCCCTGCTTTTAAAGCTTTTGTAAGTTTTCTTCTGATTTTTTTGCCTTAAATTATATATTGGTAGGATGTAGCTTGAGTGAGATCATTTAATGCAATACCCTCATGTTTCAGGATATGGCAGGGTTGATAAGCAAGATAAATTGTTCTTCCATTGGCCCTTTGCCTCCATGTTATTCCCCTTCCTTGTAAGTTTCTTTCTACTTGTGTTAATATCAATATTTTGTTGTTATTAATGTTGACTATTGTTACCTCAGGAAAACACTGATAAAGGGCATGCTAAGAAAAAATCCCGAACATCGACCAACAGTAAGATTCTCTTGAGAACAAATTTATTTCCAATGTGGAAATGGTTTTGTCACTGCTTCCCCTAAATATTCTCACTTCATATTTTCTCAGGCATATGAGGTGTTAAAGCACCCTTATTTACAGCCTTATGTGGATCAATACCGTCTAGCTTTTAGTCCTCCTTCAATTTCTACTGTCAACTATCCTCGGAAAAATATGCATTTGAAAATGCTCAGCCTTTGGAAACTAATTATCTTGGTACTTATTTGTGATGTGATTTTTGATACAAGAATTATACTATATCGGTGTGAGTTAATCATCAATACCAAATAATCATGATTTTTGTGCAGGTCAATGATCTAGTAATAAACTATTTTAGTATATGCATGTTGATTTCATGATTTGAGGTTGACGTCCTTCTTGCAGCTAATATTTATCTTTTATAATTTCAGCAAACCAATGATGCAAATGAGTCTGAGTCTTCTATAGGTACAAGAGGATCATCTGGTGGTAGCAACATTTAAGGTGATGATGATGTTTTTTCGGATGAAACTATTTTAGTGTATTATGAACTTTGAGTAAGTATGGATTAAGTTGTAATTGTTTCAATTTAAATTGCTTTTATGTTAATATGTTGATTTTGAGAATCAAAAGTTCTAATGATATATATTTGAGCACTTTGGTTGAAGTATTTGATTGAAGTTTACAAAAAAATATTGTTGATATAAAAATATAAGTACCTCAAATTGTGACATACATTGTCAAGTATAGTAGGAAATTCTGATTACAAACAAAATATTGTTTTTTATGAGATTTGAATAATGCAAGAAAAATATAGTAATAAATTCACAAATTAAATAATACAAACGAAACAAGTTTTATAATCCTCAAATTGAGGAGGGTATTAACCCCCACAAAAAAGGAGGTTTTAAACCTCCACAAAATAACAGTCATGAATAGGAGAGGTTATAACCCTCCATTAAAAAACTTCCACAATATAAACCTGGTATCAGGGGTTGTAGAAAACCTCCACAAATAACTTGTGGGGAACCTATATGTGGAGATTTGAAAAACCCCTGCAAAATATTTTGTGGAGGGTAAAAACCCCTGCTAAACAAAATTAAAACCTCCGCAATTTAGCTTTTTTTTTTGTAGTGGAAGTGGATATTGAGATATTTGAAGGGCACTTCAAAGATGCATTTGTCTTTTAGAAGAAGTAATTTCACTTTACAGAGGTTTTTTGATGCAGATTCAGGAGGTGATTTGGATGGTAGAAAGAGCACAACAGGTTACATTTTTACATTAGGTGGTACAACTATCAATTGGAAGTCCAAACTTCAAGGAAGAGTCTCCCTTTCAACCATTAAAGTTGAGTATGTAGCTATCTCAGAAGCAACGAAGGAGATGATATGGTTGAAAAACCTTCTAAAAGAATTAGAAAAACAACAAGATGACTCTCCGTTGTTCAGTGGCAATCAAAGTGCTATTTGTCTTGGTAAAAATCCAATTCTTCAATCCAAAGGCAAGCACATTGAATTGAGGTATCATTTTATCAGAAACTTGATAAATGATGGAAACTTGTTTTTGTTGAAGATTCCAGGTGCAGAAAATTCAGCTGATATGTTGACAAAGACTGTCACAACAACTAAGTTGAGACTTTGCATTGCCTCAACTGGCCTTCAAGAAAATTGATGATGAAGGCACTACACTAGGTGTAATGTAAATCAAACCCCAAGTGAGAGAATTGTTAGTATTATGGTGTTTGATTTAGTCTCACATCACTTAGAATTGTGAGATATGGTTCTCTATTTTACTATATAAGAGACCCTATGTAAAGCTTGAGATACACCAGAAATAAAAATACTTCCTAGTATAGTCGTGGACATAGACATACACATTGTATGCCGAACCACATTAAATTTTTTGTGTCTATTTTTCTCTCCTTTATTCTTTTCTTTATTGCTTTGTTCCTAACGATCATCAATTATGTGCATGAGTTATTGGATAGTGGGGGTGTCCTCTTCCCCGTTATGTTGAGATTTTTTTTTTTTCGAGATCCTAATGAATCTGAAAAAGTTTGTGTAATGCATAAGAAAAATGTTGTGATCATCGAAGTAATCTCATAGTTTATGTCAATATAATTAATATAATTATCTAACCTATTTTTTTAAGTTATTTTTTGTAATATATAGGTGGACACAATTTAATTTAAGAAAGACCAAGATAAAAAAACATGTTAATATTTTGAAATTTCCACGTATAGGTAAGAAATAACACAAGCGAGAAATATAGTTAATACTATTTTTTTTTATAACACAATATTTGAATTGGGTACGAAAGATATTGAATGTAATGTGAATGTGGTATCATTTAAATTTATGAATAAAGTATTTGCTTAATTCCTCATAAGTTTTTCTTCTGGATTTCGCTATCATAAAAAAATCTCAAAAAATATAAATTTGTTGTGAATAAATATAATATAAAAGCCAACAATATTATAAGAAATTATAATTAATTTAAAAACAATTTTTAATTTTTTTTTTAATTTAATGGTGTTCTATTATTAGAATTTTACTACAGAACATCTAAAAAAAGTGTATTTGTACTACTCAAAAGTTTTTAGCCATTAAAATAGAACACACAAGTTTATTTTTTAAGTTAGAACTACCTTAGAAAATAAATTTTTATGTCAAAAACTTAGAGTACTCGGAGATAAATTTGTTTCCTAATTTGTTAAATATTTAATATTTTATTAACCAAATATTTTTCAAAATTTGTGAGACTTTACTTTTAAATTAATATAGGTAAGCCTTATAACTGTTTCACAATTTGGTTATCCAACAACTTAATCATTTATTTGAAACATTAAAACTTGATTTACGAAAGATATTGATTGAATTACTCATGAGAGATATCTCACAATATTGTGTCATGACTCCTAATTAAATTTTATTTTGTTTATTTAAGGTTTAATTATTCATTTTCTTATTTTGGTTGAAAAGTTGCAAGTAGATCTTATTTTTATTTTTGTATCAATTAAGTCCAATTTTTTAAAAATTTACTCAATTAGATCTTTCTTGTAGTACCTTATAAATAAAGTTAAAAACATTTCATGAATCGGTTCATAATTAATTTTTTTTTTCGTTTTTCTTAGTTTTTTCTAATCTTTTTATAAATTTTTTTGTTGTCCATGTGTCAGGTCTCGTGGTGTGACATATGACATTATTAGTACCATATGACATGATAATGCCATGTGTCAGCATTAATGCCAAGTGTCATTATTTTTTATTCAATTCAATTTTTATATATGTCAACAAACAATTTTTTTCCTCTTCAAATTGAAACCAAATTTAATATTTGTATAATTGTGATACTATATTTTTATTAAAATTAATTTTATAACATATTAAATTAAAATAACTTAATTAAGTCTCAAGTTTTAAAAAATTGAGACCTAATTAAAAAAAAAACGAAGACCTACTTACAATTTTTCAAATAAATAAAATAAGAACGAATGAAATAATTAAATCTTTATTTTATCATGAAAGTAAAATGTTTAAATTGTGTCGACATTGTCATTATGTTTTTCACTCAAAGTGTATAATTTGCCAAGAAGAATCTCCGTGTACTTTATGGCATACACCATTTTCTTTCTATCATATGAAAAGAGAAAACAATTCAAAGATGATTTTGAACGTGTGTATAATATAAAATTATTTAAAATACTTGAATGTTAAACTCTACACGGTACACAAAAGGAGGAATATACCAAACCTTGTTCCATTGTATCTTCCCAGTTTCTTCATCATTATTCTCCACCAAGTTTCTCTTGCATTAATTTTGTCTTTTCTGCAAGTCAATGGCTCTTCTTTATTAATTTCTACCTGTATCATCTATCTTGCTCCTTTTGTCTTTTCATCGTACACTATGACTAAGACTAAAACAAAATAAAGAAAATCATTGAACCATCTTACAACAATATAGACAAAAATCGGATTCACAAACTATGACTAATAATAACAAATAATTTTTATGTAGTGTGGCTAAACATGATTTAAGTGGTGTTATATATATATATATATATATATATATATATATATATATATATATATTTTTTGTATAGGAATTGATCACTATGGTAGAGTTTGCAACAACTAACTAATCATTACCTTGTTCAACCAACGGAAAGTTTTTCCAACTAGTCAATTTCTTAGAACAAGAAAATTTTTAACTATACTAATGCTGATTGGTATTTTTAAAAGAGAGAAGGGCCAAAATTAGCTCCTTGCATCCCTGGATTTATATAGTTTTTTATTAATAAAATTGAAACAAAGTCATAATAATTTAAATCTAAAGTGTTTTTTTTTATTAGAATACAGCTTAATGTAATCGTAAACAAATTCATATAAAATAATAATATATTAATTTTAATTGAAAATATTGAAATAATGAATTTATACATATATTTATTTCATATTGTCTATGTTCTTATAGAGTTGAATATACTCATGAAAAACTTCAACTCCAAATACTCATAGCTCCGTACACTCTAGATTGGGTTGTTTGTTTATTGCCCTCTTCAAGTCAGCCAACTTCATTAGATGACAATAAGTATAGTAATTCATGAATATAATCAATGTACCTCGTGTATTGTGTTATTTATATTATGTTTATGAGCTTTTTACCTGGGTGGGCCTGATTCATGTAGCTAATTACCTTTATTAGTTTTTGGTTAATAAATATGTTTAATCATACCTTAATCATGATCTTAAATTAGTGAACTCAATCAATGCTTTCCGCATGTTGATCTTGGTTGGTCGATATGAAGTCGGCCAAGCCATCACAATGCACGTTCATAGGATAAGGGTCGAGTACATCTAGACACGGGTGGTCGAGATGTCCTTGTACATATATGGTATAGCCTATATACTTATTTCTAATCAATCTCATACTGTCTTTATTACTTATTTTCAATCGTTAAGAACTAATGATTGTTTCCAACAAGTGCACTGGTGTGTTGAAGTATAAATCAAGTGTCGTATCTACAAGGTTTTATCAAGAATTACAACTATCTAGTTTTTGAATAAAATAGTGATTTTAGAAAAGACTTTAACTAAGCATGCAATTGAAATTTGGTGTGAAGAGAATATTGGTAAAAATCCATGGTGAGGTTGAATTTCATCTCCCTTTCTTTAATTGTATTATTGAATGCTTCTTCTCCTACTTAATATTTATCATGTTTTAATGCTTTGGAAGTACTCTTTGATGTAGATCTAGACCCATTTTTACAGTCTAGAACCTAGGGAGTTTAGACCCGAGGCGATCTCTCCACTCTTGGTTGAATAAATCCCTTTTTTACTACACAAGACTTTCTTCACCCAACATGTCCTCTAAATCTAATGAAAGCCTCTAGCAAGAGCATGGTGATGTGATTGGACCATAATTTGAATTAGCCTTTCAACTCAATTCAAACCAGTGAAATATAACAGAGTATATAAATCAAATCACAAACTAATAAAATATGATAAATATAAGCATTTAGAAGAGCAATCATATACAAAGAAATTAAGTTTAACTACATCCAACCTCATACTTATGAAATCAGCCACTCATGTTGGTAGACAAAATAAAATCTAAGTGTTGATCTCTACTCATTCCTCTATCTCCTCCTAAATTTTGTTCTCAGTGTCTTTACAAGAGGAAAAAGGCCTATCAATTTTAAGCAAATGCCTCAAACTAAGGGGAGAGCCCTATTTTTGTAGAACAATTTAGGCGGTACTCAGCCAAGTTTTTTGTGTTCAGCTACATGTATTTCTTCATAAGATCAATCTGCTTTTTCTGCTTAGCTTTCTTACTTTGGTGCTTGACACATTCATTTATTCTTTTAGTCCAATGTATCTCCTTGGTTTGAATGCTTAGCTACTTAATTATGAGGGTGTTCTTACGTAGCTCGGCATCAGTTGTCAGGCTCAGCCAAAGAATTCATGTGGGCTTTGTTATGTGTTTTCTTCTTTCCTGGCTTAACATTTAAGTAGTGGCTCAACCTCTTGTTTGCTATTTTCACTAGTTTTCTCTACAAAATAGAAAAAAAAAATAAATGTTATCTACAAATTTGGTTCACTCATGAGGGATGTTTCATGATTAAGCTAAAGAGAACTATTTTTTCCTGTAGATTAATTCTTTAAGTACTTGATAAGTGTCTTATTTGATGTATATTTGAATTCATTCTAGGCACTTACCAATAACTTTTTAATTTATATTAAATTCTTAAGATACTTAATATTGTATTTATTTATATATGTGATATACAAAATATATACATTTATGATATAGTAATTACATAAATCTAATCAAATTGGATGCGATCTAATCAAATCATTTGTAACTTATTAAGTTGAATATTTATAACCATATATGGTAATACTTTATTATAAAACAAATATTCAATGATCTAATCATATCTCTTATTTGTTGAGAATATGTTATGTAATTTGGCTCACGTCCAAATAGGTCTATAAATACAAATTAATATTACAAGGAGTACAAATTCAATTCTTAAATTCTACTCTTACTAACTTGAGTATTAGATAATTGTCCACAGGTGAACCTCTCATTGATCTTCATCAACAACCTGACGAGCAATCCTCGTAAGTGGAGCTCGACTTCCTTGAACTGTCACCCTTATCAATTTGGGAGATCTACACTATTTTTCGGTAAGAACATTTGGCGTCCATTGTAAGATCCTGTAAAACTATTCCTAGACCACAAGTCTTGTGGTACTAACCAAAGGCATAATTTTTGCATCATCATTAACAATTCTAAAGATGATCCATCGAACAATGGAGCTCTTATCATGTATATTAAGGATCTTCTTTGAAAATAAAATCTCAAAATTGAGACACCTAGAATGTAAAACAAATTTGACAAAGATTTGAAGTTGTACTTCATTTATGATGGTCCAAAGTCGCCTTAAGAAACGATTGTGAAAATATAATCTTAGAAGTGAATTATTTACTTAAGCTCATTCATTCATTCACATGTACTTCGCTTATGAATTCCGAGCTAGGGGTTATGTACTTTCGCATATTTGAGATGTGCATAATATATGCATTTATGCCATAATAATAATATAAATCCAATAAAATGAGATGCAATGTAATCAAATTATTTGAAGCTGCTTAACTTGGATATTCATAAACATATATTTATCACAGGACAAATATTTAGCAACCCAACTATATATCTCATTTATTAAGAATATCTTGGGTAATTTGGCATAGGTCTAAAGAGGCCTATAAATATTGATTGATATCATAGGGTAATTTTAAAAAAGACTTTCATACTCACTATTATACTCTTAGTTTATTGTGCTCTTATTGATCAGACGTCGGTGAATCTTTTACAGATGAATTTTGTTCACAGTCTCAATCAACAAATAAACTATCTATCCTCATAAGTGAAGTTGGATTTAAAATCCCACCCTTTTCACCTTGGAGGATCTACAATCTTTTTCAATAAAAACAATTATAATCAATGAGAAAAAATTATAATTAAATCAAAATAACTATTTTAACAAAATAAGAAAACATTTTAACTTAAATGTTTAGATAGAATTTAAAAGGTATGTTATTAGAAATTGAATTATATATTCTTCAACGTGATTATAGATAATTTAACCTAAAATATAAGTTTAGGTTCTTTTTTGTTAAGGAATTTCATAGTACTCAAAAGTTAAAAGAAAAGAATATATATATATATATATATATATATATATATATATATATTTTATATCTTGCACTACTAAAAATTCTCATATTACATGAAAATTTTTTTGCAAATTTGTTAAAAAAAATTACAAGAAAATACTTTTTTCTGTTATTTTTTCTAAGAATTTTAATTGGCGAGTAATTTCTTCTTGGATAATTATTTCCTACAAATTTTTTGCTAAAAATTTTTTATACAATATATTTTGCAAAAGAATTGATAGCAATTTGCTACAAAAATTTTTTCATAACAAGATTTATAAGTATTTTCTAAAAAAAAATTCAAAATAAAATTAATAAAAAATGAGTTTTTTTAATAATGTCTTAGAATAAAAAAATACCAAAACAATACATTGAATAAAACAAGGTAAAAGTTATTCAACTCGTATTTCTTAGTCTCAATTAAATACTTATTCAAATACTATCGAAGGTCCCATATTATTTAAAAATGAAAAAGAAAGTTAAATGCGAAGGACCATCTATCTATTAAATGATGCATTAAATATACTAGTTCTATCCATGTAAGCAGAGTGACATTTAATTTGGACTAACATTTCTAGTTATTGTGTTTTTTTCAAAACTATGACTTCAAGGTTGGGTTATCTTCTTCAAACTTTCTTCTCCAAGCAATCCTCACATTTAAATATTCAATCTGTCCCTACATTACTCGTTTTCATCAACAAACAACCCATTCTATTTTTCTCAGCTTCTGACTTTGTGAATGTTCTGGGAAATTCTTCAATGCTTTCTTCGCTCTCTGCACTGTTTATTTACGTAGAACTTCACCACACCATTTGTGCAAAACAGATACAAAACCAGACATTTCAAAGATCCTATGTAAGTAACCTAATTTGTTGTAATGTTTTTTATTTCTCATATTCATGTTTTATTTCTCGATCTTATTCGTTTTTTCTGTTTCCTTTTGGCCAGTTATCACTTTTCAGTGCTATAACCACCATCACTTTGAGATCTGATATACACTGAATGATGTATAATTGGTGGGTGCAAGAAGAATAAGTTTTGGATTTGTTTTATTCTAACTGAAAGGCTTTACTTAAGGTATGTTTTCAAGCATTTGCATAATATTCATCAATTAGATTAGACTCTAATGATAACACTAGGAGCTATAGTCTATGGTTTTCTCTTTCTTCTAATCTTCTTGTTCTTTTTATTTTTTGTAGGAGCTATACTCTATAGTAGTCTTTTTCCTTTAGTTTCCATATTTTCTTTTATTTTTTATATTTTTCTTTCTTCTTATTTCTTATTTTTTCTTTAGGATTAAATATGTTTTTAGTCTCTTAATTTTTAGTCAAAATTGAAATTAGTCTCTCTTTGAAACTTTAGACCAATTTAGTCTCTTCTCTTTAAAAATTGAGTAAATTTAGTCATTTTAACAAAATTTTGTTAAGTTTATTTGACGTTTTATACGCGTTTCTCAGCCAACGTTGAAGCAAACATGAGTTAAACGATATAAACAACTCAAATACTATCATGAAATACGTTTGAAACGTCAAATAAACATAAAAAAATTTGGTTAAAAGGACTAAATACACATATCTAAAGTTGAAGGACTAAATTAGTCCAAAATTTCGAAGAGGGACTATTTCCAATTTTCACTGAAAATTAAAGGACCAAAAACAAATTTAACAATTTTCTTTATTAATGAAAAAGACAATACCAATCTAAATAGTTCGATCAATAATCAATTCTCTATCTGGTTTGACAGTGGTACAAAGTTAATCGATAATGTATATGAATTTGTCAAACCGTTTAAACTAGTTAAGTGATGAAAAGCTGGTAAAAAAATAAATAATAAACCAAAGTTTCTATATTTAAAAAAAATAACCTAGTGTTTTAGTATTTTTTATTATTATTATTAAGCATGCACACTAAACTAAAATCTAAACCCGGTAACTTTCTTCTAACTTCTTTGCCTTTCAAAAAATAAAATTAAAACATGTAATCATTTTATTCATATTCAAAGTCTTTGAATCTTCAGTCTCCTTTTTTTTTTCCTCCCATAAACAAGGACCATGGGTCCTTCCTTATAAGGTCAACAATAATGATAAGTTTTTACAGTATATATAGTTTTTACTATATAATAACAAAGAGACTTTATTTAAAAAATATAAGATATCTACAACAATTTTTATTTCCCAAAAAAAATAATATTATTGTTTAACTGTTCCCAAAATATCCGTAATTTGATAGACCAACAGATCATTAAATATGATTTATTTATATGTAGCATTTTCTGTTGACACAAAAACAATTCACTATGGTAATATTTTTATTGAAGTGTTTATTTTTACTGTTGGCCGAGGAATGTCTTTAATGACCAAATTATATAAATAAAGGGGTGAATAACATTACCATTTTTGCATAACATTTTTTCTATATAATCATGCATAACTATAAATTATGACATCTTAAACTATGTTGAGACTCCATAATTTTTCTATACGCTTGTTTTATATTAAATATTACTAAAATAAAAAAATATATAAACATCAAGAGACTAACAAAATTATGTAAGAAACCTATATTCCCACAAATTATACTTATTCCTTAAAAACATTATCTCTGATATTAATAGGCATAATATCATTTCATACGGTACAAGAAAATCTTCAATTAAAAATCAATTTTAGTGACCAAAATAGTCAGACGCTATAGTAACCAATTTAGATACTAATTTACAAAATTAAAAGTTATTGGTTACTAAAATAATCACAATTATAAACAAAAAATTATAATTGCTCACTAATTAATTAGAGACCAATTTAGAAACTAAGTCATTTTGGTAGCAAAAATCTAGGTAGCTAATTTTTAGTGACTAATTTCTTTTGGTAGCCAAAACCATGGTAGCTAATTTTAAAGACAAATTTAGTGACCAGTTATAATTTTTTATTCATAATAGTGAATATTTTAGTAACCAATAATTTATAGTTTTGTAAATTAGTATCTAAATTGATTATTATAGTTACTAATCATTATTGGTCACTAAAATTGGTCACTATATAGAAGTTTTCTTGTAGTGGTAAAAATAAATGAGGTGACACCTTTGTATCAAAAGTTCTTTCATGATAAACTATTAAAGGTTACTAGGAAGGAGTATATAGATTTATATTTTGTCATATCTTACAAATAATGTTTTTTTCGTCTAATTTTTATAAATTTTAATTTGGCCATGTTCTCTTCCATTATAACATTATACAGCGATTCAAATACAATCACTGGGAAGGAAAAAAATGCAATGTCTTATTGCATTAGCGACAGGAACAGTGACAAAACTTGGAGAATCCTTAGTTGCACCAATTGGAAATCAATTTGGATATCTAGTTCACTATAAGAAAAATATAAAAGATCTTAAAAGAGAACTCAAAACATTGGAAGGTAGAAAACAAGGAGTACAAGGTGTGGTTGATGAAGATAGAAGAAATGGACGTCAAATTGTATCAATTGTACAAGATTGGCTCTACAAAGTGGAAAGAATCATAGATGAAGTAGAAAAAATTAATGATTTCCAAGTAGAAAACAATAAATGTCTTCATATATGGTCTCCAAATTTGGTGTCAAGGTATTCATTAAGCAAGAAAGCAAAAATATTGATAATGAGTGTTACAAGATTAAATGAAGAGAAATTTGACATTATATCATACTCTCTACCAACACCAAGACTTGGATCCACCTTCTCAAATGTTATCAAAAGTTTTCCAAGCAGAAAATCAATTATTATAGAGGTTTTGGAGAAATTGAAGGATGAAGAATTTAAAATAATAGGTATTTGTGGAATGGGTGGTGTGGGAAAGACAACACTTGTTAAAGAAGTAATCAAAACATTAGATGTATGCAAGTTATTTGATGAAGTTGTAATGGTAGTGGTTTCCCAAAATCTTGATTATGTGAAAATTCAAGGTCAAATTGCTGATGCTTTAGGCTTGAGATTTGACAAGGAGACGATTCAAGGAAGAGCATGTCAACTACATGAAAGATTGAAAGGTGTTAATAATATCTTAATAGTTCTTGATGATGTTTGGATAGACTTTGATTTTGAGTCTATTGGGATTCCTTCCAATGAACATCATAAGAATTGTAAAATTTTGTTTACATCAAGAAATGAAGATGTTTGTTATAAGATGGGAAGCCAAAAGAATTTCACAATTTCTATTTTGTCTCCAGAAGAAAGTTGGGACCTTTTTCATGATATGCTTGGTAGAAATCTTTCAACCAAGCTTGATATTCTTGACATAGCAAAAGAGGTTTCAAATGAATGTGGGGGGTTGCCAATTGCTATTGTTACAATGGCAAAAGCATTAGCAAATAAAGAAAAATATACTTGGGAAGATGCACTACATCAATTAAAAAGATCTTCCATCACTTCCCTTTTAGAAATGCAAGCTTGTGTATATTCAAGTATCAAGCTGAGTTATGATTTTTTAGATAGTGCAGAAGAAAAAAAAGTTATTTTTCTTTGTTGCTTATTTCCAGAAGACTTTGACATTCCTATTGAAGTTCTACTCAGGAAGGGAATGGGTTTGAGATTGTTTAAAGGCATTGATGCATTATGGAAAGTTAGAAATAGAGTGCATACCATTGTTGATAAACTTAAAAGATGTTTCATGTTGTTAGATGGTAATGTGGAAGAATGTGTCAAAATGCATGATGTTGTACGTGATGTCATCATATCAGTTGCATCTACAAAGGAATTTGGTTTTATGGTTGAATGTGATGGATATCAAATGGAACAACCTAAAGAAGAAACATGTTGTCATAGTACTGCAATTTCACTTATCTCTAAAGAAGCAAAAGAACATCCTAAAGTGTTAAATCCAAAGCTCAAGCTTTTGCAAATAGCATCAAAGAAAAAAGATTTGGTTCCAGATAATTTCTTCCAATGTGCGAATAAGCTTATGGTGCTTAGTCTACAAAATGTGCACATTCATTCAATGTCTTCTGTATTTCAAGCTTTAGGTAATATTCACACTCTATTACTAGAAGATTGTCATGTAAGAGACGTATCTATAATTGGTAAGCAACTCAAAAGGCTTGAGATTCTTAGTTTTTCTAACTCAAATATCAAAGAATTGCCAGAAGAAATTGGACAACTAAGCTCGTTAAGGTTATTAGATTTGACAGAATGTAATGATCTCATTCAAATATCTGCTAATGTCTTGGCAAGCTTATCTAGATTAGAAGAGCTCTATCTTAGAGTGAGAAGTCTTTCTTCTAAGGAAACTAATCACATTCTTTTTGAGTTACAATCTTTATCTCATCATCTCAAGGTCATAGAGATTGTAATTTGGACAAATGAAGATTTACCCAAAGATTTGTTCTTCAAAAATATTGAGAGATTTTGGGTCTATTTGGGAGATTCATCTTCTCTTTTTCATGGCATTGTTCGAAAAGGATACCTGCATCCAAATATTTTGAAGCTAAATAATGCATATTACAAATATATCAAGATGAGTGTGACAATTCAACAATTACTTGAAAAGGTTGAAATTCTCAATTTGGTTGATATAAAAAACATGAAAGATGTTATCTCTGAATTAAATGAGAGGGGTTTTCCATTTTTGAAACATCTAAGTATTGAGTTTTGCAACAACATTGAATATGTTGTGAATGCATTTGAGGGTTGTATCTTTCCTCAACTTCTATCATTTTCTTTAAGTAATTTGGATAATTTAAAAGATATATTCAATGTCTCTGGTTCCATGAGTCAAACAAATGACTTTGCAAAGGTTAAACCCATCACTTCATCTCAATGCTTTGGAATCCTTAGACAACTTAAAATAGAATATTGTAACAAGTTGAAGACGGTCTTCACATTGTTTCCAAGAACAATTAATTTGGCTACACTTCAATGTTTGCATGTGGTTGAAAGCTATGGAATTGAATGCATCATTTCAAGCAATAGTAAGTATGACGGGAAGTCAATAATAACGTTTTCAAATTTGGTAGAACTGAAGTTGCAAGAACTGCCAAACTTGATGGGAATGTTTAAAACCAATGTTATTCATGAGCATTGTTCCTCAACAATCCAAGTAAGTTTGATATTTTCTTTCTCTCTCTTTATATTTACTTATGTCTACCATACACTTATATGATTAACTTTGATATCACCATGTTAGTAGGTGTTTGAATGATATTAATTATAGATATAATCATTTTAAAGATAATTATTATAAACATAAGAATTTTAAACAATTTATTAATAATAAGTTATTACATAAATTATGTAAAATTATCATGTCAGCTTTTTATATCTCATAACAATGTTAGTATTCCAAGTTTCTCATTTTTTTTAGAATGCTTTTCATAACTCATTTTAAATAATATATAATTTATTTGATTAATATACAAGATTAATGATAAATAAAGAAGTTTAGCATATAAACTCCTAGCCTTGTTTAAACACTTTTGAAAAAAAAAAAAACCTTGTTTGCTTGTAAATCATGACAAGAATATCAGATTGTACAAGTAACAAATCAAATGTGTAACTTTAGACTAAGATTTGGAAAATAAAACAAACCAATTGTAAAAGATAATCAAATAGCTTCCGGTGTAGTGGAGTAGATGTAAATAATAAATGATATTGTTGGTGGTTAACTTCATTAGACTTTTTTAACATTGATTACTTGTTCCCATTCAGTCAAGATTATGTTATTACTAACTTATAAAACTATTCAAGACTTAATCTCTTAGTGAAAGAACCTAAATCCCTCAATTTTACTATTAATCACTATAGTTAGTGTAACCAAAACTTACTGTAAGTAAAAAGGGTTTCAATGATAGTTAATTCTTAAACAGTTAGTTGTCTTCCATTATGATTGAAATTATAAAATCATATTATTGGTCTAATTTGAACAATAAAAAAGTATAGAATGTCTTTCTAAGTTATTAAATGTTAATTTCCTTTCCCATGTGAATTTATTGTGAAATTTATTATTAGTATATATCTCATTTTCCATTAAAGTATAATTAGTTGGTCTATAACAGTAATCTACTCGTTGATTGAAAGAAAAAATCTTGAATCACAAATAATGTCATTAAATATAATCACTTCTTAAACTAATTAATAATATTGTAGGTATAAAAGTTAAATTTGTAACAATATTAATCAAAATTTACCTATATAAAATTATTTTTATTGATATCGATGAATTACATAGTTTTTAATTATATATAGGACCAGAGGTAGAGCTGTCAACACGGGTCACCCAACCCAACCCGGCTCGGCCCGTGACGGGTTGGCCACTTAGTGGGTCAATCCAACCCGACTCACTTATTAGCGAGCCAACAAAATTAGAACCCGACCCGACCCACCACGGGTTGGCGGGTTAAACGGTTGACTCATTGGCTCACTTAATTAAAAAATAAAAACACACAATTTTTTTTCTTCAATCTCAAGAAAACTAAATTATAATTCTGATTAAAATCTAAATAAACTTCAATACAATCCAAATAAAATCCCAAATTATATTAAACTCCAAAATCACAAAAATATAAATTACTACCTAACATCAAATCATTATTATCACTTATTAAACTATAGTATTAGAATCTTAAATGAATAAATACACAACATTTTCATCTCTTGAAACATCTTCTTTATCCCCATCCAAATATATGTATATATATAATATAATATATAATATATAATATAATATATATATATACATATAATATATATATATATATATAATATATATACATATAATATACATATAATATATAATATACATATATGTATATATATATATATACATATATACATATATTATATATATATATATATATATATATATATATATATATATATATATATATATTATATATATATTATATATATATATATATATATATATATATATATAATATATATATTATATATATATATATATATATATATATATATATTATATATATATATATATATATATATATATATATATATATATATATATATTAATTTAATATTTAAAATTTATTAGCAAGTTGATGAGTCAATCCGACTCATTACGGATTCAACTCGAATGAGTTCGATTTTTAGTGGGTTGGGTTCATATTTAACTCGTACCGAAATTTGTAATATTTTTTTAATCCAACTTAATCCGAACCCATGATGAGCTGGGTTGACTCGTGGGTTATAATCTATTTTGACGGTTCTAATTAGACGTCGTAATTACCGGTAATATAACTTTATTTACAAAATAAAATGTATTAAAAAATTTAAAATTTATTTTTTTATATTAATTGCATGTTTTAATGGTTAATTTTATCAAGGCTTGGTAAAATTTTCAAATCATGCGCTCTTTTAATAACTGCATATAATTAATTCAAAATCATCTCAAATAACTAAAGGTAATAACAAGAGTGCACAAAGATTGAAATACGAAGAGATTAAAATATGGCTATTTTTGGAGTTAAAATGATGAAGAAACTAAATAAATTACGGATTAAGTCATGGTTATCAAAATTTATAAAATTTATTGGAATGGTCAAGTGATGTTAATCTACTCTATAGTATACTCATAATCTTTTGGTAAAAATTATATTAGTATTTCATAAATGATTAATTAGTCCTTATTATATATATTTTGGAAAACAAGGAATTTAGGCAAAACTATGTATTTTGTAATCTTCAAAAGTCTAATTCAATTATTTGTCTGCAGATTCATGAATCGAATGATCAATTAATTGATCAAATTAAGCCAATTGCTACTCTTTTCAAATCTAGCTGTATGCAATTGTTCCCAAAGTTGGAAAAACTCTTCTTACAAGCATGTTCTTCGCTAGAAATGGTGTTTGATCTTCAAAAATCACAGTTTCATGGTGAATCAATGGTTTTCTTATTTCCACAGTTGAAAGAAATAGAGATATCTTGGCTTAGTAAGTTAAGACACATTTGGGGTAATGTTCCAAGCTACATTCAAGGGTTTCAGAATGTGAAATCAATCAAAGTGAAGAAATGTGATTCCTTAGGGTTTCTTCTAACTCCCAACATTGCAAGGGCACTTACTCAGCTTCAAAAAATGGTGATCCATAGCTGCCATTCCATGGAGAAAATTGTTGGAAAAGAAGAAAACCTAAATGGTGATGATGAAGAAAAGAATGTGGAAACCCTTGTGTTTGGTCAATTAGAATCTTTAACACTTATTGATCTTCCAAACCTTACGAGTATTTGTTCAGATTCCTATGAAGTAATGATGCCATCTTTGAGATTTTTATGCATTGATGCATGCCCTCAGCTTGTGACATCTTCCATGTTTACTCAAACTGTGTCAAGCCAAGAGAATTTCAATGCCTCAACAACATGTGATGTTGCAAATGGTACTTTTGAAGAGGATTCACCAAGGTTTCTTCAGTGTTGCCTTAAATGCACCCCACATGTATTTTCCAACTTGAAGCTTAAGGTAATATGAAAGTAATTTACTTTTTTTAATTCCTTACACACACATAAACAATTTTGGAATTTTTACCTTAACATTATAGTTTAACCTTGTGTTTGGATGAAGCATTTCAACAATGCTGAGAAATTGAAATCCATTATATTTAAATTGCTTGCAATTAAATTCCCTTCATTTTATAAATAACTTGTTTGGATAAAAAAAATTAAAATACCTTACATTTCAATTTCTTGTTTGGATAAAATAATTGAATTTCTTGTGAGATAAAATTTCAGTTTATCAATATTTATTTTAGGCTTAATTATGTTTTAAGTTCATGATAAATTTGGAAACGGATCAGTAAGGCTTGTCAGGTCAACTAGTCGGTCGGGTCGTTGGGCCTACTCGACATGTTTGGGTCGTCAGGCCCACCCGACACCTCTAGGTTGTTTGGCCCACTAAACCCGTGTGGGTCGCCGGGCTCGCCTGTCTTGCTTGGGCCATCAAACTCGCTGACCTGTCTTTGTTGTCAGGTCCGTTCAGCCCGTCTTTGTCTTCGAGCTCACCCGACTCGTCTAGATCGTTAGTCCTATCTAGGTCATCAGGTCCGCCCGACTCGTTTATGTCGTAGGGCTAGTCCGGTCTGTCTGGGTCGTTGGGCTAGCACGACACATCTTGGTTGTCAAGCCTACTTGGGTGGTGTGGGTTGTCGGGCTTGACCAACTTATTTGAGTTGTCGGGCTTGACCGACCTATTTGAGTTGTCAAGCCCGCCAGACCCATATGTGTCATCAAGTCACCCCGTCCGTCTGGGTCGTCGGGCTCACCTGACCCGTCTAGGTCGTCGGGCTCGCTTGACCCGTCTGGGTCATCGGGTCTGCCTGACTTGTCTGGATTGTCGGGCCTACTCGACCCATCTAGATCGTTTAACCAGCTCAACCTTTAATGGTTGTCGGGTTTGTCGGGTCCATTTGGGATTGAGTCCAAAGTGAGGTTGAGTGAGAAGAATTTCAAATTCCACCTTCTTTTAAGATATTTCAATTTCTTCTAATTTAGCTAATTGAAATACTTCAAAAAAATCATGCATTTTAAATGTTTTTTAATTTTTCTATTCAAATAAAACATTTCATCGCAAAAAATTTCAAATTCTTCAAATAAATGAATCACCCTCTTGAATTATCTCATCCAAACACACCATAAGGTAATATGAAAGTAATTTACATTATAGTAAGTTACTGAAATAAAACTCTAATTCAGATGGAAGAACAGAAACAAAAGAACTTAACTGTGTACGTAAGACTTTTTCTGTTAGTAAAATGATGGTTAACTTATTCATTGCAGGCTTCATCAACAAAGAAAGATGTCTCTTCTGTCAGCAATATATATTCCAAATCAGAAACAGTTTCCCACATTCCAATTTTGGAGCAAATGCAAGTAAAAGGATGGGATTCTCTAGAAATCTTGTTCCTTCTCAAACAAAACCAACTTTCTGATGACACTGATACCAATTGTGTAGTGAAGTTGATACTTGCACAAACACTTAAAAATCCTGTAGAAATCACTGCATTCAATAACCTCACTGTGTTAACCATAGATTCTTGTCACAAGTTGAAACATCTGTTCTCATATTCCATAGCAAAGCTCCTTGTGAAATTGCAAGAAATAAAAATGTCAAACTGTAAGGTGATAAAGCAACTAGTTCAAAGAGAAGGAGAAGATAATTTAACTCTATTTCTTCCTCAATCAAGTTGTGTCAAAGTACATGAAAACTCTTCATCTAGTGACCATGTTACCTCTTCCCAAGAAGCATGTGGCTTAGAGTGGTTATCTTTGAAGAGAATCAGCATATCTCACTGTGGGGTGCTAGAAGTTGTTATTGGTGAAATTAGGGAGAAAGTGGATACCATAATTGCTTCATTTGCTCAATTGCAATCTCTTACATTGAGCCATCTACCAAATGCTGCAAGCTTTTGTCTCACACATTGTGCATCAGAATCACCACACTTTGAGAACATCCATGGTAGTGGCTATCAAAATCATGAGGTATGTGATACATTGCTAAAATTACTTTTAGAGTAACAATTATGCATAGCTCAAAAGGGTGAGTTCATATGAGTTTATGTAGCAAAACTTTAAATTCTTCTTCTCAACTTCACTCTTTAGTGCCTTAAGTTTTTGACTTTAAGTAATTTTGGCTCCTTAAGTTTTTTGAGTCAATAATTAAGTTATTGTAGTTTTAAAATTAAGAAAGTTTGGACCAGTTTTCAGTGTTGTTCTTTTAATTTTATGAATTTATAATGAATTTCGGAAATAAATCAATTTTAAAAAACTAGGATTTTTTATAATATTTAAAAGGAAACTATAAAATATAAAATTAGGAATAAGATAACATCACAAAATATATGTTCTTTGTAACGCTAAATCTTTTTTAATTTAAACTACATAAAAAATTAAAAATTTAATTTAATAAAAATAAATATATTTTTCTGTAAAATTAAAAAATAAGTAAAACAATTAAAAGCATTTAAAAACATATTAAAATATATGAAATAGTAATGGAAAAAAAAACTAAATAAGTTACAAATTATAAAAAAAGTTATCTAAGTTATAACTCATAAAATAAACTTTTCTGACAAATCTTTTTATACACCTCAGACTACTTATAAACTATTACCAAACATATTCTTATACATTTATATATGAGTTTATTTTGTTATATTTTGCATTTAATTGAATACTTTATATTTTATTATTATGATATAAAATAATATTTTTGTTTAACTGCGTAAAGATATGGGTATATCTAGGTACTATAAGAATAGGCAAAAAAAAGTTATCTGAATTCAGAGGTATTGTCTCCTTTTTATATATTTTAAACATGAAAAAAGATTTATGTAGCATTCATTTCAAACTTCATCCATTCATAGTTAATTGTTCTCTCCCTTTCTTGAGTAGGAAAAAATTAGTAATAGGACTAATTTTCAAAATAAGAGAGCTTAATTAACTTTAAGACATTAAGAGACTAAAATTGTTAATAATTTAAATAAAAGGTACTAAATTTATAATTACTTTGAATTCTTTTTACGTAAACCTCAATGGTATCAGTCTGAAAAGTTGTAATAAGTTCACAAATTTCAATACATATATGAAACTGAGAAGTCACATTCATGTTTTTAATAAACATTATTTGTCCACATTTTCAACTAGAATATAAACATAATAAATATATTTTCTCTTTTATTTTTTTATTTCATCTATTATTATTTATAATTTGAATTTAGTCTATAATCTCTTTAATATAAATACAATTTTCATTATATTTAATATAGTATTAAAATTATAATTTAAAGTTTATACTAATGAAATTTGTATTTGTTGAAGATATAATTTTACAGTCTTTAACATGCTTGAAGCAAAAAAGTATGAGACTTTTGTTCCATTTACATTTTGATTTAAATTTTTATCCTTTTGCAGGTAACAAGTAATGAAGAAATCAGAAATGTTGATCCATTTATAAATGGCTTCATTTTTCCTAATCTAACATATCTGGCAATAACTAGCTGCAACAAAGTTAGAAGTTTGTTCTCTCCTTCAACATCAACTAGCTTTGTGCGTTTGGTAGAACTAGATATATCTGGTTGTAGGGAGATAGAGGAAATAGTGTCTGCAGAAGAAACACAAGGGAATGTGATTAAGATTGTGTTCCACAGCTTGCAACGTCTGAAACTTGAAAACCTACCAAAACTCAAGGCCTTCTGCCAGGGTTCCTATGGCTTTGATTTTCCATCATTGCATCAAGTATTCTTGAAAAATTGCCACATGATGGAGACATTCTCTCATGATCCTTCATACACTCCAAAGTTGGAAACAGTCATCATGGAAATTGGAAGCATAACCAAGAACATGTGGATGGGAGATCTGAATGCTACTGTACCACTTTCCAAAGGACTTGTCAGTAACATTCTCATTCCCTATTTTATCTGATTTTTATTATAATATAACACTTTTAATTCCTTTAATAATAATTTAATATTTTCTTTTTATTTATTTTTTACTATTATATCAGCATTAACCTTATTTTTCTCTCTTTTTTCTTGGATTGGATAATACGTGTCACTTCATCAGTATCTAAACAATGTTAACAGTAATCTAACAGAAGGATCACATCTAAGTCTTTTAGAAAAATATAGATTGAGTTATTGTATTTCTACAAATAATTAGTATTAACACTTTGTATACTTCATTTTTTTTCTATCACTTATCAAATTATTCATCTCATTACACGTTTCTCTATCTTTCCAATATCCATCCAAGTTGTACAAAAAAAGTTGAAAATAATTGCAAGAATAGAATTTCTTTTACCATTAGGCCATTTATTGTATGTGCAGTGCATGTTTAACACCAAATATTTTAGATTCAGAGAATAGAATCTCTAGTAAGAAAAAAAAAAAACTTCACACTAAATTGGCTTAATTGTCTTTTGAAGCCATGGTCCATTGTCCATTGTTTCATTTACTGATGAATATGATTTTCAGTTGGCTTTTCAAACATCAGAAACACTTGGATGGATCCAGCAGGATAAATGCATGCAAAGATACTTCACCCACGAAAAACACTTGACAGTTGAAGGTTTTGAAAGGCTGCTAAAACTAGTTCCCTCCAACGTAATACACATATTTCAAAATCTAAAGGAACTCACAATAAAAAATTGTGGTTCACTAGTTGAGGTCTTTGAATCACATGGTGTGGATGCAAAGCAAATGCATGCCATGATACATTACAAGATAGAAGCATTGAATTTGTATTTTCTACCAAAACTGATCAACCTATGGAAAAATTATGGTGGAGTTCTGGGATTCCAGAAGCTAAGAATACTAAAAGTGCAACACTGTGGCAACTTGTGTAATTTGTTCTCTCCATCAATAGCCAGAAGTCTAGTACAACTTAGGCACCTACGAGTTCATAGTTGCCACATGATGGAGGAAATAACTACTAAGGAAGATGAGGAATCAGAAGGACCAAATAATGCTAAGATTGTATTTCCACTTTTGAACAAGCTGGAGCTTCGTTATATTCCCAACCTCAAATGTTTCTGCTCAGGAACTTTCAATATTGATCTTCCATCTTGTGAAGAAATGATAATTGAAAAATGTCCCATGATGACTACCTTCTGCTATGGATCAGTAACCACAGCAAAGCTTCCCCATATATATAAAGGTTCATATGAGTATGTTGACATAATGGGAGACCTCAATATGACCATCTATCATGCTAATGAGAGTTTGAAGGTACATACATTCTCCATATGTAATCACAACAATTGATGTGATTACTGATAAAAAAGAAAATAACATTATAAGAATTTTGCTTTTCTTTCAGAACTACTAACCCCTCCCTAAATAAGATTTATAAAAGGTGGCATTAGTTGAGTCTCTATTGACAAGCATAAATATTGCAGGTTGCACAACAAACATCAGAGACAATCACATGCATTGAGCATGGTCAAAAGCTGCTGCCTTACTTAAGAAGTGATACAGAATTGGTTGTTCAAGGTAGTGAAAAACTGTTGCATTGTATTCCATCCAGCATGCTGCATAGGTTCCAGCATCTAAAACAACTCAAGGTGCATGATTGTGGTTCACTGATTGAGATATTTGAATCAGAGAAAGTGGGTGAAAATGAAGATGAAGGGGGTACCACAACACCATACACTTTTGATCTGCAGGAACTGCATCTGTATGATCTTCCTAAACTGATGCACATATGGAAATATCATGGTGGAATCTTGAGCTTTATGAACCTTAAAAAGCTAAAGATTCAGCACTGTCATAGTTTGAAAAATGTGCTTTCTCCTTCCATGGCCAGAAGCCTTTCACAACTCCAAGAGCTTTCAGTACATGAATGTGAGTTGATAGAAGAGATCATCACTAGAGATGAGAAGCTATCAGAAGAACCAAACAAGGTTAAGATTATATTCCCGGCATTGCAATGGTTAACCCTTTACCGGCTTCCAAGCCTTAGATGTTTCTGCTCAAACACTTACCATTTTGAGCTGCCATCCTGCATTGACATAACCATTACAGAATGTCCTAAGATGGAGGTTTGCCATGGAAACAGACACCTCAGAAATTCCTTTTGTCTCCATTAAGACAAATGATTTCAAGGCAGAAGAGAGATCTAAATGAGAATGGAAATTCACTCTGAAAGTTGCCCAAACAATAATTTCAAATTCGCTATCTAAATCACGTGTTGTAACATTTGGGACTATTGTACCCTCAACTGAGACTTGTGCTTATTCCTTATATTACTATAAACTTGTTCCATATTTTGCACCTCGTTTCTACTTGAAATATTTTTTGTTGTTGTTGACGTTCTTCTTCAGATATGATCCACCTAGCAGAACTACTACATTTGTCCAAATATGCCAATATACTGGTTAGTAGGATATAGTTACACTGTACTTGGTATACACATAACTGGAACTTGTCAATAGGTGCAGTTTTTCATCAGTTTCCAGTTGAACCTATATGGTCACAAAATAATATATATATATATATATATATATATATATATATATATATATATATATATATATTTCCCCTAACCAATAGGAGCAATTGCTAGTGTTATGAAGCTATAATTACACTTTATAAGAAGTGACTCACTTTCCCAGGAGTAAGGCCCTACTTTATATTTGTAAGAACTCAAATCTTTGGATCCATTTCTAATGAGCTTTAGAGCTAAAGAGAAAAAATGATGTTCCACGTTTAACACTGGCGGAACAAAAAGATAGGTAGGCCAAAAATCAAAATATCTGATAACGTGAGACATACCAACTCAGAAGTAAATACAGAACACGGATACAACTACAAAATTCCAGCTTCACATTGTTTTCAGTGGTATACATAATTTTTATAAAAGAATAGTCTCAATTCCCATGAATCGAGAAAAATAAGAACATGTGAGTAAGGCCTGTAATTATGCATTTCTGAAAACTTACCAACAGGTAAAAACAATGGGGAAATAAAATGTTCATATATTACAATGCTCCAACATCAACAACCAAAAACTTTCACTAAAAATTGCTTCTAGTACAGTGTAAAAACTATCACCCTATAAAAGCCAATTGATAGTAATGTTGCCAAGCCATGTGAACAATGGGAACTGAACCAAGGCAATAAAGAGCAAGAGATAGTGGTGTTTGCTTGAGTCATAACTCCTGACCTCAGCAAAAAGAACTCTCTTCATTGTTTTCACCAAGAAGACTCCCATGCATAAACAGGTCCATGGCATCAGAAAGTAGTAGGAGTAGCCCAATATTATTCTTCCAAGAACAGCTAAACATATACCAGTGAAAGTATACCCAGCATATGCTATAATGTCCAGAAGGGGAGCTTCCCCACTGCCCAATGAAAGTAGTGTCACCTTAAGTAGTGCAGTTTGCATAAACCAACCAAGCAATCCCTTGATGAATAACAAGTTCAAAGCTTCTGGACTAAACCTGTACATAATTACAGCATCTTAATAAGCCACGGTCCATTACAAACCGGGGGAGGGGGATCAAAGAAAAACCACAAAGAGAATATAGTTAGCAATCTTTGTAACATCTAAGAAGCTCAAAAGTTCCTCTGGCTTATGATACAGTTCTTACAACTTTCCAATTAGAAATACAACATTATATTTTTCAAAAAATTAAAACTTAAAAACTTGTGCATCTGATGCAAAAACCAAAAGATTGAAACAGAGGGGAGCAGAAATAAACACATATCACACAGATGCCAAAACTTTTTGCAACAAAGTTGCCAACAGTCAACACTGCTAATAGAGTACAATGCATTCTATTGCACCAGGCAGGTGGCGATTTGTAGTCCCCTCCCCATGACACGCACATCATACCATCCTCTTCAGATAATGGCATCAGCATTCATTACAGACCAATAAAGATAATTGCACAAACTTGAAAAAATTGGAGGAAAACAGTTTTCTCCATATTCCTTTAAAATACTCTCGTATGGCAATATCATATAGTTGACAGCATTTTATCCATGGTAATTCGACAGTGCATGTATGAACAGGAAAGTAAGGAGCAAAATTTATAACCAAAAATTTGAGAAGAACAAGTAGAGCAACACACACGTCAGTACTATATTATTGGATTAAGGTAGAGGAAGAAGGGGAGTACTTACTTTCCATGAAGACCCAACGAGAGGCCAGCTAGAATGACATAAGTACCAAATGCCATTAATGGAATGTATAGGTCTGGTGCATTTATGTCATAAATTGGAGGCTTATAAGAGAGCCTACCCCCGACAGGCTCAGTTATTCTAGTCCAATGACCCTGAGCCAGAAAAGAAGAAATAAGCAGCATGAAGATAAAATAAGAGAACCAAATGAAAATTTAAGGAGAAATGCAGAAAATTGAAACATTAATGCTTACCCTGTGCAGGAATGGCAACAAAACCACCTTCAATTTGTTCTTAACATAATGGTCATTCACTTGGAAGTAGTATTGGGGGTCAGAGAAATACCGACTTATCTGTTATTCAACAGAGAAGATTAATTTAAAGATGAAAATCTTGTATTAATATTTTGAGAGACTATCCATACTCGAGACACATATAGATTGCAAATCAAGGTCCATCAAAGCTATTTAATGACATTTTTCAGCTACATTAGTGGTATCCCCTCTATAATCAGTCAAGCCTAAATTGATTGATATACAGTCATGAGCAGAGGTAAGTGCACATACCATCTATAAACTAGATTTTAAAATAAACTATGGATCATTTCAAATTTTCTTCAAAGTAATAGAAAACCACAAACACTAAAGTCCAAAGACGTGCACAATAGCTTCTGAGAATGGATAGATCAGTATTACTAAGATGATATACAAAAAGCTTAGAAAAAAGGGATTGAATTTCTTTTAAGAGGTTACGCCACTTTTTTAATTATGAGATGCATTTTAAGCACAAGAAAGATAGGGGAAAACAAAACACTTGAACTTGAATGACCACATAAAATTAACAACTACCTCCGAATAGACAAAAGACAAGTTGGTATTTCAAAGATTTACGAAATAAATATAGGCCTTCATAAATATGGACATGAACACAATCATTCAATTTATCTTTGAATATCAATTTAGACCCTAAATGCTACTTTTACCCTATGAGCTATGAAGAACAAAACAATCACGCATGAAGATTTAGAGTAACAACTTCATGTCGCATTATCATTGGGCAAAATTCAACAATGTTATTTAGTCTTACGTTGCTTTGGACATACTCTGAGCTTGATCCTAATATCTTCCCTCCATAAGCACCCAATCCGCCTCGAATGAGCCCTGAACCCGCAACATTAAACGCACTCCCAAAAGGATTTGGTGGCAAGCTCGCTTGAGGCTGCGGTACCCCAGGTTGGGGTCCAAGTTGAGATCCAATATTATTGTACATTCTCACTGCCACTACAAAAAAAAAAAAAAAAAAAAAAAAAAAAAAAAAAAAAAAAAAAAAAAAAAAAAAAAAAAAAACAACAAAAAAAAAAAAAAAAAACCCAACAACA
>Ga0214544_1002440_pt1 | contig 39054 bp, 17 predicted proteins | sample CNSS3metaG_FD_160074 | JGI IMG/M metagenome (GOLD analysis project Ga0214544, IMG submission 160074) | Root nodule microbial communities from cowpea collected in UCLA plant growth center, Los Angeles, California, USA - CNSS3 | ecosystem: Host-associated > Plants > Roots > Nodule | place: USA...
TCATCCTTTCTTTCTTTTCCTTTCCAAGTCCTAGAGTAGTAGTCATTGTAAGGAGTACTCCTCTTGGCCTCTTGTTTCTTTTTCAATTGACTTTCAACTTTTAAGGCCAAGTGTAAAATTTTGTCAATAGTGGAGTACTCATACAACTCAACTACATCTTGAACTTCTCTTCTAAGACCACTCACAAATCTATCTACCTTTTCCTCTTCACTTTCAAATTGGAGTCCTACTTTGAGAAGCATGGACTCCATCATTTTAAAATATTCATTCACACACATAGACCTTTGTTGAAGCCTTTGGAGCTTCAAAAAAGTCTCCCTCCTATAGTAGGAAGAAACAAATCTAGCGTGCATCAAAGTCTTAATGTCCATCCAAGAGGCCGCAAGTGGCTCTTGGTTAATATTGTCCATACACAATTGATGCCACCATGTCATGGCATAATCCTCAAATTCTAAAACTACTAAATCTACTTGTTCTTGATCAATAACTAAATGAATATTAAAGATTTGGTCCACTTTTTGCTCCCATTCAATGTAGAGGTTTGGATCATTCTCTCCCTTGAACTTTGGAATCTTGATTGGTGGAGGATGTCTTTGTGGGAGTTGATTATGCCTTCCCCTACCATCATGGTCGTGCCTTCTTCTTCTTCCACCATGGCTAGAGTCCTTGGAAGAGGACCTCCTCCTTTTCCTCTCATCTTCCCAAAGCTCAAGTCTATGGATGTGCTCTTGTAGGAAGATCTCACTTTGCCTCTTATCCGCCCTCAATTGGTCAAAAGTTTCTCTCCTACTCACTTCCATCTCACGTAAGATGTTGGCAAGGGTCATTTGTTCACTTTCTTGGGCCATAGGAGTCACCATGGGAGGGGAATAAGGGGAGGCCGATTCCTCCTCCTCTTCTACCTCCAAGATTGGATCCATATTCATGTTCCTACACCAAAACTCACCAAAAAACCGAGACAAGAAAGAGGTTAGATAACAAACAATGCCAAACCCGAGACCAAGTGTGGTCTTCTCAAGCACCCAAGTGTTTTTTATCACACTCCCAAAGCACACAAGCAATGCTAGCACTCAAAATCCTTCCAAACAAGTGTAAACACCTTTTAAGAGATGAAAACCTTTCAAAAGCCAAAACAAGTGGCTCGACCACAACACTTCTAGGATGACAAGGAAAAGAAAACTACTAAGACAAAACAAGGATTACCTAAAGACAAGCAAGCAAATCTCAAAAACAAGAAAGTTTAACTTCTAAGGAAATTTGTTTTAAAGAGAAAACTTGAACAAGACTAAAGCAATGAAAATCACTTTTAAAGACTCTATGGAAAGCATTTGAACAAGCCAAGATTATACCTCAAATTATGCATACACCAAGAAAGATCATAACCAAGTTAAAGCATGGAACTAATTTGTCAATATCACCCAAAATCCAAGTATAAAATTTGGTAGCATAACACCTAGTAAAAATGGCCAAATGGATTCACCAAGTAATGTAATAGCTCTCGGCCAAACTGTTTTTGGTCATGAAAACACTTTTTCTTTTCAAAACTAGGTACTTAAGATGATGAGAAGGATGTTTTAGGGTGTCTTGAACACTTAGTTCCTTAAAATTAGGTCAAAATCAATTTCAAGGAGCATACAACAACACAAGGCATAGATCTCATGCAATAGCTCAAAAATTTAGAAACAAGAACAAGAAAACTCAAAGAAGCATATGACAAGAGACTCAAAAATAGCTAGGAACATTTTAAGAAGACTTTTAACATTTGAAGAAAAATTTTGGCATGGTAACATCTTAGCAAGCTCTCAGCCAAAGGAAACATAAGCACCAAAATTTCATGTTTTCACTTCACCAAGCAACATATATCAAGAGATAGGGTTTTTAGATACTTTAACCTCAAGTGAAGTGGAAAATTTATGTGCACACCATCTTGAACACCAAAAAGCCGAGAGCTCCCCAATCCAAACAAGCCACCAAAACAAAGGTTAGCACAAGAAAAACACCATATTCAAGATAATCTAGGCTCTGATACCAAATGATGAAGGATTATCTTGTTTTCTTTTAGAGTTATGAATATGGTGAAGTTGTTTAAGAAAGCTTTTTGAAAATTCCCACTGGACATTAAGATAGCAAGCTATCTAGATGTGAAGGTTCATTTCTCAAGCTCATGAAAGGAAGAAGAGAGTTGGATTCAAACTTAAAACTCACACGACATTAACAACACTTAAAGAGAAAAATGAAAGAACAAACATTAAAAATGGAAATCATAGAAGATGAAGCATGGAAGAAGCACGCCACTCATAGGGGGGATCTAAGCCAACCAAACCCTAGAGATGAGTGATGGTGCCGCCACTTGCAAGCAAGATAAGGCAAAGGTGAGTTCACTTTTAGGAAGGAGAGCTCACGAAAATTTGATGGTTGAAACACAATAGTTTAGAAACAAAATGATCAACGCTTTTACAAGACAAGGAGCACCCTTTAAATAGGAGTTCATAGGGGTCCTTTAGCAAATACAAAAACATGGAATGGACTAACAAGCAAACCCTAGAAACCTAAAGCTAGTGAAGTCTCGGCCAAGTGAAGAAACATGATTGGTGGATGCATTCTGATGAAGGATTGACCCCAACCAAGGAAGGAGGCACATGCTTAAGAAGACTAAGCATGTTTAGAAAGGAAGTTCACTAATCCTTCATCCCTTCCATTTGTGTTTGTTATTTTTGATTCCCTAAGTTGACTTAGTTGAATCAACTTTAGTTGACTTGTTGACCTTTGACTAGGTTTGACTTGTTGACTATAGTTGACTTGACTTAAGCCAACATGCTAATCTATGTTTATTTGCTTTGTAGGTTAATTAGGAGTAAGAAATCAATGCTAGGTGGCGCATGATGATTGGGGAGCATAAATGATGTGGAGGAGAGGGTAAAGCAAAGGCATAAAGCATAAAGAAAAAGGCATAAAGCAAGTGTACCTATGTACCTTTGGTCTCCTTTGTTTTTAGCATACTATGGCCACTTTTTGGAGACATATGAGACACATTTTTTGTCTCCTTTTGTGCTAGAACGAAATTAGCCTTGCACACACGATAGTTAGCTCTTTTGTCTCTCATTTTTGTAACCTTATTTGACCTAGTTTCTAGAAGCTAGGGTTAGGTTTTTGTAGAGACATCCTTTTATTTGCTTAGAGGCCCCTAAACTCTTCTATATAAGGGGTGCTCTTAGACATGTAAAAGGGTTGAACATTTTGAAGTAAAACACTCTTGTGTCTCAACCATTTGTGAGAGTTTCCTCTCTTGGGAGTGAATACTTTTAAGCCTTATCTTGCATAGCAAGTGACGACACACATCCACTCATCTTCAAGGTTGTCATGGCTTCTAGCCTAGCCTTGTAGTGGCGTGCTTCTCACATTTTTACCATTTCTTTCCTTTCCATTTTATGTTTTCTTCTTCCTTTAATTACAAACATCAAGCACACTTTCCTAATGATTGATCCATGTGGAGGGCACGTGTTCAAGGCTTGGCAAACATGAATACCATCAAATCTCCATAACTTCACTAACGAAGGAATGATTGCAAAGCAATGGCTCCAAGTAGTTTAACAAGTTAACTCATGTCAAAAGGATGCAAACATGGTATAAATCATATCATTATCTAAATTTACAAAAGTAGTTGACACTAAACTCAATTATCCGGATACATGCACTTGATATTGGATTCACTGGAGGTGTGCACCTATGATGGTTTTTAGACTTTGCAGAGTACAAAGCCACGAGGAGTAATAACCTAAATGCACAAGGTTAATCTCCTTCGTGCCTAAGACTATAGAAGAAGTTTGAAGGCTAGGATTTCATGTTACTCTCACCACATAACTCACTTTACTCTATTTGAGTGTGAATAATTACTAGAGTTTACGATACCTTCTTCCATACATCTCCTATATTAAGGCATATACTAATAATACCATCACAAAGAATTTCCCTTAAAACTCTTTAAACATCACAACTTCACATGTTCACACTCAATTAGGGGTGGCAAAAGGACCAGCCTGGCCCATTTTGGCCCGACCCCCCATGGCCCACCAAAAATGGGAAGGGTCGGGTTGGCCCGCCACTAGTAAACAAGTGGATATTGCAACACATCCTACCTCAGGACGGGCTGGCCCGCACTTTTTTTAAATTTTTTAAATTTTTTTTAAATTTTTGTTTATAATTATATATATATATATATAATATAAAAAAGATTTACTTTTTAATTATTTTGAATTTTAAACCTAAAAAAAATGAGTTGGTGGCCCAAGGCGAGCTAGCCCGTTTTGGCCTGCCAAGCTGGCGGGCTAGGCGGGCTGAGCTATAGTGGTTGGCAAGTTGGAAATTCCAACCTAGCTCGCCTATTTATTGGCGGACTGGCGGGCTTGGCCCACTTTGACATCCCTACACTCAATCCATACCAATCATCATCTATATATCTACAACAATATTTTCACCTTAAACCATAATAATAAAAGGTAGTAAATATGCTTAGTACCAACTACATATCATTTAAAAAAACTAGACATGAAAACAAACAAAACAGAACATCTAGCATTCAATGCTAGTGCTTAGCGCCATTTGCCTCATAAAAGGGGCACTTAGCGCCAACATGCCAACACTCAATTCCATGGAGCTAAAATGCTCTCAAACCTGTAGTGGTCTCTAGTGCTAAACACCACTTGGCTAGCGCTCAATGCCAATCGACTTGTAAAAGCTAGCGTTCAGCAAGACCACCAATCATACATAATTCATCAAAGAGTTCACATACAAAAATCATCCATACTAACACTAATCATTACCAAGCTCAATCAACCACAAATGTACAAACATCAAATTTGATCAAACTCACACAAAGACAAAAACTAGCTTCCCTTTCCTGTTATCCAGCTTAAAGAGTTCTAAAAACACCAAAACGCATCAAATTCCACAAGATGCTCAATCTACACATAGAAACATCACAAGAACGATCAGGACGTACCGTTATGATCATTGATCAACAAAGACTATATAGAAGACTAACAAGACATATAAAAGTTGAAAAAGCCTCACATGCAACATAAAATAGAAGAAGATCAAGAAAAAGCGGTTGAAACTTAGCTTACATGAACGAAGAAAGTGATAGATCTAAATTGAAGAGCTCGTTGCAAGCATCACTTCTACAGCCTCAGATCTTCAATCCAGCGAACATAGGACGAAAGCCCTTAGATAAAAGTCACAGAAATCTAGAAAAGTGGTTTCAAGAGAGATGATGTGTTTTAAAATAATAAAGCTCGTTTATAACAATTTTATTTATACTAAAACCTTTTCATATTAAAATAATCGAGTCTCACTACTTTTAAACCACTATCACTTATAAAATGTCATTTTCTAGAATTTTACAATTGAATACTTCTTTCATCTTTAATGATCTTAACATATATTGATTAAAGAGCAAATTAAATTTTAATTTTTTAATATATATTTCAGGAATAATGATGTATTAATATTAATTTTTCTTTTTTAACACATATAAAAATTATTATATATAGAATATGTATTTAATTATTTACAAAATTTAAATAAAATGAAAGAAAAAAAGACAATCTATCATTCATCAGACGTCTTATGAAAAATCAATAAGCAACCAAAAATTAAGGATAAGCATATAGAGGCACAAGAAGTCTCTTGACTTATTTTTATATAACCCAAGTTGAAATGTAATATAAAGAAGGCTTAATTAACATTTTGGCCCCGTAGTTTGTTGGTTTGCTTCATTTTGGTCCCCTTATTATTTTTTGGTTCAATTTGGTCTTCTAATTCTTTAAAAAGGTTCAATTTGGTCCTTACATGGCACGTGTCATTTTGTGAAATTTTTATTTTTAAAATTTTTTGAATTTTTAAAAAAAAATTAAACTGCCACACGTCACTTTATGGTTGTGACACGCGTCAATTTGAGATATTTTTATTTTAAAAAAATACTGCCATGTGGGAGGTCCCGATTGTGCCAAGCTAATATCGGTTATTTTCAATTTAGTCCCTCTATTTGAAATTTTGATTCAATTTAGTCCTAAAAAAATGATAAAATTTTGTCCTCTCCAATTTGAGACTAAAATTAATAATTAAGCTTAATTACAATTTATATATTCATGTTAAAATAATTTTTATTATATTTATACATCAAATCACCCCCTAAATACTCATGTTATTTCATTTCTTACATTTTTCACTTGAAATTTTGTACACATGTAAAAAAATAATAATTTGAATAGTTAGATGGAGTAATTTGATCTATAAATGTAATAAAAATTATTTTAACATGTATATATAAGTTGTAATTAAACTTAATTACTAATTTGGTATCAATGACAAAATTGAATCATTTTAAAAAATTGAATGACTAAATTGAATCAAAATTGTAAATAGAGGGACTAAATTGAAAACAACCAATGTTAGTTTGACATGTGCCACAATCGTGACCTGCCATGTGGCCTTTTTTTTAAATTAAATAAATTAAAAATAAAAAAAAAAACTTATCAAGTTGACATGTGGCATAACCATGACGTGACACATGACAGTTTAACTTTTTTAAATAATAAAATAAAATAAAAATTGAAAATTCCACAAAATGACACGTGGCATGTACAAAGACAGTGTTAACGTAGACTTAACAACAGGGACCAAATTGAACCGTTTTAAAGAATTAGAGGACCAAATTGAACCAAAAAATAATAAGGGAACCAAAATGAACCAAACCAACAAATTAGGGTACCAAAATGGTAATTAAGCCTATAAAGAAATACTAGATGACTAATCATGAAGCATCAAAAGATTAGACAAAAAAAGATCTTATAAGATAACTCCAATATCATATTGGATGCTCAAGAAGATGCTCAAGATAACAAACTCACAAGATTCAAAGATGGTTTTTATACATGAATAAACTATTCCTTGAATGATGTATACTCTCATTAAGTAACTAGAGTCTTGAAAAAATTTACATGATTAATTTGCAAGCAATTTCTCTAGTTGACTATCCTTTGTAGTTATACTAGATCAATCTTCCTCACCTTGTGTTTGGATGAGGTAATTTAACAATTCTAAGAAATTGAAATGTATAGCATTTGAAATTCTTGCAATTGAATTCTCATCATTTTCTAAATAACTTGTTTGGATAGGGTAATTGGAATACCATACATTTGAATTTCTTGTTTGGATAAGACAATTGAATTTCTTATAAGATAAAATTTTATTTTAACAATATTTATTTTTATGTATAAAAATTTTAAATTAAATTTTAAAAATATTAATGAACTTAAAATATTTAAATAATATTTAATAATTCAATTTAAAAATATTAGCCAACTTTCTAATATTAATTAATATTAAAAATTTTGGATCAACAATAATATAATTTTATATCAATATTGATTCACTCTATCAAAGAAATATATTATTAATTACTAATTACTTCATTTATAAACAATAAAATAATTAAGTATAAAAATCACAATAATATATAACGTAAAAACAAAATATCATTAATGTGATATAATTAACCCGCAAATGTAACATCCCTAAGGAATATTACTTAATTAAATAATTAAATAAAGAAAAAGAAGTTCAAACGTCACAACATTATTATTACCAACGCGGGAAAATTTAAAATGTTTTAACAACGCGCCAAAAATTTATAAAATAGTCGTAATAAAACATTACAATTTCCAAAATCATTAATCATAAATGAAAGCATAATAAAATTCCCTAGCTCTAATCCCAAGCCAGCCTTCACTCTATCGTCTGCGCATCCACAACATCACTTGTATCATCATCTGCTCCCGTGTAACGAATCACACGATCATCGCCAATCACAAACAGAAAGAGTGAGCGATAAAATTAGAAATAACATATACATTAACATAATATATAAATAGGACACCCATCTTATTCATTCTACTTAGTTCTTGGCCAAGACCTTAACCCCCTAGGCTTTTCAACCTTCACATCACACATATAGTTAGCCTCAAATTCAAGATTCATGATGCTCACACGAACCTACCCGCTCGTGGTCCTGCCTCTACGAACCTCCCTGTTGTAGTCCTACTCTACAAACCTCCCCGCTCGTAGTCCTGCTCTACGGACCTACCTGCTCATAATCCAACACATGTGATCCACCAGCTACGTACCTCCTCACTCGTATCCCCACACGAGAGTAACTAGATATGAACCTTCCCATTCATATCATCACATGTTCACCACCATCCATGAACCTACCCGTTCATGGCACAACATCTCCTGATCCAAGTATAGCATCATTGTGTAAAACAATACACAAACAAGTCATTGACAACAGCGTTATCGCCTAGCGCAGCCTAAGCGCCGTTAGGTGAAATCTGCCTAGACCGCCTGGCGGGACATCTCTACCGCCAAGCGCCAGGTCAATTCAGAGTCTCTGTATGAAGGTCTTCCGCCTGGCGAACCGTACCTTGCCGCCAGGCACCACACGGGGCAAGGACTCCCCTGGAGGTCCTATCGCCTGGTGCACCTACTCAAGCCGCCAGGCGCCATGACAGTGGCAAAACCTACTGGTTTTTGGCACTCACTAGATTGTCCTTTAATCCAGTTGCTTCCTAAATCGAAATGGCATACTCTCGTATCAGAACTTGGTTCTAATCTCCTATCCATCACAACGGGATCTAATTCCTTATAATTCAAATTCATCGCTCAACCATCTCAAACTAGGTGTTTTACCCACAACACTTTAGATACACAATTACTAAACAACTTAGAACCGAACAAGTCTTGCTCAGTCCCTGTACCATGTTCAGCTCATTACAATCCTAGACTTAACCAATTAGTTATGCATCCTTTCCATATTCCATTACTATGCCTAATATCACACTCTCTACTCATAAACACCTCTATAATCCTTCAATAGTATATACTTGTTTCCCATGTTTATACCACTAATTCCAGTTGCCCCCTATCCACATTGAATCATCACCACTGACCACACTCCATGACCTCTATACTAATCTGAAATCATAGTTTATGATTCAGCACTAAAATTAGTTATTTCTTATTTCCTTCTTATCTAACTTTCCCATTCACTCTTTTATTTATAGGCCAAAAAGTCCCCAATCCCCACATATCGATATATGAATTCTCAACCCCTTACTATTTTGTGCTCTATCTCTTTCCTTCTTATCACTTAACTAATTAAACCATCAGGATAAATTTCCACACTCATTACCAAACCACTCTTAGCATAGCATACCATCCAACTCCTTCCCTAGCCTTAATCACCATAACTTCCTGGCACCAATTCTTCCTATTTTTTTGACCAATTTTTCTGTCCCAATTCACTCCAACCAGCCTCTCTCCCAACCATCCAGTCAAAACACACAACTGCCCATGTTTTAGGCGTCGCCTAGCGGCTAGCAAGGTGCCGCCAGGCGGTGCATCAGTAATTGGCACAAGCCAGATTTCCACACCTGCCCAGAAATCTTTACTACCATGTTTTGACCCACAATGAAATTACACAAAGCCACACCAATTCACTTACAATTTTCCAAGGTCACACAGTCCAATATCATCCCTTTCACGTATTATAATTATTAGAATAATTAACATCAATGTATCACTCCTTCCCTTCCAAGAACTCAAACCTATAATAAGGATTTATCATACAAGATTATTGACTATGTATCCCACATACGTAATTATCATAAAGTACATAATAGTAATTCACCCAAACAATGCATGCAATACAATTCAGAAGTCACACTGACTCCCACACGAGAAATCCCAAAACAACCAAGAAAACGCGAATACTGTCGCACCGCCTGGCAGATATTCATCGCCGCTAGGCGATTCATGCCAAAACCAAGAACGTAGTAAAAATCTGTTATGCCACCTGGCAGTTCAGGCCTTGCCGCCGGGCAGTTTCTGGGCAAAAACCTAGAAACCTCGAAAAACAGCATGAATACACAGGAATTTCATATAATTATCTCAAGCAATGTCCAATACAACATGTGCGAATTTAAAACATAAACAAACAACTCCCTTTACCTGGATTCCTCACTCCAAATTTGAGATTGATGTGTGTATCTAACCCAATGACTCTCTTAAGCTTTGTTTCTCCTCCAACAATGGCTTCACTTCCAATCCTTTCTGCAACAAGTACCAATTCACTAGAACTCCTCTGCCTAGTTCACACGTAGTTCCAGACCTCACTCTCTCTAATTTCTCCCTCTCTCAATCTTAATGCCCTCTTAATTACCCATTTAATTTACTAAAATGAATTTTAGTTAAAAATGTGGCTTAATGGTTATTCATTAACCATTACTCTGTATCATTCAGCCCCATAGGCTGCCTCCCTTGGCAGCTAGGGTTATTTTGTCTCTTCAATTCCATGCCAAAAATAAAAGTAGGCAAAAATAAATTTTATTTTTGTTCTTAGCAAGGTTTGAACCCACAATCCATCAATCAAAAGGCAAGTGCTCAACCTATTCAACCAATCATGTTTCGTGATAATTCCTATAATTTTAGGATTACATTATCACGACTCACATTCAAATATATCAATAAAATAATGCACAATTAAATAACATACAATTAGCACACATAGGACTCGAACCCAAGTCCTCTCACACAATAAAGTACTCTCAATCACTTAAGCTAGTACTTTTCCACATCATAGCACTCTGCATTAAATGCCTTAAAGGCTCCTTTTACCTGCATTTATTAAATAATTATTTAATTAACTATTTAATTTTCTCGGGTCTTACAACAAATATAACATAAATCCATAAATTGATATCGCAATTAACTAAACTCATTATCTAAAGTTATGATGTCAAGCATTTTACCATTAGAAAGGAAAACTAAATAACATGTTAAAACAAGTGTTTTCTTATTTAATATGTTTGTTTTATAATTTTTCCTCATCCAACTAATAAGTCTTTCAACACCCTCTTCAGTTCTCTTCAACATCCTGTTACAGTCCTCTTCAACATTTGCTTGACCTACAAAAGTGCAAGAAAATTTATCAATCATAGTTTTGTACAATTAATGTGAATATGCAACAGACTTAACCAAATACCATGAAATTAATCAATCACAAGAAAATATATATTACATACCATGATTTAAGTTGTAGAAATATGTATTAAAATATAATCTTACTTTTGTTCAATTGGAATGGCTTTCACAATAGCTAATTGTTTTGGCATGTCAGCTAACCATTTAACAGCTTTAGCCCATTGTTCCTTAGTAAGATTTGGCATTAAACGCACCTTATCTAACACTTCTTTGATTTCATTTTCATCAACCTTTTCACCATATACATGTGTCAATCGATTAAAAGACTCGACCACATCTTTCATTGAAGCAGCCATTAGCTCTTTTTCATTAATCTTTCTCCTTTGAGATTGTGTACTAGTAGAACTTGAAGTAGATTATGCTTTTCTTTTTAAGTTAGAGTACGGTTCCTCCAAATCTATAGTAGCATTCAAGTCCTCCAAACCCACAAAATTTACTTCATTTACCTCTCTATTCATGACTTCATCAACATCCATAGCAGTTTCAGCTCCATGACCAGTAGCTTTATCTTTAGCACATAAATCCACTATATCATCCCAATTTGGAATTGCTTTGAATCGAATATGTCTAGCCTCCTTATGCGACTTGAAAATAAAAAGGAAGAAGTTAATAATAACACAACTACAATTCCATAGAAAGGAATTAGACTGTACAATCACTACTTACTCAAAGATATAATGGCATATACAAAAAATAATTGCTACAAGATTGCATGTAAAAGAGTACTTACATTGACATATTCATTCCATACATTTTCATCACCAACTGTAATCATGTGTTTGGTTCCATCCCAATCAAATCCACTCTGACCAAGGATGTCACTAACAACTCCATACCATGATCTCCAAAGTTTGATTCGATTTTTAACATTCTCCCAAGTGACTTGGACTTTGAAGTTGTTGGATACCACTACAACTGCAGCATTATATGCAACCCTTTTCCAAGCTCCGTCACTCTTATTGCACATGTTTCTTTGATCTCTTAATACTTCAGCTAACACACGTTCCATCTCCAAATTCCATGAAAAATAACTTCTTATTTCATCATTGCTTCTTTCTGTCATGTTTTTTTTTACGCTTCATATTTTCTTAACCTACACATAACAAATAACTTGCAGAAGTGATTCTAAAAGATAAGCAAGAAATTTACAAAACTTATCAATTCAAGTAGAATTCTCAATTTACTGTGATTATCATAAAGACAATAATTTTTGCTTACTAAATCTAACACTAATAATCTACAATTACTTATCAATGCTCAAATGTACATATACTTAGATTAATATTGCATATGCCACATGTGTAACAATTTCTTGTACTAAAATAATAATGTAGCACCACTAATTCATGTGCGGCCACGTAAAGAAAACAAAATCAATAAAACAAATAATCAGAGTCTTATTGGGAATGTCTCAAAAACTTCCTCTTAGCATAATAATGTGTAGGAAAGGCAATGGATCAAGAAAAAGATCATGTTATCATCTTATGTGATTATTTATTGAATAGAATCTCAAAGAAAAACTTTAGCACATTTTTATTTCAAAAACTATACTTAAGATCATAAGTTTGAATTTAAGTATCATAAAATATTTTCATTAAAACGTACTGATGTGACATCATTTTCTCACCGTTTCAAGAGATGGGGCAACCCTTCTACAAAATTAATAGAAAAATGGAAATAGCATTTCATCAGCTTAATGGAGCACTATGAGCATTATACAAGCATTCAATTCACAGTTCTGCATACCAATTATTGAGCATTGATATTATGGTTTTCCCAAGTCACATATCAATCATAATAATGTTATATAAACCACAACAATCATTATAACCAAAAGATCATATTAGCATAACATTTATGTAATTCAAAGCAAGAATCATTTCCTGAAATTAACAAATTGTTCTCAAAAACTACATTCTGAATCTCAGATAAAGAAATGGTGTTTATAGTAATCACCTAATGAAATAAGCCACAAGACAACCTAATGAAATAATCACATAATGAAATAAGCCAACTAATGACATAAAAGGTGACTTCATCTTTGATAACTAGCAAACATATTCATTGCTAATGTGTCTCAAAATCTTATCCATTCTTCGGTGACTTGAATAGTTGCAACTTAATCTGTGATATTGTTTTGAACTATTTCCCTTGATTTTGTTAACTCTTCATCTACATTAGCTAAAAGCTCTAGGTCTTGAACTTCTAAAACTTTATTAGTTAGTCCCTCATTTATGATGAAGTTGTGTAACACAAAACAAGCATTGATAATCCTTATTTGTGTCTTTATATCAAAAAATGAAAGAGTTCTTAATATGCTCCATCGTTTTTTCAATATCCCAAATGACCTTTCTATTGTATTTCATGCACTTGCATGACAAAGATTAAACAACTCCTTGTAAGTTTGAGGGGTGTTCCCAATCCACTCATTGAGATGATATCTAGTCCCACGATATGGTGCTAAAAATCCAGGACCATTAGTATATCCCGCATCCACAAGAAGGTACTTACCTACAACAATTTAAAGTAAAATCATAGGCTTCAATTAAAATTAAATTAAATATTATTTTTAAAAGATATTACCAGTTGGGATTTTAAGTTTATTTTGACGATGTAAAGCATCTCGTAATACTCGAGAATCTCCTGCAGAACCTTCCCACCCAGGTAACACATAAATAAACCTTAAATCTGGACCACAAACTGCCAACACATTTGTAGAGACATCACCCTTTCTATTACGATATTTAGGCCTATCTTATGGAGAAACTATTATCGGAATATGAGTCCTATCAAGTGCTCCAACACATTTCTACAAGCAACATACATTTATTAATATATATGTCTATACAAATTGTAAAGTTAATTAATCTAGTATAATTATCAATAAACATATCTCAAACAATCTCCATCTACTTGCATCAAGACCTTCCAGGTTATAAGTATGAAACTTCAAATAATCCTTGCTCACTTTCATTATCGCTCTTAAGACATTATTGAATTATCTACTTATTGTTTCTTTTGATCTATAATAACTAAATTGTATCACCCTGTACTTAAGATTGTGAGCCAGGATACGTAAAAACATTGCCACTGCCTCAGTTATTGGAACATTTTTTGTTCTTACCAATCCACCTCTCTCTTGTAAAATTTTACGAAGTTTGAGAAATGCACTTTTACTAACTCTTAGTTGTTCAATACAATCTTTTTCTGTCCCTCTATAAAGACGATTAAGGAAATTACGTCATTCTAATTCCCAATTATGAGCAGGTTCCTTATCTAAGTAATTATTGTGATACCATACTGCTACACTCATAAACATATAAACGACATAAGCAGCAACAATCATAATAACTTTCTTAAATTCCTCTCTTTTACGTTTCCTTGAAATAATTGCATCATCATTTATACTAGTATCCATTTCTTAACAATATGTTGGCACTGAAAGAGTAAAAAGAAACAACAGTTAGTTAAGTATGTACTCGTGGAACCCAACTCATGAGATTAACCATGTGACAACATCAAAATTCAGTCAATCATAATCTAGAAGCTGGGTTGAATGAATGTGTGTGTTTTGTGAATCAAAATCCATATTGAATATAGTATCTAAAAGTTGTATGTGTGTTATGTGAATTTTGTATCTATCTATTGTCATCAGTTTATGATTACATATAGTATTATGTGTACAACTGAAATTAAACTAGCTTTTGGCTTTTATTTTAGTTTTTCTAGAAAAGATTCACTTGGTTGAGAATTCAGTTTGATTGTGAATTTTTCATATGGGTTTACAACTGATGCCCTTGTTTCTACTAGTCTTTCTAAGCCTGGATACACATATGTCAAACATAGGTACATGGAAACATCTATTTTTTTAAAGTTTCTTCTTCTTATTAATTAATTAACATTGTGCTTCTTTACTTTGCAAAATGTCATAAGCACAAGCAGTTAAACTTAATCAACAATTTTTTATTATTGCAGATGATTGTTGGCCTGAATTAAACTGGGATGCTCATGTAAAGTTGTTATGGTTTTTATACCTGAAAGTTCTCACATTCAATTAATTTTTGTTTTTGGAACATTTTTTACATAGGCTATTGTTGTTTGTTGTATTGTTGTAAGGTAATCTGGTAACAAAAAAGTCAACATTTCCTTCTAGAATCAAAGCTCTTGCAGATTATGTTCACAGCAAAGGTCTTAAACTTGGAATTTATTCAGATGTTGGGTACATAGACTTAACTAAACAACTAGCCAATGCAGTCCCATGTACTTCTTTGTAACATTCTTAACTAAGCTTTTAAGATGGTCAATTTTGCAGGTATTTTACTTGTAGCAAATTGATGTCTGGTTCTCTTGGTCACGAGTTTCAAGATGCCAAGACTTTTGCATCACGGGTATTGCACATTGTGCTCTTTTCTTCTTCTTTTTCCTTGGAATAATCGTATTCAGTGCAATCAGACAATTGGTTGTTTTGGTTTGTTTTTTTGTAGGGTATTGATTATTTGAAGTATGATAATTGTAACAATGATGAATCAAAACCAACTGATAGGTACTTAATGTGTATCAATATTATATTTTAACTCATCGAAGTGAATATTAGCATTTTGAAAACTATGGTGTTCATATGACTAGATACCCTGTTATAGAGATGTTAAAATGAGTTTCAACCTGTGAGCCAAGGCTCACCACGGGTTCAAGCCAGGTTGGGTTGAGAAAAAATCAGTTTTTTCAAAAGTGGGTTGAATTCAACCCAGCTCACTTAACCCACGGGTTAAAGGTGGGTTGACCCACTTAACCCACCAACATTTTTTTACAATTTTTTTTAAATAATTTTATTTACTACTATTAATTATATATGTTCACAATTTCATATTTTTAAATGCTAGAATGTTGTCCAATAATATATGAATAATTTGAATATTTAATTAATTTGATGTAAGTTATATACGTTGATACTTTAATCTTTAACTATAATCTTTATAGTAAATTACTCAAACAACTGTCTTATAAATAATTTTTTCTAAATTAGCATGATAAAAATGTGTAATTTTTTTATTTATATTTTGTTGAATAGCATGATAGCAAATGTGTAATATTAGCCATGTTTTTTTGACTATATGAACACTTTTTTGGAAACAATTAATCATATATTGGTGGTGTGCATGATGAAAATATTGGTTCTTGATTTTACTGTGATTGTCATCTCATGGGTTGCCTAAAAAAATATTTAAATATTTGAATACTTAAAAATAAATACATAAATAATTTTTTTTATGTGGGTTAGTGAGCCAACCCACTTAACCCACCAACCCGTGGTGGGTTGAGCCGGGTTGCAAAATTTCTGGCTCACCATAAAGTGAGTCGGGTTGGGTTCACTCATTTTCAACCCGGCTCGTGGTGAGCCAACCCGTATGAGCCGAGTTGGCTCACTTTAACATGTCTACCCTGTTATGACTTAGACTCTAGCAATGGCTGGTCATCCAATCTTCTTTTCACTATGTGAATATATTGTGTACCTGATGTTGCTTGCTTAAGTTTAACACTAGAAAAAAGTAGCTAACCTATTCAACTGGGATATGTGAGAAAAAAGAAAACTTGTTCAAATTCACTTTTTTTTCCTGCAAACTACTACATTTTCAGGAACCAAAATAGAATTGAGGGTGAGTCCTACCCATTATACGTAGACATGCCTACAATATCAGACATATCAATTGATAAATAGCATTGGAATGGTTTCACAATTATTTCCCGTTACATTATGCACACAGTCCATAAATTTTGATGAAAGAGAAAGAGAAAAAGCAAGAAGTTATAGCTATTATTAAAATGGTTTCACAATTTTTTTTGACTTGAAAATTTCATCAAATATGTAGTAGGCATATGAGAAAAAATGATAAACAACAAATATTAAACTAACATTGAAACCTAAATCCCAAAAGCAACAACCAAAAAAGGAAGAACAATGAAGATAAAACAAAAAGTAGAGAAGAAAAGGGAGAGAACAAGCTGTGATGGTGTGAAGGAAACAAAAATGTGGTGAAAGAGGAAGAATGGTGTGTACTTGCAGAGGAGTAGAATGGGTTGAGCCGGTGAGAGAGGAGCAGTGAGGGGGCTGAGCCAGTGAGAAAGGAGCATAGAGAGTACCACTAAGACAGAGAGAGTACTAGGATTGTCTCGTGAGCAAGGAAAGTCCAAAGTATGAGGTGAAAAATTTTAAATTCTAACTATTTTGAGGGCATTTCAATTACTATTGTTTTAGTTAATTAAAATTCTTTAAAAAAATACTTGCATTTCAAATGCCTTTTAATTTCTCTGTCCAAACAACACATTTTATTATAAAAAAATTTAAATTCTTTAAAAAAATGAATTGACTCATTAAATTACCCTATCCAAACACACTCTCAACTAATTTTTATATGGGATAGAACTAAATGGAAAAAAAATAGGAATAAAGATGTGCATTTTTCTATCTTTACATTTTAGTAATAACTTTTTACCATCATAAAATTAATAAAGAAACTAAATACACATGTTGTTGGAATTTGAAGATTATTTGTCCAAGTTTAAAATATAAGAATCAAAATTAAGTTCGAAAAAAATACAAAGAAAAAAATAAACATATTTATCCATTCTTACGAGTTAAAAATATAATTTATTTAATGGTGTAAAAGTGTCTTTCGTGATACATAGATGACACGATCTTCCACTCTAATATGCGCACTTTTTTTTTTTCTAACTCTTTCATATTTCAATTTTAATATAGACTATGTTTGCCCCTTTAGAATTCAGAGCAGCTCCTACTATCCTATTTTTGTATGCTCCATGACTCGAAACACTATGTTTCTTAATAAATTTCTACCCCACTGGTTAAAAATGTTTAAAAAATAGTTACCAACGACATGCGTCAAGAACAAACGACTCTAGCTTTTTTATCTTTGGCGCATCGTAGTTAATCTGAAGGAATCAGATTCAAAAGCAGTCAAAACCTAAGACTTTTCTTGCTGCTCACTGCATTGGCCAGTTCCGAAATTATCAAGAAATAATGTAATAAATATGAGGAGTGATGCGATCTAATAAAATCTTTTAGATTTATTAACCTGAAAATCGAAATATACTCTTATAAATAAAATAAAATAAAATCCAAAGATATTTTGAAATATATTTATTAGTATAAAATATTTATATTTTAATAATATAAGTGACTAAATTTAAATAATTTGATTATTTTATAATACTTTTAGTTAAATATGGTTTTTTTAACTAAAAATTGAAATTAGTTGTATTTTGATTTAATTTAGTTTTTAAGGATATGATAGATTTAATTATTTTAATCAAATTATATTAATATTATTTGAAATTTTAAATATATTTTATGTTAATATTTATTTTATTATTAAAGTAAAAATATGTTAAACATAATAAACAACTTAAAATATAATTATGAAAGATATATTTGAAATGTCAAATAAAACTTAGCAAAATTTGATTAAAAAATATAAATTTCTAAATATGAAAACTAAATTGATCTAAAATTAGAAAAAGAACCTAATTCTAATTTTTACAAAGATAAAAACATATTTAATCATATTTTTTAATATATATATTTATAAAATATTTAATATATTAGATAATGTATTATATTATTATCGCCAATTTTAAACATAAAAATAAAAGTAAATTATTGTATTTATTTATATTATTCGATATTTTTCGTTTTTATCGCATAAATAAGAGTTCAAAAACTTTATATAAATACAAATAGTATTTTATCAGGAAATACATACCTTTCATAGTCAATTCTTTTTTACTGTAAAAAGATTCAAACTTTCCTTGCTGAATTGATCTCCAATCTTGTTGCCTGTGTCTTCCATAGTTCCATAGGTCGGTAAGAACAAGTGTGAATATTCATTATTTTTTGAAAGATTGAACGCGCCCTTCTACTTTACAGTTCTCTGACTCGAGTATTGAATTTCCTACACAAATTCTGTAACATGATCAATTTCTGACGTAAATTAAGATTCGAGACCCAAACTTTCCCCACGCGACCAAATCGAAACCTAGAGTTTTGGAGATGGCGGAGTTCCAACTCATCGTTGTCGTTGAAAGTACCGCTGCTATGGGACCTTATTGGGAGACTGTTCTCATGGATTATCTCGATAAGATGATCAGGTTTCGTTTCACTTCTCTCTTTTTCCACCAATTTTAATATTAATTTCGGTATTTTTTTTTTCGTTTCATTTGGATAAAATTTAGGGATTACTGTTTTTCTTATTCTTTTGGTGTGTCTGTGGAGGTTCTGAGTTTGGTTTTAATCGTGCGCTGCTCAGAGTGGGGTTTGTTCTGGTTGGTTGTTAATTGATTTTGAACTACAGAAAGAAGAACACATTTGTTGCTCTTGGTGAAACCCTGCTCTTAATATTATTACTGATTTTTTTTATCAAGATGTAATATAGCGTTTACTTTAACCACGGTTCGAATTTCTGGTTTGAGAGATGTTTTAGCTTTTAGTGGCAATAAACTACTAATGTCTTTATTTGGGTTTATTTGAGTACGAGATGTCTACTCGGTAAACTGATAATCCTTTGCAGGTCCTTGAGGAACCGTCTTTCTTTCTTAATTGTGTCATTTTAGTTTCTAGGAGTACAATACTTTTGATTTTGGGGTTGATCTTCTCCCGCTTGCACTGGGTTAGATTGGGGAAAGTGGAGGTCGCCTAGTTCCAGAGTTAGGGCATGCTTACCATAGGACATAACGACTTATAGACGACCTATGGGATCGGCATATTGAATCCAACACCATGCCTTTTTGTCGACGCTATTTGATGCTAGCAGTTGAGCTAATCCTTAATGGTAGTCATTACAAGTTTTCCTTGCTCAAAGGAATATTTAAAACAAGTGGGATACCAATTATGGTTCCTAATCATACTGTGAAAACAAAACCCTGTCAAGCATATATTAAAAGTTTATAAACCAAAACATTGTCAGAATTTTATAAAGATGAACTTTCAGGGTCGTTGTTCGAATTTAATATTTTCATTGGCTGTACAAATATATAAAATGATGTACTCAGCTAGAAAAAATTTCTCTCCGACCATAGGTGACCAATAACACCTTTCCTCTTTTTGTTGATGACAATATACCCTCCTACATAGAGACATAGATAGAGATATAAAAAGAACATGTAAAAGGAAGCTGCTGTTTATGCTTATTCACTTGGAGCAGAATGATCACTTATTTATGATTCACATTTTTCCATTGTCATGGTTTAGATTCTATTTTCCTTATTGTTGCTTAAGGTCATGGTTGTTCCAAGGATGTTGCTGTCACTAAGACTTAGAAAGACTGATTATATCCTTAAGTTTTTTTTATGTCTTTGTGTTGTCTTGTCGGTTGTTCAGTTGGAGGATTTCTTATCTGAACCTGTTTTTTTTCTTCTTCATATTTCACTGTTAAAATATTTCCTTTTCGTACCAAATTCTACCAAAATAAGAATACTCTAGTGCTCTCTGATCCTGACCCTTAGCGGCCATGAGCAGATATTTCAAAAGAAGGTCAAAATATCCTGTAGTACAAGAAACCTGAAGATAGGGTAGAACACTTAAAATACACCAATAGGTACATGTGGGCACGAAGGCCTGAAAGAACCTGCTCAACTCTGACAAATTACAAAACTGAATTCACCAAGAATTAAAAAATCCAATTTCTTTTTAACGAATCAATGCGACTGCTCTGCAATGGTAAGTAGGTAAAGGTTTCTGATCAAGTACCAAAGTGTAGGACAATATATTTATTAGTCCTGTACATATAAATAATATTTGTTGAACTGGAATCCAACAGAAGTCTTAGCTAAAAATAGATAGTCATGTTCCTCACCTACTTTGGACTTTGGTAAACCATGCATTGCCATGCATTGGCCACTATGCCAAAAGTTTCCATTTTTTGTTTATATGTAAATTTCAGTTTTCTCATGTTGTCTTACTAATGAGGTTATTTTAAAGGTTCTATACCGTCATCGCCTATCTTAACCAGTTATGGTATTTGTGCAGGTCTTTCGGTGGAAATGATCCAACTGGGCAGGTAATACACATTTTCTTTCCGGAAAATTTCATAATCTTTTGACAAAAGTAAAAGAATATACCAGTATCTAACTTGTCATTGCACACTTATGATTTAGTTGTCTTATATCATATTTATTGAATGTATTGGCCATTTTCATTAACTTAAAAAATTTATTCTTTCCTTATGGCTGCCAGCAGTAGGAGCCATGCTTCAAGTCTAAAGTTCCTTGTGATGTGGTTATGTATATTAGTATTATTAGTTACGAACAGTAAAATGGTTTTGTTATGTCATTATTGATTGTTTAGAGAGGTCAGCACTGAATTTGATGATATACCTGTAGATGTGATATTATTTCTATCTTACTGAATGATGATCATATGGTTTTATCTATTAATCTTACATTTCCCCCTTTTGTTTTTGCAGAAGTTATCGGCTCCCAATGTTGAGTTTGCTCTAATCACCTATAATACTCATGGATGTTATTCTGGTATAGTTCTGCTAGTTTTCTTTTTTCATGTTACATGTTGGCTGTTTATTTAGATTGTTTACAAAATTTTTAAGCTAATTGTTGCATCTATCCCTTGCCAGTTCATTTTCTTTTTAATTTGCTCCTATTTTAAATAACTTCTTACCTTACATATTAAAAAAAAAACAGAAAAGGTAAAATAATTTCTAAATTTAAAGTTTCCGCTGATTTTGTTTGTCTGGAAGGACAAATAGTTTCTAAATATAGAATTTGTACATTGTGTGTGGTTTTTTTTCTTAATTGGAAGTTAAACTAGAAAGTTTACAAAGTTTATCTACCCACTTTTTATTGAAAATATAATCTCTTGAAATATGCTGCTTGAGCTCTGGCTATTACACTGGTGCATTTATATTCAATTGACTAGTCTATTGAGTATATTCACTTAGTTGAGCATCATTGCATGCAGGTTGCCTTGTGCAACGGACAGGTTGGACTAGAGACCCAGATGTTTTCTTCCTGTGGCTATCTTCTATACCATTCAATGGTGGTGGTTTTAATGATGCAGCAATTGCTGAAGGGCTTTCTGAAGCCCTGATGGTATGCATGTTGTCTACATTTAGATTCTTGTTTGCCTGTATTCTTTCAGTGTTCATTTGATGTCTATGTATCTCATCTGGATCATTCCTGTTTGTTGTTTCCCTCTACATATTTTGTTTCTCTTTCTACAGAAACACACTTGTTCTTTGCTCTCTTACTCTGTCTTGGATTTATTTATTTTGATCAAAATATTGTTATGCGATGGATTGAATGTGGGTTGACATTTGGGGGATACATGACAGATACACTGAAATTTTTTGTACTTGGAAATTCCCCCATGTTTAATTATACTTATAAGTGCATATAACATCCCTGATAAATTCAAGTATTTCAGTACATTAATGGTGGATAACAGTGATAGTGATATTTCTGTGCACTTTTATTGGTTGGATGAATGCATTTTGAACTAATTAATTTCACGAGGCTGATCGAATTAACATGTTCAGGAGCTAAATGGCTTGATCGGTTCATATTGGCTCATTTATGCCAATTTGCTCCTTAATACGTATTATTTGAGTTAACAAGCTGAGTTGGAATTTTCACAATAGCTGAAAGTAGCAGTTTTGCAGTGTTATCATGGTGGAGTGGCTGTGTGCACGAGCATCTGGCCACATTGAGTGGCCCAAGAGCAGTCCTGCATGGTTTTGCAGTGGTACTATAGTGGGGGGTTTTGAAAACCCTTTTTGACCCTTGAAGCTGCACCATTTTGTGCAGTTTTCTAGTGGAAACCACCCTTCACTCTTCTCTCTGTTGTGAGTCCCTAACTCTCAGACACCCTCTGTTCTATTCTCTGTCCTCCCCCCCCCCCCCCCCCCCCCCCCCCCCCCCCCCCCCCTCCTCCCCCCCCCTCTCCCCCCCCCCCCCCTCCCCCAAGGTCTTAGCACCTAGTCTAACTCTATCCTTTCCCCCTCCTTTTGCTGTCATTGTGGATTTCTTATCTTTCAACCTTTTTTAATTCTGTCTCTTTCTTTCTCTTGAATTTGTTTTTAATCTAAAACAATGCATGAAAGCCATCCAATGTCTTTTCCTATTAGAGAAGAAAAACTTCATTACAATCATTACAATCTAAAACAAATGTTAAACAACCTAAAGTGAGAGAGTTTAATTAAACTGAAGGTCGGAAGATTTGTTCTTTGAGGCTAGTACTTTGTTTGAGGGCTTGAGGCTACAGTTTTCTTGAATTTGTGCTTTTCTTTTCCAGTTATGGATAGTCTAGTGTGTAGGGATTCTATTTATTTGTTTAAATGCCTTTCCTTGTGTTACTACACAGGTCATTAGTACACATATAACTGGCTCTCTGTACACTTCTTTTGGATATCTTATGATCTTATGATAGCTAGAATGCATTTTTGTTTGTAAGGTCTGCATTTCTAGTGTGATACACACCACTATTCATAATCTGTGGTAGGTTTTTCTAGAGTGAAGTACATAATTTAAACTTGTTATTTAGATAGTGTAAACTTTATGCGTATCTCTTCGACCTGAAAAGATTTGTTTAGATCCTCACACCTAATGTTGGAATGCTTAGATGTTCCCAAATTCTCAAAGTGGAGGCCCTAATCAGCAGAGTGTGGATATGCACAAACATTGTATCCTTATTGCAGCTAGTAATCCCTATCCGTTGCAGACACCAGTTTATGTTCCAAGACCACAGAACCTAGAGCAGAGTGAAACCATTGACTCTGACTCAGGGAACCGTTTATATGATGCTGAAGCTGTGGCCAAAGCTTTTCCTCAGGTATTCTTTGTTTATTTATTTTAATGGAACTGTGAATTTAATATCTGTCAGTTTTAATGCTTTGTGTCAGTGATGAAAGCATTTACACTTTGATTAATGGTATGAAATCTTGTCCATGCAGTTTTCTATTTCCCTGTCAGTTATTTGCCCAAAACAACTTCCCAAAATTAAAGCCATCTACAATGCGGTAAGGATGACATCTCACTCTTCTACTAAAATGTGTTTGGTTCAGTATTGAAAATTCATCACTGAATTTTTAGTTAAAAAAAAATTATGATGTAAGGTTGTAATGTTTGAAATAATTTTCATTTTAAGTTATGGATCTGTAAATTGAAAAAAATAGTAAGTTAATTTATATATACTAAAATGAACAATTGTCATTTAATAATTTTCACAAGGAAAGGTTGCTACTGAAAAAAATCTAAATGACAATATATTCTATACATTGCAACGGATATTATAAATTGCTAATCTATTTGAAGATATAATGCATATATTATGAAATATTTTGCAAATATTCAAAGAGAGACTACCTACTTTTTACTTGTACGGAGATGTTATAATATTGATTATATTCCTTTGGAATTTTAGGGAAAACGAAGTAATAGAGCAGCTGATCCACCACTTGAGGCTAAAACCCCTCATTTTCTTATTTTAATATCAGAAGGTTTCAGGGAAGCTCGCAGTGCTCTGAGTCGTTCTGGGATCACTAGTTTGCCTTCAAATCAAAGTCCGGTTAAAGTAGACTCTGTTTCTGTAACGCCGGTTACTGGGGCACCCCCAACTTCTATGCCATCAGGTCATTTTTACATTCTGTGTATGCTTCCTTTAATCAAGGCATTTTCATGTACTGCAATCTTTCTTGTTTGCTTGGTTAGTTTATATCTCTTTTTTATCTTCACTTTTTGCGTGGAAAATTTAATTTTAGAAACTTCATTGTGGATCTATGTTTATAATACATTGTTTTAGGGTACTAATTTGTAGAATTCAGAATCAGATAGTTTCTTTACGTTACTAGTTTGTCATTTTTAGTTGGTCACTGGTCAGCAGTTTACAATATACATAAGTGGTTTATTATTTTTCTATGTTCTGGTTGAGGATTTGTTATACATTTAACATGACTTTTTTATGGATTTTTAGCTAATGGATCTATTGCGAACCGGCAACCAGTTCCTGCTGGAAATGTGGCTCCTCCTGCTACTGTAAAAGTGGTAAACCTAAGATCCTTGAGACTATACACTAGCGTGTCTAAACTATGGGACTGGTTTTAGTTTTTTTCTGACTCAATTTTTCACATGATCCTTGACTCTGTGTAATAAATCTTTAGGAGCAAGTTCCTGTAACCTCCATGGTATCTGGGCCTTCCTTTCCTCATAATTCATCTGTTCCTCGTGCTACCAGTACTAGTCAAGGAGTTCCAAGCTTGCAGACGTCTTCTCCATCTTCAGTTTCTCAAGATATTATAACAAATAATGAAAATACACAGGATACAAAGCCTACAGTGTCAATGCTGCAGCCCCTTCGTCCAGTGAATCCCACTCAAGCAAATGTGAGCATATTGAATAATCTTTCTCAAGCCCGGCAGGTGATGAGCTCTGCTGCCTTAAGTGGTGGAACCTCTATGGGACTTCCATCAATGGGCCAAACTCCTGTTGCCATGCACATGTCAAACATGATATCTAGTGGGATGACATCTTCTGTACCTGCGGCTCAAAATGTATTTTCATCTGGACAGCCAGGAATAACATCAATAACTAGTTCTGGGCCTCTTTCTGTTCCTGCACAGGTTGGACAAAATGCAGGTCTCGGTTCATTAACTTCAAACACTTCTAATTTGTCTTCAAGTTCAAACATTGGGATTTCACAACCATTGGGTAATCTTCAAGGGGCTGTTAGCATGGGACAACAGGCATCTGGTATGAGCCAAGGAAACCTTTCAGGGCCCCAAATGGTGCAAGGTGGAGTTCCCATGAGCCAAAATGCAATGAGTGGTCTTGGTCCGTCAGTTGTCTCTTCTGGGAATGGCACAATGATTCCTACTCCTGGAATGTCTCAACAAGTACCATCAGGCATGCAGCCCATTGGGAACAATGCTGCAGCTAATATGCCTTTGTCACAGCAAACATCAGGTGGTATGCAGTCGGCTCAATCGAAATATGTCAAAGTCTGGGAGGTATGTTCCCTTCTTCCATGGAAATTCCCTTGTCAAAATTATGTTTTACAGCATTCTATTTTGTAGAAGTCTTGGTGTTTCCTAGCATATAGCAGAAGTATACAGGTGTTGTGGTTGAAAGGTTGTGAAAAATCTGTTAGTTCAAGCTAATTACCTAACTTGCATGAATGATACTAATCATTATTTATACCAGCTTTCCTCAGACAAACTCTCAACCGCTGTTTATGATTAAAATGAGTAAGAGTAACATTGGAGGTTGTCAAAAGTCTGCTAGTTCCAGCTAATTACCTTACAGTACTTAATCATTATTTGTACGAGCTTTCCTCTGACAAAATATCAACCTCTTTTAAAGTTCTTTAATGAGAAACTTTTAAATGCAATGCTTTGCTACCATGTTGATAGTGAGTGGCTGTGGGAAGATTATTACTGCTTATGGAAGGTTTGGTAGTAATGTGCCTTTCCACATACTTGTACTATTCTTGCATTTACACTACCATACCTAGTCTAATACTCCCTTAGCTTATGGTCCACAACAGGTGATTTCTAGTTCCTTCGTTCTTTACAAATACCTTAAATTAGCAATAGGAACTTTTCTAAAATCTCATAAAGTTATCTTTTTAAGTCGTCAAATACTGTATAGAAAACATCATATTTATACTGTATGTTGGTTATAATTATATTTATATAATTCTGAAATGAAGAATAATTTGAAAGTTTTAAAGTGATGGCAATAATTTGGATTACTCTGGCGTGCTTGTATTGGTTTTATATATATAATAATTTGAAATTTCTACAGGGAAGCTTGTCTGGGCAGAGACAAGGACAGCCCGTCTTTATCACCAAGCTAGAAGTATGTTCCATATGCATGCTAAAATTATTTTAATCTTACTTTAATCAGTTATTTCTGTTTTTAATTTGGACAGTCTATTTTCATAGCCCTATATAGCCGTTTCGGTCTCATTCTTAGTAATGGAGATTGATGTAATTTTATAGAAACTCGTTAGCTCTTTATTGTATAATCCTGATGCTCAATTTTTTTGTGCAGGGTTACAGGAATTCTTCGGCCTCTGAAACGTAAGTTTAGGACATTGTATTATCTCTTCCCAGTAGTATAGAAAATATTGTGTGCTTGAAATTTATACTAAAAATTTTCCAAAATATTCTTATTTTTGGTTGAATTGATATTGGTTTAAATCAAGTATTAGGTAATAAGTTATAGATGTACCTTTCCACTGACTCAGTCCCCCATCACCAACTTCTGAAGAAAGTTCGATTACTTGATTAAGTTTATTAGCTTAAACAGCACATTTTGGAATATTTGGAACTGCTATCAACTATAGCCTGAAAATTGTTTTCATATAGCGGTCACAGTTGCTACAATTGCATCCATAATAGTATGGCAGCTATAGCGTGATTTTTTTGAAGAAACCCTTGAAATTGAAACTTTATTTTTGAAAGGGGGGAGTACTACAGTCCGACTGTGCAACCATCACTCACCTACCTTTCATTTTGTGCAACCAATACTATTTCCAGTGGCACCCACCCTTCAATATCCTCTCTATTCTGAATTACCTTTGTTCTTAGCTTTGATTGACATCAAGAAAACCATTCAAAAAGGCATGATTGACATCAAGTTGAAACAATTTCCATCCATAGGAGATAGCTAGAGTAAGAGCAATTCTGATTGTAATAGACTTCACTAGTAGAGAAAAAGCTTCAACTTTTTTTTTTTCTTCTGGAAATTCTAAGATTTCTGCTTAAGTATAAAAGATATGAATGTTTTATTTTTTGAGACACAGTCATCATCAAACAAATGTATATATACAATTCTTGATTATCAATTTAGATTTTTTGTTATGTTTGTTAGAGTCTATGAATTGATTTTGATGTTATTATCTGATTGAAATGCTTCGTATCTTCTGTTAACTTCATTAATTTGTTGATCTTCTCACATGTTATTGATTTTGATGTCAGACTTGCAGCAAACTGGCCCTCTGTAATGCAAATAGTCCGGCTTATATCTCAAGACCACATGAATAACAAGTAATTCCTTATTTCAACTGTTGTCATACTCATCCCCTCTTACGCACACACACAATCACTGACTTATTAATATTGGTCCTTAATGTTTTCTTGTAGACAATATGTAGGAAAGGCAGATTTCCTAGTTTTTCGGGCAATGAATCCGCATGGATTTCTTGGTCAGCTGCAGGAAAAGAAGCTGGTATGTTATCTTTAGGTGGCATATTCTGGTTTCTTGTGAAAGATGGATGTAATTCAGGTTTAGTACTATGAGCATTTGAACTTAACAACTTACTGGCAAACAATTTTGAATTAATAATACTTGTAAGTCGGAATATTATTGTATGTTGCGTTACATTCATGTCTGTCTCGTAATGATTTGACTTAATGACCTGTCAAAGGTCAATTAACCTATAGGTTTAGGCTGTTTGCAAAAGATCTGAGACAATTTTTATTTAAATCTAAATAAATCCCTTAGGAGATGGTCAGATGTGTTTCTCTACTTTGGAGGAGGATACTTTGTTTTGAAGGTTTGCCAAAAAGGAAGATTGAAATTTTTGGAATTGCAGTTTTGCCGTTCATTGCTGTGTGGTTGGAATATAATTGCTACATCTCGGGGTCTTTACCCTAAACTTGCTACGGGATAGAGTTAGTTTTTTTTTCCAAATGAGGTAGTTCACCATATTCTTCAGCAATGCTAATCGTCTCCTCCAATTTCAAAGCCTGAAATTCACACAAGATAGGTTGAAACTTAGTATATCAGAGTGGAGGTTCAGATTTTGCATTATACTATGAGGAAAAGTGAACATTTTTTAATTCTTTGAAATTGATGCAATGGGGAAGTATAAATAGGAAGAGAAGATTAACTCTGTACACTATTACTAAGGCCTTAGAATATTAGGCAATAACCTTTCCTATAAATGCTATGTCTAAAAGAAACAAAAGGGGAAATAAAACAGATTCTGATCAAGTCAGTTCCTAATAATTAGATGATGTACAAATAAATCAAATAATTTTAATTGATTTCCATAGATCAAATCCCATGATTCTGATTGCTTTCCTTTACTATCAACACATTGCATATGAAGAATTACCCTATGGTTGTGGACCACTGGTTTCATTTCTTGCAGGAGGAAATTTTTTGTGGTGCTAAATTATTGTTTGATTTCAGTGTGCAGTCATTCAATTACCATCACAGACGTTGCTACTATCTGTTTCTGACAAAGCCTTTCGCTTGATTGGGATGCTTTTTCCCGGGGTAACATTTAGTTGCTGATTTGATTGAGGCTCGATTATAATTATGGGCCTGTTATACCTCGCCTATTTACTTGAAGCCTTGAATGTTGGCAGGATATGGTTGTATTTAAGCCACAATTGTCCAGCCAGCAGCAGCAACAAATGCAGCAACAGCACCAGCAGATGCAATCACAACAGCAGCATCTTCCACAATTGCAACAGCAGCAGCAACTTCCTCACATGCAGCAACAGCAGCTTCCTCAGATGCAACAACAGCAGCAACAACTCCAGCAGCAGCAGCAACTTCCTCAGATGCAACAACAGCAGCAGCAGCTTCCTCAGCTACAACAGCAGCAACAGCTTCCTCCGGTCCAACAGCAGCAGCTTTCTCAGTTGCAACAACAGCAGCTTCCTCAAATCCAGCAACAGCAACAGCTACCTCAACTTCAACAACAAATTCCACAACTACAGCAACAGCAGCAGCTTCCACAATTACAGCAACTGCAGCCTCAGCAGCAACAGATGGTTGGGGCAGGAATGGGTCAAGCCTATGTTCAAGGCCCTGGGCGGTCACAGATGGTTTCTCAGGGACAAGTTTCTTCCCAGGGAACAACAAACATTGGTGGAGGGGGATTCATGAATTAGCTCAATTTTTTTTAGGTTTCCCCACGGTCACTAAGGGTATGGTATTTGTATGAAATGAAACATCTGTGACAGGGTAATCCAGTTAGCTCATATTTATCACTCCCTGATATGTCCTTATCTCAGAAAAACGTTAGAATGTCTATTTGATTTCTTCTGCAATTTAGTCATTAAAAACTCAGGCTAAATAGTTAATATTAAAAGCATGTTAGAAAGTTATTTTGAGCTTGTTAATTTTAAAGTTAGGTGGAGTTGTCTTAAAAAATATTTTTGAACTGGAGAATGGAATTGGTAAGTGTGTAGAATTGATTATGTTTAGCAACCCAGCACAATGTTGAAATTCGTGAGCAGTGCTAGTTGCTCAAGCTCACAAATGAGGCAACAATCTATACATACTTAAATACGTTGGGTAAAGGTGAAATATGAAAACTTGTAAAAACGATGCCGTTTCTTTTTTCTTGTCATATGTATAAGCCCAAACGTCTATTCAGATACGAAATTGATATTTGAACCCCTTTTTTTCCTCACTTTTGATAGTGTTGACATGTCATCTCATTTTCATTTTTCAAATTTTTGTTTATTTTTTCTTTGAAACAGTCACATGTGTGGTAGAAAAGAAGGCAATGGTTTTGGCAAACGAAACCTAGAAGTTGAATCCTTTGACAGGATAATTGATTTTGACAAATAGAGAATTAGGGCACGTGGCAAATATTAATTATGTTGAAATGACTATGAACAATAAAATAATGAATTGGATTCATTTAAAAAAAAAGTCACAACAGTTGTCTCACACATGTGGGAAGTAATGTTTAAACAAGTAAGAAGTTGTTTTGGAGTTTTTGTATATGTTTTCCAGATATGTTTCCAATTTATATATCATGTTTTGTGTATGCGAAATGGACCATATTAATTATGTTGAAATGATTATGAATCAGATAATGAATCGGATTTACTCATGAATAAAAAATGACACATTTACACACATGTCAGAAGTCATGTGCAAAAAAGTGGAGCATTGCGTTGGGATTTTTTTATACACATCATGGTCTATGTAATTAGTATGCTTTATACTAATTATGTTGAAGTGATTATAAATAAAATAATGGATTGGATTCACTCTTTTGAGAAAAAAAGTGTCACATCAGTGTCATACATGTGGGGAATCATATGCAAATAAGTAAGTTGCGGTACATATTTGGACAGGTTTTAAATTTACACACATGTTTTGTGTACATGGAATGAACCATACTAATTTCGAAGCGATTATAAACAACAAAATAATGGATTTATGCACTCTTTTTAGAAAAAAAGTGTCACACCAATTGTTACACACATGTGGAAAGCCATGTGCAAATAAGTGGAGAGTTGTGTTGGAATTTTTGTACAAGTTTAACATAAATTCCAAATCACTATAGCATATTTTTTGTACTACTTTAAGAAACCTCATTTAATCCAACTAAATCCCACAATGCATATCAAAGTGTGTTGCTACAAATGTGTAAATAAAAGGCAAACAAGGAATTTGTGCACATTTTGTACAAAAACATATTCTTAAAGATATTTGATATACAATATCTGTTTACAATGCATTCTATAGTCACAACATTTGTTCATCCTGTACTTATGTCATTTAAAATTAATTCCAAAAATACAATTGATTTCAACTTCCAATTATATTTTCTATAGCCTATACATCTTCTAACTTCTAAGTAATAAGTCATAGTCTTCAAGAACTTTTTGTTTGTGGCTGTTGTTTCCATCTAGTACCCATTGACATATATATTATTGTCTAGTATGTTGAAGTTCTTTCTGCACAAAGAAATATTCTTTAGTCACAATAAAGGAGATTGATGCTTAAAACTGTACAAAATGCACAACCGAAATCAACATGACATTCAAATTACCTTTTAATTATATGCACAATAATCAACCATCGTTGTAGATATCCTATTGACGACAAAAAAAACCAAACACCAATCAGTAACACGTTCAAATCACTAAACACACTTTCAAATAAAGAATAACAAATAGATCCACAACACATTTCGAACCTAACTCGTAAAAACAAAACATCACACCCTAAAACACACACACCAACAACAACTAAAGGGAAAACACGAAATCGTTGCCCACCAATTGAAAGATGCAATCAACGCACAAATGCCTTACAAATTTGTGAACGAAGATGAAGGTAGAAGACGATTCACCAATGCTTGCAGCAAGTGAACAAACACACAACTTCCTTTTAAGAACATTGAATGTCGTGAAGAAGGTGAAACGACGGAATGGAAGAATCGTCTGTGCTTGTAGGAAAGGACCGAACACACAAGCACACTAAAAAACCATCGATTTTCCTGGAGAATGCAAACCACATGCCCTGGTTTTCTGTTCTTCAAAATTAGTTCTCTCTACTAAAGGTTTCAACTTTTGGGTTTCGTCTGCCAAAACCAAATATTTTGCCTCTTTTCCAATCATACCTGTGATGGTTTAAAAAAAACAAAAAAACAAATTTAAAGTGAAAATGAGGTGACATGTCAGCAGTGTTAAAAGTAAGTCAAAAAAAGGTGTTCAAATATCATTTTCGATTTAGGTATTCGTGCATGAAAGTTATTGTAGATTTATTATTTTCTACCGTGGGAGACTTGACCACCCTTTCTGTTACCCTACATTTGAACTTAAACCATCTCTAATGTTGGTTCTTATTATTATTTGCATTGGAGAGTAATGACATGATCTCCTTATGTAGTGTGATTTCTTCTACAAGAACATCGACAAAAGAGAATCCAAAAATTTGATGAAAAAAAATTGACAAGTATTAGTAGATATTTCAAACATAGTTGTGATGATTGACTTTAAATCATGTTTAGCAGATGATCTATTGAAGAACTCAATAAGATGATTAAATTGTTTGATAAAAGTAGTGTTGTCAAAACTCAGTTATGGCGGCATCATTGTGTAAATCAGTGATGGTTTTGTAGCTTGTTGTCATAAGAAGGTGGTGGCGATGCAAGTTTTCTATGGTGGCCGCTTTTTGCATAATAGGTGGTAGGCACATAACGACTATAAGAGAAAAGGTGGGCAACGAAGGGAAGAAAAAAAAGGCAACAATGTGAAGAAGAAAGATTGGTTGCGACATGGAGAAGAAGTGGGGCAGTGAAGAAGCCCAGCTAGGAGGGCAACAACCCTACCTAGGAGGGCAGTTGTGCATATAGCATAACCTTAATTGGATGGCAACTCATACCTACAAAGTTTAGAAAGCACAATTGATATTTTTAAAAATTAGGTTAACCTACCCAATAAAATTTATTTTACCCTAATACTCCTATAACCCTATCCACCTTATCTCTCTTCTTCTTCAACCTCACTATACTTCCCTTGCTACTTACCCTAGTTCGTTGTTGTCCACTGTAGTCCATTGTCACCTTCTTCCATCTGGCCACTAGTCACCCTTCATGTTTATGTATATTTTTTTTAAATTATCTATATCATATATTATATATCTTTTAATCCCATGTTTCCATCATAAATCGTTACGGTTTCCTCCATAACTTTATAAAGAATTTTTAGTTCTATGATATTTTTCGTTATCTGATATCGATAACATTGGATGGAAGGGAATAAAAGACTTTTTACTAGAGATTTTCTAATAGTGGTGAGATTAGGTAAATCGTCTATGTGTCCTATTATAATTGTCTTAAGTTTTTTGTTGAATAGTTTCTTGTTATTCCCTTAACTTGGGTTCTATATATAAAAATTGTTATAGGTATAATGATAAATTACATTGTGTTAGACTTTATACATAAAACCTTTTAATGTTAACAAAATACTTTCTTTCAATTTTATTCTTGTTTTTTGTTTGTTTGTGATTCTTGAGAACCCAATAATTGGAATTAATTATAAGGCAAGAAAAAAAGGTCAGGAAGTTTAGGTCATGGTTACCCAGTTTCTCAAGGAGAATGAATTTAGAAAGAATTTAGATGGAGGTCATTGATGCAATAAGGTTGTGATGATGTCCTAAAGGGTGACATAATAAGGTCGTGGACATGCTCGCGATATTTGCGAATAAAATATGCTATAAAGAGTATATGGGTATTTCAAACAGGTAATAGATAATTTAATATATGCTTATGAACGAGTTGAGTACGAGTGTCATAGTACCCATATCCAGGGGTATCATTACCTTTAAAAAATTAAAATTAAAAATTAATTTATATTTTATTAGGTTAAATTTAATTAAAATTTAGATTTAATTTATATTTTATTATGTTAAATTTAACTAAAATTAAAATTTAATTTATGTTTAATTTAATTTACATTATATTTTATAATTTTATAATTTTATTTAGATTTCATTTTAAAAATTTATACATTATTATTTTTTTAAATATTTGCGAGTATCCATGGATACTTGCAAGTTTTAAAAAACACGCAAGTATTTTTTTAACGGGTATCTGATAGGTACGAGATCGGTAATGGGTTAGGCTTTTTATTATGGGCTACATAGTGAGTAAGCACTATTCGTGTCTGATTCGACCGATTGCTATCCCTAGGTGAGATAAACATGTCAGCGTTTATCTTACTAGGAGAAGACAACGTGATCAATAAAGTCCAATAATTTAGTGTTTTTGTGGTAAGGCACTAAGAAAAGTTGCTAAAGAGAAAACTATTGCGTCGATGTGGGTGAAGCGCGAGTCATTGTATATGACTAAGTCTTTGGCAGACATACAATGTTTGAAGTAACATTTGTATTAATTCATGATGATCAAGTCAAGAATGATGGTGAAGCAGCTATAGAAGTTTAACAACATTCTAATTAACTTGGAGAACATTAAGGGAAAGCTTGAGGATGAGGATAAGGTTTTACTTTGTAATGCCCAACCTAAGACTTATGAACGACGTATGAACATTTTAAAGATTCTTTCCTATATTTGGAAAGGAGCAAACTATTACTTTGGAGGACATGAAAATCTTAATAAGTTTTTACATTTATTGTTTGAGATGTTATATTAGATTATTTGTATTTAAAGATTAAATTATCTAACAAATATTTTGCAAGTTAAGTTTTAAAGATTCCTCATTCTTTTAATTAGTTCAACTATGAGAGAAAAATTCTAACACCATGTTATTTTGATTGAGTGCTTAAATACAACAAACTTTAAAACATGGACAAGTTGAGTCTAATAGATGTTGTACAAATCATGAGTGCATGTACTTTGCTTGATAAACAACAGAGCACCATGAAGATTTTCACCAAGTCTATGTAACTTGGGGAGATAAGTATTGTCAGCTGATGAGTTCAAACTTTTTCCCTCATTTAATGTTTAAATTTGAGGATTTAATAGAATTTTTGTGCTTAAGGATTAATTTAATTAAGATTTGTGATTATTGGATTTATTGAGTACATAAGTTAAAGATTGCGTAAAAAATTGATTTTAGTTGCATAAAATATTATTAGATATTCTAACGTTTGTTAATGTAGCTGAAATTTCATTTGAGTCATTAAAAGTGTAGATTTGAAATATCCAAAGTTACAAAATAAGTCTAAAATCAGAAAATTCTGGAAAAAAATAATTCAGGAGCTAAATGCACCCCTAGTTTTTATTTTGCATTCTTCTCCTGCAAATGGATCACCTAAAAAAACCTGTTCTGCACCCCTAGTTTTTACTAAGTTGCACCCCTCCTACCACTTAAACTCCACTCAACCAAATCATGCCGTGTGAAAATCCTCCACTAATTAATCTATCAAAACACCTGATGACACATGTCATGATCCTCCACTCACTAAATTGACCGATCAGAGCTTGCCTCGTCACCATCTCCCAAATAGAAACCCTAATTTTTCTCCTCTCCCACCATCACCACGCCGGCAACCGCCATCTCCATGCCTGCACCATCACCGCCACCAAGCTGGAGTCCCACCCACCACTGCACTGCAGCACGCTTTCACGTTGACAGCCACCGCACCTGTTCGTCCACACAAAACCAACGCCACCAATGTCCCTGCACTTCGAGGTTCCGTAATCTGGTTCGTCGCAGATGCATATCTCTACCTTCTCCATCCACGAATCTTGTTGCGAGAAAGAAGTCGGACCACCATAGATCCACTACACCACGCAGCAGCAGCCAAAGCGAACCTATATGGCATCACACAACTGTTAGAAATCTTGCAACTCCATCATCGTTCGTGAACGCACACTACCTGCACCTGTGAGCCAGAGCACTCATGAATTAGACAGAAATCTGCAACCTCGCAGTTGTTCGAATCTCGCAACAGACCCACACACGAACAAGCAGCCTCCATCACCGTTGGAGCAGCCATTGATTCCTGCACCTGCACCGTGCCAGAATCCATCCACCACCATACTGCATCAATCTCGCAGTCGTCATTGCATCTGCACCTCCAACCAGCGAAAACCCTAATTTTAGAGAGAGAGAGGACGCCACGTGGTAGGCTCTCATAGGGAAGTCAACCGGTCAAAGGTGGTCAAACAGTCAATTTTGGTCAATATTGCGAAAATAGTCAAACAAGAGGGGTAGAATTAGAAATTGGAGAAAAATTAAGTTGCTAATTAGTTAAAAAAAAAGATAAAAGATTTTAGCAACAAATAAAGTCCAAGTCCAATCGAAGCCTATATAAAGAGATCCAAGGGAGCACACTCTCTGGTTTTGCAGCTACCATCCACCACCTCTCTCGTTCTTCCATTCCTTTTATGTTTTTTTTCTTCTTTCATTCATCATTTGTCATGTATTCCATCCAATCCATGGAGAGCTAAGCTTTAAAGGTTGATTCCACTGTAATTTTTTAACTAGATTCTGAGGTTAGATGAATTAATGTATTTGTTCTTTTGATTCTTGTTGAGATTTATTTTTCATCTATGTCTTTTTATTCTTAAATCTAGTAAAAGTAATGATTTATACATTATAGCAAGTTAGCAGCATAGTGTTAAATCTACATAACACAACAATCAAATGAGTCTAAGGGTTTTTTAAATTTTAATTAAGAAGTTACTTTGATTAATTTTTGAAACTTTTATATGATTGCATGAGTTTTTGCTAATAATTGAGAAGTTACTTTGATTAGAGGTAAAAACTTAGATTAGAATTAATCAAGAAGTTACTTTGATTGATTAACTTTTTACTAGATATAAGGGGTAAAAGAATAGACATGATTAAGACTAGTAATGTTTAATTGAGAAGTTACTTTGGTTAAATTTACTAGGATTAATCTTCAAAGTTCTTGCTTTTAATCGAGAAGTTACTTTGGTTAAAATTGAGGACGTCAACAAACTAATTAAGAAGTTACATTGATTAATTTGAAATCTTAAACAAGAAATAAAAAAACAATAATCTTTAGAAAACCAATGATGAATCCTATTTTGAAAAAGCAGTGAAATTGACCTATTTACTATTGCTATGTTTACAATCTTTTATTTGCGTGTCATTTATTCTTTGCACATCAAAATCCCATATTTTTATAATTACTAGTTTTAATTACATTTTTTATAAGAATCAAAAATTTGAAATCAATTCCGTATTCATTGAGAGACGATTCAGGGTTATATATCTTAACTCTAACTAGTTTGTTCACTACTAACTTGGCAATACTGAAGTTGCTAAAGTTAAGTAGTGGTAATTTGATCGCTTCACAACAGCGATATCACCAGCTATTAGAGTCGTTGCATCAAGAAGAGAAGAGAAGAGAAATTAATGTTTCATGAAACACTATGATGCACAAATATGATACGTTTATCGGATATGCCACGTATACGACACGTCGATATGTTTATTTTGAAAATAATAGGACACGACACGTGATAGATATGTGATATATAAATATTGAGAAGTGTACAATAATTCTTAAAAATATAATAAATATATGATTGTTATTATGTGAATCGAAATTAAAACTATATGACTAAAGTTGTCAATATAAAAAAATATAAATTGTTGTTATCATAAAAATACCACTACAAGAAAACTCTTAAATAATGACAAGTTTTAGTAACCAAAAATATGTTAGAGACCAATTTCCTAATTAGAAACCAATTTAAAGACCAATTATTTTGGTAGCTAATGTTAATGACCAATTTAGAAATCAATTATTTTGGTAGTCGTCAAAACCTTGGTAGCTAATGTTAGTGACCAATTTAGAAGTCAATTCATAATATAAACTATTTTAATTATTAATTTATAAACCAATTATAATTTGGTATAATTACTGATTTGGTACCCCAATTTTTTAGTTAAGTTCAATTTGGTCCTCATACTTTTGGTTTGTTCAATTTAGTACCCCAATTATCTAAAAAGATTCAATTTGGTCATCTCTGTTAAGTTGGAGTTAACATCGTGTCTGTACAGGACACGTGTCAAACCGTGAAATTTTTAACTTTTTTTTTTAATTTTCTTTTTAAATTTTTTTAAAATTTTTTTATAAAAATTTATAAACTGCCACATGTCAATTTACCGCCGTGCCACGTGGCAGCATACAATCATGACACATGACAGTGATAATATCTGTTTTCAATTTAGTCCTCTATTTAAATTTCTGGTTCAATTTAGTACCCCAATTTTTTAAAAAGATCCAATTTCGTCCTCTCCAATTTGAGACCAAATTAGTAAATAAACTTAATTACAATTTATGTATATGTAACATCCCTAAGGAATATTACTGATATTTAATAATTTAAAAATCCAATTTAAAATAAAGAACGCAATTAATAAAAACCATTTCCCAAAAACACAGGAAATTTAAAACTTTCATACATAAGCCATAAGACCAGGAGTCCATGATTCATATAACTGGAATAAAAGTCAACGGCTCCTGCCGGGTTTACATAATATTCTCAAAAAACAAAATAGTAAACATATACATATGTATTTACAAAACATCCTGATGAAGGCGTGACCACCTCCTTAGAAGCTCCCTTAAGAAGGATCACTAGAAGCATGTCTAGAGGGGAGTCTTCTATTCCATCACCTTTATCTTTGTTTTGCATTACTTTAGTTTGAATTCCCTAAGTTGGTTTCT
>Ga0214544_1002442_pt1 | contig 39047 bp, 15 predicted proteins | sample CNSS3metaG_FD_160074 | JGI IMG/M metagenome (GOLD analysis project Ga0214544, IMG submission 160074) | Root nodule microbial communities from cowpea collected in UCLA plant growth center, Los Angeles, California, USA - CNSS3 | ecosystem: Host-associated > Plants > Roots > Nodule | place: USA...
CGAGCAGCTCAGGGTCGAGCAAAGGTATCCATCACAAGTGCAAGCATCCGCTGAATCCGACCAAGTTATACGTATCCGGATGAGTCGAGTCGAGTCGTAGTGTATTGAATGAAGAGTCATAACATGTGTGGTTGTTATATGGATATGCGATGATGAAAATATATTTGACTATATGATGAATATGTTGTTGGCTCTAGCTTACCCGTTTCGTTGCATGGTTGTGTTGTATGTGGCTGTTCTTCCTTGCGATGATCATCAATTTGATTGATGGGAGCAGATGAGCGAGGTTCTCGTGGTCAACAAGGGAATGGTGATTCCATTGCCTAGCCATCTGGGATGGATCTTGTATTTCTTTCCGTCATGCTTTCTTTAGGGCTATGGCCCCTGTATTCGTGGTTATTAGATTGTAAACCTTTAGTTAAACAGTTGTTATACTATCTTATGCGTGGCATTTCCTTTAATTGCGTTTATAAATTAAATGGGACGTTACAAACATAACCTGGATTAAATCGATGCACAATTAAAAATTAATTAAAAAAATACTAGAGACATTCCTAAAGAAATTACAGTAGGTGAGGCCACTCTATAATGATAACAATTTAAAAAATACAAATAACTAAAGATAAGCCACACAAAATTCGACAAAATTATAATTTTCTTGTTAAAAATAAATATTTTGTGTGGCTTAAACTAACGTTTCGAGAAATAAAAAGGATTTCACATTAAAATGGACACAACAATTTAATATTGCATTAAACTAACCGACGGTTTTATTTTATAAAAAAATATTTGAACTAAAAGAATAACACAATAAAATTTCCTCTTTTATTTAACTTTCCTTCTTCTATTTTTATTGACCAAACTCGTGCTTCATCTCCATTTTGTGCTTCCATCCTCGATTTTGGATTCATGCTTTTATCCTCCATTTTGCTTTCAGTTTGTGAAGTCAAGCTTTCATCCTCTGTGTCCTTTGTTGCTGTTGAGATATGATATCACAATAACACAACTAAGGTAAGCATTTTTCCTGTAACCCGTAGCGATTGCGGTCGAAATTGTTAGTGTTTGAGAAACCTATTTTACATTGAAGGTTTTTTCATTTCAGTTGGATGTGGAGAAGCAGTGGTTTGGTGTTGATAGTAGCGATCTGGAAAGCGTAAGTGTTAATGGTCCAATAAGGATTTTATTTTTCCACCAATTTGCACTGATTCAGTTACAGTACAATTGTATTTTTGCACTAACTGCTGTCTCACCACTAAAATTAGCTTTGACACATTAACGTAATCTTATACAATTACATAAATCATACACCGATCATTTTACAAATCAACATAAACTAAAACATGAGTAAAAAATCCATGAGACTTATTTATCCTATAATAATCCAAATATAAAAGTGTGTCAATTTTACGTGCAATGAAAAAAAAAAAATCTTCGATTGCCAATATTTTAAAGGAAGATCATATATATAATCCCAATTGAGTTTTCGTGAATTTCAGAGACGTAAAAACAAAATCCTTTATAAAAAAAAAAAAACACGAGGAGATAAATTTCACGTTTTAAATAAAATCGGTAGAATCCTCCACAAAGAATAATTGTCTTCTATATTGACCCAAATGCTTCCAATTTTTTTAGGTAATAGTTTATTTAAATTTAACTTCTTCTTAAACTAAAATAATTAATTAATTGTTTATCAAAATGTAACCTAAAATGATTAATTTACTATTTTACTCTATAAATAAATGTTTAATAAAATTGAACTATTTTTTTAAGGTAAGAAATTGCTTAATAAAAAAGAACAATAGAGACATACTGTATCTGTTTTCACTATTTATTCTTATTTTTTTTATTTTTATTATTATATATATATATATATATATATATATATATATATATATATGAAATTCACTCTTTTTCTTGTACACATTTATTTTTTAATTAATATTATACAAGTTATTTATATCTATTTTTATAATTATAATTTTTTTTATTATCATAAAAAAAGTAATACACATGCACTACATTTTTACTAGTTTATTAAATAACTAAAATCCATATAAATTATAGCTGTTCATCAATTAAGTTATTAAAAAAATAATTAAGAAGAAAAATTGTTGAATTTATGTCCGATATGTTTAGCATGCCGTGTATATTATGTGACACGTTAGGAGAATTACTTAATTACTTGATATGTTTATGGGATGACTTCCCTCTCACTACTTGCCATTGCTCTAAACCATAATATAGTAAGTAATAATTGTTGTATTGAGTCATTAGAAAAGAGTATGGGACATAATATTTTAGTTTTGAATCTTCATTCATTGCCAACAACTATGACATACGTAAGAGAAGGTCAAATTAGAAAAAGAAATGGCAAAATGGTTATGTTCATGATCTATAAAAAGGCAAGCCACTATTCTTGGACACACATGCACATTTCTTCTTCACTTCAGCATATCCACATTTAACTGAAATTTAATTGTGTTTCCCGTTTTAATTATTGTATATTAATTTTCTAAGTTCATCTTTTCAACCATGGTCGCTACTTTCTTGGTTGATACTTTATTTATTTATCAAATGATAAAAATCCTTATAAATTCTACCTGTTCATCAATTTACTTATAAAAAATAATTAGAAGCACAAAAATTAATAAGTGATGATAATCGTTGTATTGAATCATTGAAAAGGAGGGTGGGGCACTATAGTTTAGTGTTTTGAATTATTGGTCATCGCCAATCACATAAGTACAAAAATGTTATGTGATAAAGGGTATGCTTGTTTTTATGGACTCAAATGTAAGTACTTAGTGTTGACGACAAATTATGAAGAAAATAAACACAAGAAACGAACGAGAAATAAAATACATATTTAATTTCCATTCAAAAACATGAAGAAAGACGAAAAAAGTTTCTAATTCATATATAAATATAATAAAATATTGATGTATTTATTTTAAACATAAATATTTATTTTTGTATTATAATTATAATTATATTTTCTGTTATAATAACAAAATAATTAAAATGAAAAATGAAATAAAATTATTAATTTAAGATTTATATATAACATAATAAATAATTGAAAATATAAATATAAATAATAATCAGATATTTATAATATATTTTACTATATATTATAATAAAAAGTTAATTAAAATAGAATTATTAAATAATTAATAAAATAAATTTAAATTATATTAATATATGTTTTATATTACAATAATAAATAAAACTAAATTAATCAATTTAATTAAGATATGGATTCAATTTCATAAATTTTTTCTTCACTTTTCATTTATTTCTTTCCTTTCTCACCCTTTCAAATTCATTTCATTGGATTTGAGAGGAAATCAAGGTTTTTAAAGTGGGTTATTTGGATTAAGAAAAAAAATAATAAAAAATAACAATGGTACACATACACCTTGGTCACCGATTATATATTTATTTATTTCATATAACACATAAACATATTATTATCATTCTTTCCGAGTAAAGTACATATTCACATTTTTAACCTTTATCATTTTTTGGAAAAAAGAAACAGTAAAAAGTTGATGTCCATTGTATATAAAATGCAAAGCTGGGAATACATCCACACATTACTCTTCACTTCAGCATATCTACATACAAGTAACTGAAATTGAAGCAGCCATGGACTCTAAGCGTTGTTGCACCACGCTTGCTTTAATCATCGCTATTTCGTTTTCCACCATGGACACCACATTAGCATTACCACCACCTGTGGTGATTCCACCTATACAACTCCCATCTCTCAACATCTCACCTATCGACATCCCATCTATACAACTCCCACCTATCGTCTTCCCACCTATTCAATTTCCACCTATCGTCTTTCCACCCATCGGACCTATACAACTCCCACCTCTGCAACTCCCATCTCTACAACTCCCACCTCTTGTTTTCCCACCGATCGACATCCCATTTATACAGCTCCCACCCATCGTATTCCCACCTATAGAAATCCCACCTATCGAACTCCCATCTCTGCCATAGCCGCCACCTTCACCTTCAACCCACGTGCTTTCTCTCAACTTCAATAAGTGATTATATAATCATCACATCAATTATGTAACTGCAATAACTCTTCATCTTCCTTTTCACCTTTTAAGTTCGTTGCACTTCTGCATCATTACTTCAATAGACTCATTACTATGGAATCAATGTATTTTATCATAAATATTTCTTTCCTTCTTCTTCTCTTTCCTGCTATATGATATGTTAGCTAATGCTATGCCCTAACCTCCCAAAACAACAAACTACTAATATGTTCTTTTCACAACTATATATAATTAATAATATAATAATATAGTTATCTAAATTAATAAAATAATTTTAAATATTACGAGTTGTAAAAGTAGCATTACCTGATTAAAATGTATTGTTTCATCAAATTAGTTTGCCATTAAAAACGACTTCATATTTAATATAGATGAGAATGGTGTGATATTCAGAAACATTAACACATGAATGCGGACGATCTCACCTGTAACTAAACAATTTAATTTGTGTGGTACGTAACTTATTATATTATATTAAGTTACGTAATCATGTGGGAGAATTAACTCAAAATATCATCAAAAATATAATAAACTATCAAACCGTAACTAATATTTATAGGATCCTTGTTTTATTTTAAATGTACTTTAATAATAAATGTCAGGTATATATGACTTCAGTTTCTATTATATTAGTATTTTAAATATCTTTATAATATATTTTAAAATGTCAATATTAATAATAATTAATGTATTATGAAAATATAAAAAAACAGAAAATCTAAATCATGTATGTAATTGCGTCCGAATCATCTTATATCATTCGATAGCTAATAGAAAAATGATAAATAATCTAATGTCAGAGATTAAAAGTATTAGTTACTAGTGGTTGACTTAATAATTATATTTTTTAATTATGATCAAATTTAGTGATTGAATTTTCAACAACAAAAATTAAATAACTAAATGAGTTGTTATTATTAAAAACATGATAAATAGTAATTGAATTTACTCATTAAAAAATGTAGTTGTTATCGGTGAGCGATAATTTTTCTTTCTAGTGACTGAATTTTCGATTATTTAAATTCATCACTAATTCTGTTAATAAATTAATATCTAATTTTAATTATTAAATTAGTTTCTAATTTATTTGTATTTTTTATTTTTATTTTATATTTTTAATAATTACTAATCATAAAAAATATTTATTTATTTAAACACAATTTGTCAAAAGTACCATAGTCCCTATTAAAATATTATTTTAATATTTTAAAAAATTATGTATACATATTTTAAAATTATTCATATAGAAAATATGTCAATTTAAACTGTTTAAATATTGAATATGTTTTCCGTGGTTTGTTTATTTGTTATCGCGAACGTTCGTGGTTTCCATATTCAAATTTTCGGGCTAGGGTTGAGCCATTTGCTAGCCTCAATCACCATTTTCTGATATTGCTATTACGCAGATTCGATTCATTGGACTCCATTAACATGCTATTGCTATTGAAATTGTTCACATGACTCTTTGTCCTTTCTCTCTTTCACAGCTATCTTCCTCTTCTTTCTCTGCATTCAGTAACGGCTGCTTCTTCAGAGAATTGCATCGCATGGTAGGTATCCATTGTTTTTTTTTTTTTCTTTCTTTTATATATACTGAGAAATTTCAGACTTCGGTGTTTCACATGGATCAATCGTTTCTTACAAATAAAAAATTGTATCTCATGTGGAGGGATGTGCGTCTTGTGCCTGTTATACCTGTGTATTTTTTTTTCCACTGGTGATATTTTTCAATGTTTTTGATTTGTTCAAAGAAACAGTTGCGAGCATTCTAATTCTAAGTTTGTTGATTTTGAGAGTGTGCCTAATTTGCCGAGGTTTTCCTCGGAAAAATGTACACATGGATGACAGTACTCTGCATCACATTGGCAATCAAAAAATGTGTTTTAATTAAAAGGCTTGATGAGTACATTACGAGACTAGTGTTTAAACTATGCATCCACATCTCTTATTCGTACTAACGATGTTGTCGGATGCAGTTTGATCGGGTCGAAACACTACTAAAATTAGTTTTGAATCATCATAGACTAATATTGCCTCTTCTTCTGAATTGACACAACCAGGCCATTATAGTCTAGTTTGATTTATGATTTATGATTATACTTCTTAAGTGTTACCTTTTCTTTATTTCCTCTTATTATATTGTCGGTTTTCATATAATTTAATGGAATGAGTAGTAATATACCCACTGTCCAATGGGGCATCATATGAAACTATGATTAATGTATCAAACCCTCCCAATAAGATTTTTGTTCTTTCGCTGACTTGTAACACCTAAACGTGTTACCTTTAGATATCGAATAAAGATGATTCCTACGGGTAGCTACCCTCGTATCACAGACACCAATAATAGTACCTTTGAACTGTAAGTATGTTTCGTTGTTCTACAATAACGCATTGTTGATAAAGTTGGGAAAAAAGATATTAACCTGTATTGATAGGTGGAAGATCAAACTTATCACCCTATTTTGTAGTTTCACTTAACCATTTATAGTCAATAATTTCTTCAATAATTTATGTATTAACAATTTCTTTATATTCATCTAGTCCAAATATGTTTTTCTCCATTTTTGGAGAAAATGACTTTGTAGGCTTTAATTTCATGTATGAAGAGAGGTAGTTGCCACATTCAGGAAGATTGATGAATAACTTTATGAAGAGTATGTTGAATGTTCATTTTCCCTTGACATTTTCTTTTAGGTGCAATAGATTCATTTGCATTATTGATAGATTGATGAATAACTTTATGAAGAGTATGTTGAATGTTCATTTTCCCTTGACATTTTCTTTTAGGTGCAATAGATTCATTTGCATTATTGATCTTCTTCTTTTTAGATAGTGTGGAATCCTAAAACATTATCGGTTAAACAAGTTAGGTAATTGATAAAATATTTTCATAAATAATTATGAATTAATATAGTTGTATAAACGTATCATATCAACATGTAAGAGATTGATTGACCATGCCAAAGATGTACCAATTGTTTGTCCAATTGTCATTATGTCATCATCAACATTAGTTATAGGGAATAATACATTTTGTTCAACAACAATATCTACACTAACTTTTACATGTTCATTAGGTAGAATCTACCATGTAGTGTATCACTTTTAATATTATGCAATTTTTCAAGGGCAACTAAGCAAAGTAATGGTGATGATACAAACTATTTACGACTTGAGATATAAAAGTAATGGTGATGATACAAACAAGTTATAGTTACATTGGATATTCTCTCAGATTTAATTTTATTGTAACTTGTTTACTTTAAATCTGCAATACATTAGCTCACTTTAAATATTTTATCTTATAATTATAGTTTATAATGTATGAGGTCTCAAGTTGTAAATTATTTGTATCATCACTATTACTTTGCTTGGTTACCCATGAAAAATTGCATAATATTAAAAGTGATATACTACATGGTAGATCTCTACCTAATGGACATGTAAAAATTAGTGTAGATATTGTTGTGGAGCCGATTGTATCTTTGCCTATACCTAATGTTGGTGATGACATTATGACAATCGAACAAACAATATGTACATTTCTAGCATGACCAATCAATCTCTTAGACGTTTTTGATGTGGCATGTTTATATACAATTATATTAATTCATGACTATTTATGAAAATATTTTATTTATTATCTAACTTGTTCAATTAATGATATGTTAGAATTTCACTCTATCTGAAAAGAAAAATATTAATAATACAAATAAATCTATCGAACCTAAAAAACATGTCAAGGGAAAATTTTCATTCAACATACTCTTCGTAAAGTGATTCATCCTAATCTTCCTCAATGGTGCAACTATCTCTCTTCATACATGAAATTAAAGCCTAGAGAGTCATTTTCCTTAATAGAAATGAAGAAAGACATATTTGAACTACATGAACATAAAGAAATCGTTAACGGAAAAATTATTGGAGAAGTTATTGATTATGCATGACTAGTAAGTCTTATGATAGTACTAATATATTCTTGTACAATACACTACTTTATATCATTAACTTTAATCTTTGATTAGTAAGTCTTATGATAGTACTAATATATTCTTGTATTTTTCTTTCAAAAGGTACTTATATCAAACTTTTATTAAGTCACATAAAAAAGAGTTCTTCTTTTTATCACTCCAAATAACAACACATGAATTGCCAATGAAAGAGAGAATGCATAAAATAGTTAGTATTTTTCTTGATAATGGGGTGATTGATAAGTTTTTTAATGATTTGGACGATCTTTACTAGGGTAGGGTGAACTTGTTAGTTGAAGCTTATATCAATGTTTCATTACTCATTTGTGGCTTAATATCGGTTGGCTACTTGGGCCATTTTGGAATAGATGTTTGATTTTATATTGGCTTTGTATAAGTGTTCATTTATAGTAGTTTGCTTACTATCTTTAATTTCTATAAACGTTCATGTATAAGCGTTCATTTGTAGATATAACTCTAAAATAAAAAGGGATGAAATAAAAAATAAATAAATTATAAAATAAATAATTGAACCAATATAAATCGTTTGTTTGAGAAAACACTACCAATTAAAGTAAAGTTAGAGAGCTTGTGTTTTAGAAACGTTGTCTATCAGAGGACAAATAGAGAACATTTTTTTTTTGTAGAAAGCATTGTCTTTTTGAAGAATACATAAAGAGCGCTTGTGTCTCCAAGCATTGTCTATAAGATCATTAGATAGCATTTTTTTTATAAACACTTTTATTAATAGACATCGTTCTAATAGAGAGTGCCTAAAAAGCGCTATTTGTTAGCCAAAATGAAACGCTCTCTATTAAGCATTTTGGCACAGTGGTAAGAGTGCTAAGAAGATGTGGAAAATTTTAAGAGTAACTCGTGAAATTTTGCTTCAAATTACAAGTGTTATGGATGTAGAGAAATTGGGCATGTTAAATTTTACCGTCAAAATCAAAGTGAAGAAAAGAAAGACAATAAATTTAAGAAGAAAAAGAATAAAGTCTTCTATGACTCAAGCTCTTCGTCAGACTCTAGTAACTTGGATGTGGAAGCAAATCTTTGTTTAATAGCAAACAATGAATCAAGTTGCAACAAGGTTAGTAATTCTAGTATTTTTTTATTGAGTCAAATGATTATGGTGAATTATTTTATGCTTTTCAAAAGAGTTGTATGTTTAATTTGAAAAATTAAATTATGCACATAGAAAATTCAAATCAGAACATAAAGTTTTGCAAAAGAATTTTGAAAAATCTTTGGAAGAAGAAGAAATTTTAAAAAACAAAAGTTTCAATTTTAGAGGATGGTAGAAATGTATTTGTTGAGTGTGAATGTGGTAAGGAACATGAATTAAAACTTGGTAATCTTGAAAGATCTCTTGTTGATATTTCTAAAATTTAAAATGTTGAAAAGCCAAATGTTAAGAAAAATGATTTTCATAAATACAAGCAAGCTCTTATAAATAGAAATAAGATTAAGAGAACGTGTAGAGTATGGATTGAAAAGCGAAGATCTTATTATAGAAATGCTACTTGCTTAACATGTTTTTTTTTATGAAAATGGGACATACTTCTAATAAATGTAAAATCAAACATTTTGATATTCTTAATGGAAGATGTGCTTGATTTCTTCTTATAAAATAAATTGTCTCTAACCTTAAGGACCCAAATGAATTATTAGTTGTGATAATTTAACTCAATATGAAAAAATGTTTTTTTTTTCTCGTAATTTAGCATGCAATAATTAATTATCTCTGTCAAATAATTCATTATTAGTTTGATGCTAATAATTTTATATTTTCTTAAATAATTGATTATTTAATCGATTATCCTACAATTCTTTATTTAAATTTTATATGCTCTCTTATGTGGGGGGAGTTCTCTTATGTGGGGAGAGTAGTACATTTTTAATGATAAAAAAAAGGGTGATATATTTGTGTTTATATCTTATGATAACTTGTAACTCTTTAAGGAGGAGATATAGAGATATATGATTATGTTGATATCTTGTACAATCTTGTGTTTTTAAAAAGGGATAGAAATGTTATTTACCTCTCTTATGGATTAACTAGTTTTTTTTCTTAAGTTGTTGATCAAGAACATGACATATCATAAGTCTTTAACAATTTTTGGATCATCATAAAAAAGGGAGAGATTGTTAACAAAAAAAAAAGAAGATGAACATCTTGCTTCAATAAAGAGTTTTTATGATGATGACTTATGGAGAATTGTGAAAGACTTAATGATGATTCATAGAAAAATATTGAAGACTTAAAAAATACTTGAATTGAAGAGTTGTTTTAAAGTCTTCTAATTTTGATTGTTAAAATCATGTAATATATGTCATTTAAGATAATATTGAATTCTCGAGAGTCTTATGTTTAAAATAAAATATTGAAATAATCGTTAGAATAATTGGTTATCTCAATAAAAAGTTATTTTTGAGAAAAACCACAATAATAATCTGTTATTACTTCTAATAATCAATTATTAACGAAAAGTAAAATTATATAGAATTTTTTTTTGAGAGGGATAAGAAAAATTCAATTTTCATTTGAAGGTGTTTTTAATCTGTTATGATTATTCAATAGAGGTGTGGTTTCCCTAAATTGTTTCATCCTTTTGATTTGAACTAATATTAAATAGCTTGTGTAATTTTCCTATCCCTACGTTATTTATTTAGTTGTTTATATTATAAAGGACAGAAATTAAATTGAATTTTAAGTTTTAAAGAAAAAATTTAAAACAAGTTTTATTAAGAACCCCTGCAACGATCCTAACATAAAATAGTAAAAATGACCATTACTTAAAAATCAGACGTGGTTTGATGCTTTTAATTTATAATTTCTCTATGTTATGTTTTCAAAATATATTTATATGTATTCATTTTAATATATATTAATTTTTAATATATTAAAATTAATATATTTGAAGGTCTAAAAAGACAATACCAAAAATTAAGTAAAAATCTGAACTCAAAATTTTTGTTTTCCTCTTATTGATAATTAGATCTAATTTGAAAGAGTAGTGTATTTACGGTCTTTTGCAGCAGTTGTCATTCTTTCATATTCCATGACTTTGCTACTGCCGTAGGATCAATAGTGGTTTATATTGAGTACACATCCACTATTGAGGATTACATTTGAAGTCATGCCTTCAGAGCAAATATAAACTATTAGGGAAATGAAGACATTATCAAAGCAAGACCATTCTTCCAAACTCGTTTAGCACCTCTCTTAGCCTTCTTCATCACTGTCATTTATAGACAACTCTTGTCTGGGAATGGTAAAAGAAAGTATAACTTTGTTTTGATCAACATTAACAGTTGAAATCAAGAAAACTACTCTAAATGGAACCAAATGTAAGCTTTGGAAATCAATACGGACCACTCTTTTTTTTTTTTTATAGGGAGTTAGAACATTGAAAATGCTGAATCAGGTAAACAAACCATATAAAAGCATGTTTATTTTTTAAATCACGAGCCAAGCAATTACACAAGTAGTTAACAGTAACAAGGACCTATAACAGAGATCACGGCATCCCACAAATTTCCTTTTAAAACAACACAAGATGTTTTAAAGGCAGGATAAAACAGAGTATGATTGGAATGTGATGTGATGAAAGGAAAAGAATACAATGCAATGGAAGATAACACAGGGTGGCCTCAACTTAAACTCCAGGATAAATATTTTTTGAGAATTACAGACTCTGTCAACATATTTCATTGTTGCAACAATTGAACACATTAAACAAAAAGAAACAAGAACTAACAGGTGGAATTTTCACCCAAAAATGTTTTTCCTTGCAAAACTAGAGAGCTAAGCCACCTAACAGGGCAGAAGAAAACAACAGCACAAAAAACAAATCAAACAAAATTTTAACAGAAACGTTAAAATGGACTGAAGAGTTTGTCTCCAACAGGTAATACTCACAATATGCATTAGGGTTGTCAAACACAGTCTAGACTGAAGAACTAAGGGAATGTCCAAAGCAAACTCTGACATGCATTATTAATGAGTATGTGTACATGATCAAAACATTAATCAATTATTATATATATATAGATTCCTCAATCATACAGCCATAATCTACAGAAAACAAAGTAATCCTCATCAAATAGTTCAAAACTAAAGTAGAGACATTGCCGCAAATTATTATATAATTTAACAATGTCAAGAATTCACAATAGCTCAGCATCATGGTACAAACATAAAAGTAACAACATCTAAATTCTACAACACACAGGAAAAAAGATGCATCTACAAGACTAATGACCCTTAACCTTATCATCTGCCACAACATTGAGAATGGGCAAGCTACTGAGGAACTCATCAAGGCCTTCAAAAAACCCAATCCCTTCAATATTATCCTCAGCATGTCCAGCAGCATTCCCTTCGCGATCGCGTACTCCACGGGAAGGCTCCTCCACCTCATTGCTGAACTCCACATTCAAATCCAACTTCCCCAAGTTTCCAGCACCTCTTCTCCTCGAACCACCCAACGCAGCCTTCTTACTAGACTCCGCCCTCGCACCAGAAGGCATAGCAAAGGAAGCATTAGCTTTGGCATTAGCATTGGCTTTGGCATTAGCATTGGCTTTGGCACTAACATTTGCTTTGGCACTAGCATTGGCTTTGGCACTAGCATTGGCTTTGACACTAGCAGAATCACCGGAACCCACATTCTCATGCCCTGTATGGACACCCCTCCTAGGTCTCCCCACAGTTTCCCTCCTTCCATCACCAGAATTTTTACTAACTCTAGTCTTCTTCCTCCCACTCCTCTTCGCTACCCTCCAGTCTCCATCACCGGAATCCTCGTCACTGGGGTCGGATAACTCGATAAACGCGGCGGCAGCTTCTTCATCATAGTAAGCCCAGCTCCTCTTAGGCTTACTATAGGACGACCCCTTCAAAGGGCAAGGAAACAAAGGGGAAAACGGGTTCCAATTGGAGGATAACCCGTTCACGTCTTTCGAATCCCCAGAAAACCCCAACGGGAGAAAACCCCAACTACAATAGGAACCGTCATTCCCAGTCAACGGCGGTGGCGACCGTATCACCACTGCATGAAACCCCCTCCGGCAACTCTGGCACCTCAAGGTACACTCCTCGTATCCCTTCGGGTATTCATACAAAACGTAACAGTAAGGGCACGAGGTCCAGAAACTCGTTCCACCGTCGGTTTCGACGGTTCCAGTCTGCCGAGTCGACTCAGCGGACTCGGGACGATTGGAGTTCGGCCGAGTCGCCTCGGCCGAATCATCCCTCGATCTAGGGTTTCTCCTGGGCGTGGGTTGGGGTTGTGCAGGAGGAAAAGGACGCGACGGGGCCTGCGGCGGCGGAGTGGTGAGCAGCCGGAGATCGCTGTCGTACATGGCTTTCTTGGCAGGATTGGAGAGTACGGACCAGGCGTCGTTGACGAGGGACAAGGCGTGGCTGGCGAAGGCGAAGAGGTTGCGGCTGGGATCGAGCAGATGGGCGAGGCGGCGGTACTGGGAGGCGATGTGGTCCATGTTGGTGGTGTAGCGGAGGATTTGGAGGATCCCGTACCAGTCGCGGTGGTGGTCGTTGATTCGCGACTCTCCTGCCAGGAGCGTGTCGATCACCGTCAGGAGGTGCTCGGAAGCCTCGTAAGTCGGGTCGGACTCGCGCGCGCGGATCGCGAAGGAGCGCGCCCCGTGCAGGTCCCGCGCGCTCAGCAGCTTGTTTGCAGTGTACAGCCACCGCTCCGCCTCGGCTCGGTTTCCTCCACCGCCGCCGTCCATGGTGGCTCTCACTCTCGGAAACGGACAAGAAAGGGCACGAGAGTTTGAGATTCAGGGTGTGGTGCGTGAGGGCAGTTTCGTCATCTCATACGGTAATAACTGAAATCAAATACTATGACATCCACATGAATGCTCTTTGTTAGTGCTGAGCTGTGGCGGGGCCAATCAATGTTTTCATTTTAACCCCTTTTTATATATATATTTTTTTAATTTGGTTATGTTGAGTTCACTACCTTTTTTATTGTGCGCTCCACTCCATCGTAGTTACGATGCTCTCACTTTGGTTTGGCAATGGGCAATGGCACAGATCAAGAGACTGTGTTGGTGAGGTGTTGAAGTTAGATTGCTGCAGCAACAGAACCACTGGATTGGTTGATGTAATACTTGTAACTAAAAAAGCAGAGAGCATATGATCTATGGTCAGAGTTTCTCCTGCAGACAAAGTCATCTTATAGAGACAGCAGGAAACTTTTTTTGTTACCAGTATCTTAGTGTGGATAAAATATAAAATTGCGCCATTTTCACCTTTTTTACAGTTTTACACTCCTTTTGAGTTGTTTAAATTTCAGTGAAAAATCTTGGTTTCTTAATTTTTTTATATATGAATAAAAATATTTTAAATTTTAGTATATTTTATATATTATACATTTATAAATAATAATCTTTGACATCTCCAGAATTTTTTTAATGGTGTCACTGATTTTTATGTTATGTATAAAAACAAAAATATCACTAATTAGATACATTATGTAAGCATTTAAAATATTTAATAAAACTTTATATCATATTTATATAAGTTTTTACATAAATAATATAATGTTATTTGACTTAATTATGTTTTGGGTTTTTAATAAATTTCTTGATAGTCTATTGAGTCCTGAAAATTTTAAAATTTTTCAATTAAGTCTCTATTGTTCTGTTATTTATATGGCGTGATATTTATCTAGCACGATCACTCTCCTTAAATATCATCCCATAATACATCATTGTAAACTATCATAATGACAAGTGACAAGGGTCTCTCAAGCTGTATTTACTTAAAATTATTCTTAAAACTAATAAATTAATAAAATATAAAATTAAATATTTAATAAAAATGTCAATTTTAGTAAGAATATCAACATAAGATTCATACAAAAGGTAAATTGAGTCTCAATTTAAAGAAGGACAATGTTTTTCATTTTTACAAAAAAAAAATTAGACTAAATTGAAACTAAAAAACAAATGTAGAATCAAAATTGAGATTTTGTCCACGTGACACAACTTTGTAGTGACATGTGTAAAAAAGAATTAAAAAAAATTAAATTTAAACAAAAGTTTAAAAACTACAAATTGACGTGTGACACTAACTTTAACATTGTTTGTGAAAACCAACTGCAATGGCCAAATTGAATCACTTTTAAAAAAATCAGAACCAAATTGAGACAAAAACAAATCTGGAGAACCAATTTGACAGTTCTTGACAAAAACAATAACCAAAAGAGTAATTTAGCCAAATTATTTACTTTTACAATTTTTTGCTATTCATAAGTTTATTTCCTCCCTCCACCACCACCACCTCCTTCACCATCACCATGATAAGTGTCTAGTATTAGTTAAATTACTTATCATTTAGACACTTATCTTGCATTAAATCAATGAAAAATCATCAGAATTGCCCTAATTACATATAAATACAAAATGAGGTGAGTAGAAATCATAAAAAGTGAAATTTAATACATTTGTGTTGTTTTTGCAAGTAAAATGAAAGACTTTTAGAAATTGGTGCTAAGCCCCAAAAGTCGCAGCTTAGTCAGAAAGATGAACTAGAAAAAGTTAAAATTGAAGCATGTGGTTGAGCAGCGATATTGACGCTCAACCACATTTTAAGAAACCTTCACTACAAGGAAACATCAAGCTATAGATTTGAAGTTGAGCATCAAAGGAAACCTCCATGGCAGGGAAACCTCCATTGTTGATCACCAAGGTGCTTGCCCAAGCTTGGAAGAAAACCCACTCATGAAGGAAACTGCCATCCCTAATCTTCAAGAATGGAAGCTAGAGCAGCATTTGAATTTTTATAAATACAGGGCATATCCATGGGATTCATATGTTGATTTTGTAAATCCAATTTAGAGAGAGAAACTCCCTAGTTAACTTAGTTCTCATTGTAACATCCTGGCCGAATATTACTAATTTAAATAAAATAAAGTAAAATAATGTTAAATATGTCATTATTATTCAAAATTCTTTCCCAAAACGCGGGAAAATTAAAAACATTTATTAAACTTATCAAATTAAACCACAGTGTTCCAATAATTCATACTAGTTCATATTCCAGTAAAAAAACGGTTTACAAAAATCTGAAAATAAAATGATAGTAAACTTCTATAAAAAAACTTTCCCAAGCTAACACATCTCCGGCTCTAAGTGTCACCAGCTCCACCTGAAACAATGTTTGCTCCCGTGTAACGAATTACACGGTCATCGCCAAACACATACAAAAAGGGTGAGCTCATAAACAGTTAACATATAAGTTAATAAAATCAAGATACACCCAACTATTTTATTCTAATTAACTCTTGGCCAAGAACTTAATTTTCCAAGGTTTTTCAACCTTCAATTCACACAAATAGTTGACCATGGACTCAAGATATATGATGCTCCCACAAATCTGCTTGCTCGTGGTCCTGCCTCTACGAACCTCCCCACTCATAGTCTTGTCTCTACGAACCTCCCCGCTCGTAGTCTTGCCTCTATGAACCTCCCCACCCGTAATCCAACACACATGATCCACCAGCTATGAACCTCCCCGCTCGCAGCATCTCTCAAGTGTGAGCACGGAACATACGAACCCCCCTGCTCGTATCCCCACGCGAGAGTATCAAGATATGAACCTCCTCGCTCATATCATCACATGTTCACCACCATCCATGAACCTACCCGCTCATGGCACAACATCTCCTTATCCAAGTCTCACATCATAGCATGATAATGAAAATAAGAAAAGCACATTATGTTGCATAAGGTACATACTCAAGCTAGTCTTAGGGATTTCAATGCTTCAACGAACCTGCCTACTCGTGGTCCAAATCTACGGACCTCCTTGCCCGTAGTCCAGCTCTACGAACCTGTCTGCTCGTAGTCTAACCTTCCTGCTCGTATATCCCTGACCAAGCCTTCAAGATCATCCATGCAAATTCATCTGCAATGGACCCCTGCCCATGTACTATTGTCTGGCGCTACCTAAGTGCCGCTAGGCAAAAATGTGCTCCAGATCGCTTGGCGGTAATCCCCTGCCGCCAAGCGTCACTCGTCTAGTGACCCTACTGTTTGTGGCTTATCGCTTGGCAAAAGCATATCCGCCGCCAGGCGCCATACCAATAATTCAGACTCTATTGGTTTAGGCACGACAACATGAGTTCTGGCACATCCAAGCATTGAATTCATACACCCAGCACACCAATTTCTATTAATTAAAGTTCCCATACCACAAAATTCCTCATAACATTTTCCTACGTACCAATCAATATAAACACTCAAGCATTTCATCATGAAAGTAAGCATCACTTTAATGTTACTAAAAAGGTACATCATAACAGGAATCTTTATATCAACAGTCTAATATACTTGCGATACCACAAATATCACAACACATATACTACCACTTCCAATTTGAGGTATCACAACCTATTTCTGGATTTATTAAAATCCCATAATTCTCATCCCAAGCATAAGTTCCTTTTATTAGTTGATTAACATTATTACTGTGTCCTTTCTACCTGTTAAATACATCCTCGCACATTCTCTAACATCTCTCAAGCATACATAAGGTGATATTAACATAACCTTTTTTTTCCTTTCATTTCACAACTTAATTTAAGTCAAGTTTCATTTAATTCCCAACTCCTACCCATGCAGCGACATAAACCAAATTGAACACTTAGGCATCATGCAATCATACCAATTTTTGTACTAAAAACCATTCCCCAAATACCCCAATGTCAATTTTCCCCAGAGCTAGCCCAAATAGTTATTGGTAAACTTCCATCGCCTGGCGGCAACACCTGTACCAACAAGCGGTGCATCAGTTCTCTGGGAATTCCATAATTCCCTTGCACCTGATTACGATCCTAAGCTTCCAATACATGATTAAATCATCCAGTTGGACCTACTTTACATACAATCATGTTTCCAGCATACACATGCACTTAATTCACCCATACATTTATTAAATAGCCAAAGTAATAAACTGCACAACACACGTTGCATCCAACCCCAAATTCTCAAAAAACCCTCATGTTCATGAAAACCCCTAGTCATTAAATTATCACAAATAGGGAAACATCCTTAGTCAATTAAATAAATAAATAACCAAATAATGAGTGATGTATATCTCTAACTGCAGACATCCAATGCAAATATTCACCGTTCAAAGGTAATAACTTATGAATTGTTTGTCAAAATTTCACCTAAATCAGACGGTTAATGAATCGAGAAACACAGTTTTACGAAAACTGTGCAGACTAGAAAAATCTGCGGCGCCTAGCGCCCAAAAATCAAGAGCCTGGCGCCCGGCGGTTCCTACTGAGCGAAAAGTATGAAAATCGATGTTTTTGCACAGTGTTCTTGTCACCTGGCGGAGTCACCCTTGCCGCCAGAGGGTTCATCACAAAAACCTAGAAAATAACACATAATTCATGCATCGCCTGGCGGACCTTCAATCCTGCCAGGCGGTTTCTGGAACGCCTTTTATTCCTTGCTCCAATTGTAAATCCTAGAGTCATTCTTGCACCACAATTGATCTAGCTCCAACACTCCTAACTCTCCTTCCTCTCATAATTATTAGCCTAATAATATTCCTTTAGTCACCAAAAACAAAAATATTAATTTACACCATTAACAAGTGAATTCATTGCACTCTAAAAGGTTTGAACCCACAACAACTCAATTATCAAGACAATTGCCCAACCATTCAACCCATTCATGTTTTATGATAATTCCTATAAATATAAGGTTATATTATCACTTATCATGATCAAGCAGTTTATTATAAAAATAATAAACAATTAAAACAACACATAATTAGCATACACAAGACTCGAACCCAAGTCCTCTCACATAACCAAATACTCTCAACCACCTGAGCTAGTACTATTCAACATCATGCAAGCTAGCATTAATTTCCATAAAGGCTCCTACTACCTACATTAATTAATTAAATTTCTCGGGTCTTACACTCATTGTATATCTTTGTAAAGCTATGGAAGGAGGAAGTCTACTGTTAGTGAAAAACCAACTTGGCAAGTAATAAGTATTTTATCGTTCTCCCCTAAGAGACTTGTGCAACGTATGACAACTCTCGCAATTCACGACTAAATTAGACACAAAGTTCACAAAAACACTAAGAAACTCTTTTTGTATTTTATTAAACAGTTGGTGTACAACAAAAATTTAACATAGTGTATTTACAATTTGTCAAGATTAGACTTCAACCACTTCATTCTCATGCATCTAAATTATCTCAATTCCATACTCATGTTCAAATCAACTCACAATAATACTCAAATCATATTCCTATAGCCTTTGAATCTATAATCACTCAGCAAGTTCCAATCCCTTGAATCCTCAACAAGTGAAATGATGCATTAGTTTCAAGAGTCTAAGATTACTAATGAACCAAGTTCTATTCATATATACAAGCATCCATTAGGTATTCAATTTCAAGTCTAGATTCTAAAGATATTTCCCAACATCTCAAGAATCATAAATCAAGCATGGGAACAATCCACATCAAGCATTAAGCATTGAAATCAAATACTAACTTGAATTGGAAAAACATGTATATTAACAACACAATTTTACACAAGAATTCAATATTTTACATTTAATCTCAACAAATAAAAATTGTTCTCCATGGAGGAGAACCTAGGGTTTTACAAAATTGAAGAATAGGGAAGAAATTGAAACCATAAGGTAGAAACAATCGCTCTCCCAAGGTTCTTGAATATTGCTCCATGCTCCAATTGCGCCTTCCATTCGCATCTTCGTCTCCAATTTCGTAGTCTATCATCCTCTCCAACCCAAAAGGGGTAAAACCTCCATGGATGAAGGAGGAGACCAAAGAAGGATAAGGGAGAGTTTACCAACACCCCTAGCAGCCTCCAAGAGCCTCTTCCAAGCATCCAAGGTGTTTTTATTCGTGAAAAATAAGGAATCCTCCAAAACTCTTGTAGAAACATGATTAAAAAACCATATTCGCATATGAGGATCGACATTCTCGCCCAGTAGGCTTAAAATTGATGCTTTCAGACTTGCAACTCACTAGGCGAGTCATATTTTCACCGAGCAACTCAAATACTACAATTATATGCTGCCATTTTTGCCCAACGAATCATCTTGGCATCCAATGCTAGTTTTTCGGCTTTCGGGGTGGTCCAAGGCAATATATACCTATAAGTGAGTCCTTTAACTAATACTGATTTAATGCAGTGGTGGACATGATTCTAGTGACTCTCGACATGGATATTTTTCTAAAAATCAATCTTTCTTGTCCAATCATGCTTCCTTGAGTTCCAACTTGTTTTCCTCCACTAGAATTACTTCCTATTGTTTTATTTCATATACTCATAATAGAGATTAGAAGTAAAGAGAGCATAAAACAACTAAGATACACAACACTACAAAAACAAGATAAACTCAAGGATTAAACAAGTAAAAGTTATGGAGAAGTTGATTTTATTCACAAAACTAAACACCAATAAAATGTAGAAAATAATGTTATCAGCTACTCCACTTCTTATTGTATTCATCATCATAAACAGCTAAATCCTTCCTAGTTGGGATTGAATGTAACTTCTAAACTCTCTTTGTACTGCACTTGATTATATATTGATGGTGTTCTTGTTTTACGTGTTGATTACTTGATTTGTATTGTTTGCTTTGGTGAATTAGCCAATCATCATACCTTATCAACACTAGATGCAGAGACATTTGGTCAGTGTTTAGATCCAATCAAGTCTCCTAATTCTTGGCATATACCAGATATGGATATGCGACCTTAGTTGGTTTAAAGAGTCTTACTATCAAAGCAAGGGTTCCTCCACCTATATGGGGACATCCTGCGTGTAACATCCTTAGGTTCTAAATCTCAGATATTAGGATAGATCTACAAGTGAAGTGAGCTTCCAAGAACCTTAAACTAAAGAACACAATTTTAGATAATTAAGGGCAGTGCAATTGAGTTAAGAAGCCAAGTTCAATTCCAACACCATAATCAACATCACCTCTCTCAAACTTAGTTTTAATTTATTTTTAACAATACCAAACCAAACCTTTGATTATTGTTTCATTGTTAAACTTGGGTTAGATTATAGATTACTAATTTAATTACCAAATCCATGTGGATACAACCTTGTTGTACTACAACTATCCTAGTACACTTGTTGGAAAAGTTACACCTTCAACTAGGTCACAATACACCACAACCACGGTAAGACCCACTATTTTTAAATAATTAAATAAATAAGAATTTAATTAACTGAGGGTAGTGGAAATCTTTATGACAATTAATGCTAACCTTCATGATGTGGAAAAGTACTAGCTTAAGTGGTTGAGTCCTATATATGCCATTTATGTGTTATTTAATTTATTATTTTCTTTTGATGTGTTTGGGGCGTGATAAGAGAGTATAAAATTCTAAATTTATAAAGGCTATCACGAAACATGAATTAGTTGAGTTGGTTGCGTGCTTGCTTTGGAACTTGATGGTTATGGGTTCAAACTTTGGCTTGAACAAAATTAACTTTCTTTTTGCTAAACATTATTTTTGGCATGAATGTGAAAGGATGGAAGAAACCCTAACTAAAGGGACAACCAAGGTAGGGCTGAAAACAATCTAATAATGACTCTTGAATGGCCATTAAACCTTATTCTAATCAATTTTCATTTTATTTAGTAAATAGGGTAATTATTAGGTTGAGGGTGGAATTGTATAGAGATTTAGAGTTTGGAGTGGAGAGTCAAGGGAGAGGTCATTGGAGATCATAAGGAATTGCAACTAGTTGTCTTTGGAGCAAGGATATCCAGGTTAGGGGAGTTCCTATTGATTGTTTAATTTTTAATTGCCTATACTCGTGATGTGCTAAGGATTTGAGAATGTCATTGTTCGCTTGCATCTGCATTTTAGTTGGGTTTCTAGAATTTTCCAGAAACCGCCTAGCGGTCACGTGAGACCCGCTAGGCGACACATACTGCAAAACCCAAATTTTTGGGTTTCCTGATGATCCGCCTGGCGGCGAGACGTTGCCTGCCTGGCAGCGAGACGTTGCTCGCCTAGCGACGAAAACTGGATTTCCTAGTTCGCTGTTGTTTTGATGTTTTGTGTTGATTTGTGTTGCCTGGATGATTTCTAGTGGAATACTTAAGTGTATTTTTGAGGTGTTTGGATATTTATAATTACATTATTATGATCATGATATGAATTGCATGTAATTTTGGGGTTTAGGGTTCATCTTGGGGTTGGAAGTAATTAAGCATGAATTTTGTGTATATTCAGTGCACTATTTCATGTAATTGATGTTAATCGTAATAAGGTATGAATATGTGTGCATGTTAAATTAGGTTAGTGTGAAAATGGTACTGTGGTTTGGGGTACTAGGGAATCAGGGCTAACTTGAATTAAATATGGGTAGAATCAATTGGTTAAGCACTGCCTGGCGGCGCCTGTGCTGCCGCCAGGCAACACCTCAGTTCTGGTGCTCATTAAGAGTGTTGTTAAAATTGCGTGTATTGGGTGTTATGTGGGATAACTTGGTTTGTATGCTGGAAATCAGTGAGGTAGGGAAGTGAAGGAAACCTAAAGCCTTGAATATCAAAGGATTTAAGTATGAGAATGTGATAATTGGGATACATGTTTTAAACTATATAAATTAGTATGTTGAACATGATAAGTGACTGTAATCAATTGGAAGATGTGATGAGACACACGAGTGGATGATTAAATAGGTATGAGTTGGTCATTTAGTAATGGATCAATGCAAAGTAAAATGCCTGATGGTTGTTTAAGGACAGTGTGCTATCAAATGAGAAATATGCTAAGTGGAATGTATGTGGAAGTGTAATTCTGTGTTATGAATATGCCTAGAGGAATGAGAGGTATGTCCCTAAAGCGGTCTAGATCGTAATCCTCCTTATTTATGTTGTTTTAAAATTGTATGTGTAATATCGATTCATTGGCATGATTAAATGTGTGCATAGGGATCTAGCTATAGAACTATGACTGGAATACTATATTGGTGTTATAATCTGTGCATGGATTGTTTGGGGTCCAATAGGAACCGTTTGATGTGCCAAAAACCAGTGGCATTGCGTTACTGGTATGGCGCCTGTCGGCACGAGGCAAGCCGCCAGGCGATAGACAGCCAACGTAGTGGTAGTGGCCACTGGACGAGAACAGCACCTGGCGGCAGGGTGGGTTCTGCCAGGCAGAAGCGGAGCGACAACAGCCGCCTAGCGGCGTGAGATGCGCGCCAGGCAGTTTTGGTGCAGTACTGGTGCGCGAGGAGGATTTTTACATGGCTTTAGGTGATGTTCATGATGCGATGCTTTAGCTGGGGGCCCAGTTACGAGTGCATCTTTTATTGGGGTAACACGTGGCCACTCTAGGTTGTAGCCTGGTGGTTTAGGAAGTCCAGTGGAGTGTGCGAGTTGTGGCTCGTACCGTGAGGTTTCGGATGATTGCCCTCTTCAGTGCATCTGATAGAGTTTTTGGTAGTTTGGGAACAACTATGAACTTAGGTTCGTTTTGGGGAACTCCACTTGGTGTCGTGATGAGATGACGTGGCAAAGTTATTCCCACGTGTGGACTATCAGGTGGTGGCCTGTAGTCGGAGGGGCGAGTAGACACTCGTGCAACAAAGATTGATCATTGATCTCACCTAAAGGGTATAGAAATGATAGACGTCTAATGCAAGTGTTGGAAGTGAGGAACTAAGGAAAAAGGGAAAAAATACTAACCCGGGTTATAATATTGAGATGATGTATTTATTATGATATTTGTTGGGTTTATTTAAATGAGCTCACCCTATCTGTGTGTGTTTGGCGTTGATCATGTAATTTGTTACATGGGAGCAGATGTGGATGCAGGTGAGCATGCATATGCGTAGAGACGAAGTGGGGATCACTATGGGACAATTTACTAAATTTTATTATGGATTTTCTTTTGTAACATTTCTATTTTGGATGGTTTGGTTTTGTAATAACTAAATACTGCGATTTTAATTACTATTGAAGCGACGCTTGAAGTTTTAATTTTCCGCGTTTTAGGAAATTGTTGAGAATAAATGAGGTTATTTTATTAAATTTATTTTGTTTTATTTTTAATAAGTAATTTCCGGCTAGGACGTTACAACCACCACCATCCGCCACCACCACCACCACCACTACCTCCACCACCTCCACCAGTGGCGGATGATTTTGGGGGCAGGGAGGGGCCATGGCCCCCCCAAATTTTGAATTTTTATTATATATATATATTGGAAATTTATTAAATTTTTTAATTGTAAGTATTATATTTTAATAATTGATCAAAATTAAATTGTGTATTTTTTATTTATTTTATAATGCAAAACATTTAATGTTAATAGATAATAAAGAATAAAAATATTTTGGTTTAATTTCTCTTTTGGTTCCTGTTTTTGTCAAAAAATTGATACTAGGATTATATTAATTACATCAACAAAGCAAACTATCAATATTAAGAGTTTCAATTTTAATGAAAGAATCATTAATTTATTTTAAGAAATTTAAAGAAATTGATCGTAAAAGACCAAATTGCATTAGTTTTTCAAAAAATTGAGACCAAATTGAGACTAAAAAATACTGGAGGACCAACTTAACATTTCTAAACAAAAACATGAATCAAAAGAGTAACTAAACCAAATATCTATTAAGATATTTTTTATTTTTCATTCTTATTGTGTTTTTAGTTTTTTCATAAATTGTAATCATCTCTCACTCTCATATGTTTTCTTTTTATTTTGAAGAAAAAAAAAAGTTAGACACAAACTCATTATTTTTTCTTTCATTTCTCATTTATGCTCTTCCTTTCTTGTCTCTTGTCTCTTGTCTCACTTGATAATGAAAACATTATTTTTTATCTCATCAGCTTTTCGTTTATTTTTGTATGAATATAGAAAAAGAAAAAATGTATCATGTGTTTTTTCATAACCTATTTTTAATTGTGACTTGATTATAATATTTTTTTTAATAATTACGTGCCTCAATTTTTTATTAGATTATGATAAATTATTTTTTAATATTATTTACAAAAAAAAAGTATATTGATAAAGAATAAAAGAATAAATTCATCGTTTAAAAGTGGTAAAAAAGACTATTAATGAAAACAATATAGATTCTACTTCTTCACATCTTTTGAAACATTATACTAATGATCAAATTGTGTAGTAGAGAAGCCATTCTTTGAGATCATTAAATTTGACCATTAGTATAATGCATCATTCACACTCTATGAATCACATCCCTCATGCATAATCATTCATCTCATGCCTTTAACACAACTATTATATTCAAGCAAGTGCTAACCATCCAAGAACAAAGAAAATCACCAAATATCACACTACCCTCGCCCAGCTCCTCGCTCAATCTGAAGGGTCTCGCTCAGGTGAGCCCCATTCGCCTATGCGAGGGCTCGAAAAGGGGAACAATGACCTTACACGTGATCTCGCTTAGGCGAGACCCCGCTCGCTCGCTCAAAAACAGCGTGGGTCGCCTAAGCGACTACGCGCGTAAAGTAGCCTGGGCGAGCCTTTGTGGATCTCGCTTAGGCGAGACATGCTCGCCTGGGCAAGAAAACTAGTGCTTACCACTATTCTCTCGTGCAACAGTCCAATAACACAGCCCAAACAACAAAATACAACATTTTATAAGCTCAAAGCATTAAAAAATCCACGAATCACGAAATATCATCAAAGAAATCATGAAAAACCAAAGCTTTAGCGGAACCCTAACTTCCTTTACAAGGAAAGTGTTAGCTAAGGCTTCGACACTCGAACCGTGGAGAATAGTAGCTCAAGGAGCAGCTTCGAGAGCAGAAAAGCAGTGGAACTAGCTCAAAACGAGCTCACTAGAATAAGCTATAGCTGGGAACACAAGGAAGAAACGGAATGGACAAAGAGCATGAGTTGGAAGAGACTTACGTGGAGTGGAAGAATCTGGATTGGAACCAACTTGAAGAGGGTTGGGGTCAAACCCTAGTAAAGCTCTAGATGGGAAAAAGAGAGAGAGAGAGATGAGAATATTGTTTTCGTAGAATGATCAGAATGGGAGGGGTTTTGCTACCTTAGGGGCCTTACGACCCTATGGACCGGCCCTTAGGCCCAACAGATTAAAGGCTAGCCCTTAAAACATTAGGGCAGAAAAATTGGGCCTTACAGTTTTCTTTTTATATTTTTTTAAAAAAATATTTTAAAATTTTATCAACTAGGTTTCATTAATGTTTGCAAATTTAATAAATGTTTTGACTCTCATCAAATTTTATTTGGTATTCTAATCTAAAATGTAAACAATTATAATTTATTTCAAGGTATTTGATATCGAAGAAATAATCATCCTCCTGATATTGAATATTTGATAATATTATGTTTCTTTTATCATAATTTTTTATTATTTTATAAAAATGAAGTAAAATTAATATTGAAGTAGTAAAATAACATGTACGGGTACGAGATTATACCTGTTACTTGGTGGGGATGAGGACAGGACAAAAGTTTGATACTTGTTGGATTTGGGTATGGGGATGATGATGAATTTTTTCTACGGGAATGGATATAAGATAGCGAAATTCGTCCTCGTCCCGCCCCGCCAATGGCGGACCATGCATATGACCAAGGGAGCCATGACTCCCCCAAAGTTTTTAATTTTAATTTTTATATATATTTATATAATTTTAAAATTTATATTTATATGTTATTATATTATTTTGATAAAGTTATATATATATATATATATGATTTATATATTAAGTTATTTATATATTTTTAAAAATTAAAATAAAAACTAATTGCATGGACCTTGGTTAATAAAGGATTAAGGTTTTGTATTTGATCATAAAGTTTTTTTTACAGCAAACCATTAATAAAGTGTAAAATTAAAAAGGAAGACAAATTGAGAAATGAAGATTACAGAACAGAGAGATCGAAGAACTCATACACACAAGATCTCCTAAATCAATATTCTAGTATGATTTATGTACGTTAGATTTATGATTCTCCCATTACTATATTTCTTCTAAATTAAGTTTTCCCTAAATTAGTATGAAAACTAGCTTGATTTAAGGGATTTTTTTAATGAAATTAGCATGAACCCTAATTATATTTTTCTCTAATTAGTATAACCTTACATTATAAAATGTTTGGATTTTATGTTTTTCCCTACATACAATGAATTAGTTAAATAATCTTGAATTGGAATAGAAATTAGAATACCTATTTTGCATGAATTCAATCAATTAGAAAAATTAAAAATTGAGAAGTGTGAATTATGGTATGAAAATGGTTTAAGTAAAAAAAATTAATTAGTAAATTATATATAAAAAATTTAAATTGGCATCCCTAAATTTTTTGTTCAAATTCTGCCACGTCCCGCCCCGTTATCATCCTACGTGAAAGAGAAAAGAGAGAGTACATAAGATATATGTTAAAAATTGTATTATACAGAAGACCATTGTATGATGTTATTGTATTGTGGTGGCTTCTCAACGTATATCAACGTTGAAATTGCTCTATCGGAGAAGTTATTAATCTTAAAGTGTTTAAATTGCTTATGTGTCAAAATTTTATTTTAGTAATAATTATTTTACATCTAAAAAAAAAACTCAAAAAATAATTTTCGAATAAAATCATGATAAAAAAATATCTCTTACAAATTTGCTTTAGACCTCTTAAATATTTATAAGTCGTACCTACTCTTAAAAGTGCGATTAAAATCAAACATTTTATGACTTGAATGCGAAAAGTCTTCGTAACATTCAAAGATAAATATATGGTGGAGAATATGTTTATTTATTTATTTTTTATTTGTGCTAGAATAGTTTTAGTCCATAGAAGATATTTGAATTGCTTTTCTCTTTAACATTTTTATTTGCTGCTTATATTTGTTTGAGCATGCGTTATTCATAAGTTAGAATTAAATGCTAGCATGGTTTAAAAGGGGAAATATATGTATAAGAAATGTGAATGGTTTGTTTTTACTTGTTTTGGGAGCTGAAAAACCAGTACTGCACAAGTACTGGTGTAATGCCTGGCGGTGGTGTTTGACCGCCAAGCAATGGCTACAAAACCAGTAGAGAATTGAAGCATGTTGCGCCTGGCGATAAGGGTTGTCCCGCCAAGCGATACTTGTGGAAACAGTAACATTAGAGGCGCTTGGCACCTAGCGGCATGTGTCCCCCGCCAGGCGGTCTGGAAGCCTTTTGCGCCTGGCGACTCGTGTGTAGCGCCAGGCAATTTTTGATGAAGCAGACGTTGTGTTTTGCTTGCTTTCGATGTGCGTGGTCTATGAGGCTTTGGGCGATATCTCAAGGGTCAGATGCTGGAGTATTCCTGGAGTTGTGGCTCAGGATAGATGGTAACACGAGCATTCTTTGAGTTGTGGCTCAGAATAACGAGTGTTCCTGAATGCGTTCTACAAGTGATGGCTTGTAGGTTGGATAATAACGATGGCTTGAGATTATCAACCAAAGAAGTAGAACATGGATTACATGGTGGTGGTCGTGTGATATGAGATCAAGGATGAGGATCCTTGGATTGTGTGTGTTTTGTTATATAAATTGATGCATATGTTTTATTCTGTTAGCTCACCCTATCTACTTGTGTTTGGCGATGATTGTGTACGCGGTACACGGGAGCAGTCGATGTTGCAGGTGGATCTGGTGAGGCATAGAGCCAGAGCGGGACTAGTTGGGAGAGGACTTTCTCAGAGTTTTATATTTTATGAGTTTTTAAAGAATTTGTAATATTTCATATTACTACTCATAGACATTATAATTGAGTTTTAAATTTTATGGATTTGAGTTAACTTCAGATGTAATAAAAGTTTTATATTTCCCATGTTTTGGAAAATGGAACTTAATAAATGAGCATTTAATATTATTATCTTATTTTATTAAGTAAATTTGTAATATCTAGACGGGATGTTACAGATTCCAATAGTATGTTGCTATCATGACCAATTCCTTCCTTATATTGTTCATTACAATTAAGGATATGATTGCATTGATATTGCAATGTGTGTATATAAATACACAACCTATTATAGGAGAAGGGATCGAAAAAGAATATTCTCTACACTTATTTCTTTCTCATTATGACCCACACAGACACATCTCATCTTTATCTCTTTTGGGAAAAAAACTAAAATCTTAGAAAAGGAGGCAAGAAAAAGGAAAAAAAGGTAGCTATAATATACAAGATGAAAGGGTAAGATTGATATAGAAGGAGAGATATTGGATATGGAAAAATTTTGAAGGTACGCTACTACCAGTTTCTTTTTCTTTTGATTTATTTTTTCCCATTTTCATTATTTATTTTTTTAATCATAATTGTTTTTTCATTTCTTTAGTGTCTGTTTGGCAGCTTGCATCATGTGACACCAATTATCAAATAATTCAAAATACCAAAAAAACATACAATTTTTTTCAAAATTATTAAACATAAAAAAAAATCAAATCAACAATTTCTAAAAGATTTTTTAAAAAGAACTACATAACCCTAATTCTCCATTGTAAATGGAGATACGTAGGAGCGAGGATTAATATTTGTTGGGCCAAAAAAACCAAAAATTATTTTGGTTTAAATACTTATTTCATCCTCATTTTCGTAGTGTTTGTTTGTGGATGGTCCTAATTTTGTCTGAATGTTTAAAATTATCCTCATTTTTGTAATTTGTATTTAATTTGGTCCTTTTGTGTTATGTCGTTTAAATGAGTAACAGAGATTGTACATGTGACATTGTTTGTATTACGTTTAATTGTGGTTTTCTATGTATACAGTGAGCTGGAGTAATTAGGTTTACATTACAGATTTGGGGGAAAACGTTGCAATTAGGGATTTGGGAGAAGATTTCGCTATTCAAGCACATGGGGAGGTGATTTCGCTATTCAAGCACCTGGAGAAGATAAAAAAAAAATCCAAATACAATGGAACAAACACCTTTTTTAGCCATTTTGATGCTTAAGAGATCATGTAAAACCTTTTTCTGTTTTGCATATGAGTGAAATTTGCTAGTGTAGATGCAGGTGGTGGTGGAGCTATTATTGGGAAAGATCACCTAACACTTCTGGCAAAGCATAAGCCTCAACTACAGTGGGATAAGAACAATGGGGAACATTTTTTCATTTACAATGACGACAAAGATATCAGACATGCAGTATTCTATCCATCTTTGAAGTAAATTTCTTTGCAGTTAGAGGAAGCTCGTTCATGGCGATGTTGCATCTCGATTTGGAAAATTAGCCAAGGTTTGGATTATATTTTTTTATCTTCTCCAGGTGCTTGAACAACGAAATCGCCTTCCCAAGTGCTTGAACAATGAAATCTTCTCCCAAATCCCTAATTGCAATGTTTTCCCCAAATCTGTAATTTGAACCTAATTACTCGTAATAAATCACAATTAAATGTAATACAAACAGTGTAACTTGTACAATGCTCTGTTACTCATTTAAACGGTGCGGTGTCACACAAAAGGACCATATTAAACACAAATTGCAAAAATGAGGACCATTTTAAACATTCAAAAAAAATTAGGACCATCCGCAACAAACACTGCGAAAATGTGGGGTGCTAATACCTTCCCCACGCATAACCGACTCTCGGACTCAAAATCTGGTGTTTTGCATACCTTGTCTTTTTTTTCCATAGTTTTTCAGAATAAACTATGGTGGCAACTCCAAACTCTATTTTTTCAAATTTTATTTTTGGTTCGTCATCTCGTCACAATTTCGATTGCGATAACTATGAACATATTTCACCGGTGCTTTATAAAGAACTATGGCTTTGTAACACACTGTCCCTCAGCCCATCAACTATGGCTTGGCACTGAAGAGCAACTCCAAGCCATGCTAGATACTTTGATTATGCATCCCTTTTGCTCGTTTTATCTACGATATCTTCTCTACAACCACCCTCAATCTTACGGCTATTTGTGATGGTACAACAACAATGCAAAGAGTCACCAATACAACAATCTTACAGTATTACTTCTACTATTACTTTTATTGTAAGAAAAGAAAGAAAAATCCCCATTCATCATTGCAAAACAATAGCCAAAATTATGTCTTTCGTCCCCTGGTGTCAAACAAAGATGAGATGTCTTACTGTGTTAAATGACCATAAGACAATAAGCGGAATACATTACATCACCTATCCCACTATAACCAGTGTAAAACATGCCTAAAAGTTTCTGAGTAGAGATAATAAACCGAAAGAAGTTATTCAAGTTACCACTACTATAGTTATCTAGTTAAAACTAGGGGTGGTCAAAATGATTGATCAAAATTGAAACTGAAATGAGATTGAACAATAACACTCATGAAAAAAAAAATTAAACATCCAATATTTTTTGGCCGAACAGTTGAAGTTTAGCTGATTGTTACATCAAGAATTTTTTCTATTATTGAGTCTAGATTTTTCTTTGTTGTATTTGAAGCCTGCTTTAAAGTATATCTTCTGGCATAGTTAGTTTATCCATGTGGTATTGTATTCTGATTCTCATCTCAGACCCAATAATAATTGTGTTATTCCTTTAAACATGGTTAGATTATTTCAGATTATGTACACCATCAAACAGAGGGAAAGATTAATGTTAATTTGGAATTGTTGGATTTTTTTACTAGTAAGTTGTGTCTGCTTTGAAAGAGATTAAAATATTGAAGAGCAATAATGGGAATATGGATTGGATCGTCAATCAATCTACATTTATGCAAATCACTATAATAGAATTTGTATTATTGATTTAAAAAAAATATAAAAAATATTATTTTTAAATTTTGAAATTATCAAAAGTCGTGTAACAGTATATCTTATTTTTTTAAGTTTTATAAAATTGTTTTATTAATAAGATATAATCTCAGAGATCCATTCGACATGAAATTATATATTATTTTATCATAAAACTATACTCTATTAGATCAATTTGAAAAACTAAATAAAACTTTCTATCCTTTTCAACATACTATTTTACAGTTTATAGTAAGCAATTTGTGAGATTGACAAATGAAGATGAACGAAACAGTTCAGTGGCTGATTCTGATTCACCAGCTATAGGGAAAGATTTGAGATTTTGAGGAATGATGATGTTTTTAACAGGGTATGTTTTCACAAGTACTTTGATCTTATTGGTTTAACTATTTAGCTAACTCTTGTGACCACTATAGACTTTGGGGCTTGTAGTGTTTATATGCTCTTAATGTTGTTTATCAGGCCATATTACAGATTGTGGTACTTGCAAATTATGAAGGATCCTGTTGGGTTTCTTCAAGATGAATGTTTTGACAAGAAGCATTATACGAAGATTATAAGAGGGGAATACCAAATTACAAATGCAACATCATGAGCAATAGAAGGAACGCACATGCCAACACGAATTTGTTTTTTCCATAACACGTTCTATCTTTTATTCCTTTCCAGCAACGGTTATAAAAGTGACAATAATAGTGGTGTGGTGTAGTGTAGTGAGTGAAAGTTTAATGGAAGTGTAGGAAGAAAAAAAATAGAATATCAAACTCAGCACTCATTTTAAGACGAGTTCAAATGTTTCCAAACAAATAAAACCAAATTTATGAACAATAGACAACTTTTTCCTTTTTTTTTTTTTTACCTCCATACATTTTGGGAGGTGCAAGAAGAAATGTATGGAGGTGGAGGAAGAAGCTGTCCACCGTGATACCTTACATTTCTCTCTTTAAAACTATGCTCTCCTTACTTCCTTACTTCCTCTTAAAGATGGGTAAACAGATTGTTTCCACCCATTTAAAGTGGAGTTAGTTAAATCGGCTTTTAAAACCAACTGAGTAAATATGATTCGTAAAATAAAGTACATTTTTTTTTCTAAGTCCGTATTCGATAAAAAAAAACCCAGAAATAAATGAACTGGTTTCTGGGTAGGAAAAAAGAACGTAAGAAAACACTTTAGGAAAAAAAAAAATCATATTAGAAGAAATGGTTATGGGGTTGGACAAAACATACCGAAAACCATTAAAAAATAATTTGTCTGAATTACACTGAACTGAAAAACAGTTTAGACAAACTGAACTATTTGTTTGTTTAACAAACTGAAATGTTTTACGAACTGCATTATTTTTTAACTGAACTGTACTATTTTTGAATTAAATTATACTAATTTTGAACTAAAAATGTACTATTTTTGGACTGAAATGTATTTATCATTTAAATTGTTAATAAATTATTACATCAATTTAATTTGTTGAATTTTTTCTTCAAATTCTTTTTAATTTTTTGCTAATAATCTTAAAAAGTATATTAATAATGAATTGAGTTAAAGTATTTTCTATAATATTTATTCATGTACAATAGTTTGAAATTAACGTTTTTCTATAAGAGTATTTTATGTATTCACAAATTTTTAAATTTAAATAAAATACAAATTTAGTTAAAACACTACATATTTAAAAAGGTATAAAATTAGATATAAAAATAAAACTTAAAATATTATTTCTAAAATTTAAGTCTCTCACTATTATACTCTATTCCATAAATAATAGTAATTATGTGATATATAAAAAAACACATTTCATTTCAAGAGGAAAAGAATGAACAATAATTAAAAGAGACATTTGATTTCAAGAGGAAAAAGGGAACAATAATTAAAAGAGGTAGATTTTATTTTGTGTTTGGTATCAAGAAAAAATATTTAGAAAATAGTGCTAAAAGTATTAAATTTTCTTTATCATAAATAATTACATTAATTAATATAAATTACATATAACATTATTTTTTATAAAATAAAATAAATATTACATACTATTTTTTATAAAATGAAATAATTAATATTGATGAAACTGTGACTTATAATATAAAATTGTCGCTTAAATCTATTATTATAATATAATCTAAAAAATATTACATAGTTTTACTTATTATTGTATATGAAATGAAAAAAAAAATCAAAGAGCAACAAATTTTATGTATAGTGTGCATGAGATGAGGAAATACGATGTCGTATATTATTAGCAAAGTGTGAAACACGAAAGAGAAACTAAAATGCCCAATTCAATTCAATTATAGAATAGTTAATCGATCTAAATTCAGATTTCAAAAATTGAACTGAACAACAGTACAGTTCAATTTTTAATACAACCAGTTCAATTTATTTTAGTACAAAACAATACAATTAATTAAAATATAGTACAGTTAAGTTAATTATGCCCTGCCCTAATTATGGTGGTAGTTGTGTTTATTGATTTATGTAGTCAATTTTTAAATGTGACATATCACTCCTTATCTTCTTTTTTAAATATCATATATTCAAATTCTGATTTTATTTATACTTCCTTTGTATAGTTGAAGATTACCTTTAATTTTGAATAGTTTAAAGAGAATCAACATATTTCTAGGGGAATGAATGTAAATGAAATGGTGTGTGCACCAAATTTTTCAGGTGTTCTTCTTCTTGTTCGTTTTGAACTCCACTTGGAGAGCCATTTTAGGAGTCAACACTGTTTTGGACATTTTTCTTGATCTTAGACAACTCCCACTTAGTGTTTTTAACGTTTTCTACATAGCTTCCTCTAGTTCACGTTTTATTTCCTCTTCTCTTCAATTGAATGATGCATTTTCATTTTCCTCTAAGCTGTAATTTGAATTCCATGGTTTGCTAAACTCTATGTATTTATTTCTTAAAGAAAAAGAAATGAAATCTTGAGATTATTGTTCTGTAATGCAATTTAAGTTCTGTTTGCTTATCATCCTCTTCAATTTGTGTTTTTTGGAAGGAACACGAAATTGGTGGATGTTTAATCACAATTTTATGTTTCTGTTACAATTGTATAGTTGGCCAGAAAATACCTTACTTGAAATATTTTATTGGAAAGGAATTATGAATTTATTGAAAATTATGAAATCTAATGCTTTTATTAATTTATGTAGTCAATTTTTAAATGCCACATTTTACTTAGAGCCGTTAAAATGGGTTATAACCCGCGAGCCAATCCGACTCATCACGGGTTCGGGTCGGGTTGGGTTGAAAAAAAATTACAAATTTCAGTACAAGTTAAAAATGAACCCAACCCACTAAGAACCCGGCTCAGTCGGGTTGAACCCGTGATGAGACAGGTTGGTTCACCAACCCGTCAATAAATTTTAAATATTAAATATATATATATATATATATATATATATATATATATATATATATATATATATTTTGAATTAAAGGTAACATTATTGTTAGTATTGTAAAATTAATTTAATTATTTAATACTTAATCTTTTAATATTATTAGTTAACATTATTTTTTCTTGTTTTATGTAGATGGGAATAAAGAAGATGCTTCAGGAGATGAAAATATTGTGGATTTATCCATTCAAGACTCTAATACTATAGTTTGATAAGTGATAAAAATAATTTGATGTTAGATAGTAATTTATATTTTTGTGATTTTGGTTTGTATTTGGAGTTTAACATAATTTGGGATTTTATTTGGATTGTATTGAAGTTTATTTAGATTTTAATCGGAATTATAATTTAGTTTTCTTGATATTGAAGAAAAAAAAATTGTGTGTTTTTTTTTTAATTAAGTGAGACAGTGAGCCAAAACCCGCCAACCCGTGATGGGTCGGATCGGATTCTAATTTTGTTGGCTCGCTAATAAGTGAGCCAGGTTGGATTGACCCACTAAGTGACCCGTTTTGACAGCTCTAATTTTACTCCTTGTCTTCATTTTTAAATACCAGCTTTTTTATTCAAATTTTTATTTTATTTATACGTTCTTTGTATAGTTGAAGATTGTCTTTAATTTTGAATAGTTCAAAGAGAATTAATATACTCTTTCTAGGGGAATGTAAATGAAATGGTGTGTGCACCAAAATTTGTTAGGTGGTCTTCATCTTATTTGTTTTCAACTTCACTTTGGAAAGCCATTGAAGGAGCCACTACTATTTTGGATAACTCCCAATTAGCGTTTTTCACATTTTCTGCATAGCTTCTTCTGTTTAACATTTTCTTTCCTCTCTCTTCAATTTTATGATGCATTTTTGTTTTCCTTTGACCTGTAATTCGAATTCCATCATTTGCTAAACTCTATGTATTACTTCCTTGAAGAAAATGAAATTAAACCTTGAGGTTGTTCTTCAGTAATGCAATTTAAGTTCTATTTGCTCTCCATGCTTTTTAGTACCATCTACATCAATGTTTTATATATCAGAAGTTGCGTTTTTAATCCCATGTGGAATTTATGAATCCAAAAAATGCCCTGTGTGTTGCAATTGGAACCTTTGATTAAAAACATTGGTCAATAACCATGGGTTAGCTCCTAAATACCATATTTAACCTGTTTATTTTTTTTGAGTACGACTAGATCAACTTTCATCTAGTTTTGCAAGAAAATCAACAATACCAAGATGATTGACATTCATATGGCCCTAAGTAGAAGCATCATCTTTGTAAACAAAGTGTGGGGATGTAGCTCAGATGGTAGAGCGCTCGCTTAGCATGCGAGAAGTAAGGGGATTGATATCCTGCTTCTCCAATAAAATGTTTAATCTTATTTTGAAGTGATTCTTGGTATAGTTCAGCAGAGCAAATTAGTTGCATGAAAAGGTGGAGAATTTTTTTCTAACATGTCCTCATCTAAATGCATCCAATAACAACGAGCATTTGAAAGAATCACTACTTTCTGTTGGTCATATCTTGCTTTTAAAATGTTCCACCTTATAGAAGGAAAATCATAGCTTAGAGACTTATTTTTCTTAGATATTTTATTTGTTTTTGTAATGGTATCACCTAGACCCGATTAATCTAGATATATTTCAACATCTAATATTCAAGATAAGAAATTCTTCCTCGTAATATCAAGGGCGACTAATTCAAGTTTTACAAGGCTTGACATGTTTAGAACTAAGACATAAAAAAATAAAATGTTGATAATAACAATATTTCATGTATGAAAATATAAAATTAATAAAAAATATTAATTTATTGTAAACAAAGGAAAGAAAATTATAACTTTTTGACATAGCTAGAATATGATTTATAACGTTTAAAATAAAATTATATAAACTAACTTATATTAAGTGCATAATGAAAAATGGGAGTGTAACAAATATGAAAGGAAAAATAATCAATTGAATGATGATTTTTCATTTTCCTTTCAGTTGTAATTTGGGTTCCACAGCTTGTTAAACTCTATGTATTGACTCTTTGAAGGAAATGAAAAGAAACTTTGAAGTTGTTTTTCTGTAATGCAATTTAAGTTCTCTTTGCTCTTCATCCTCTTAAGTTCTGTGTTTGGAAGGAATGCAAAATTAGTGGATGCTTAATCACAATTTTATGTTTCTATTCTGAACCTTAATTAACACTATTCAAGCCTCCCTTGTCTATAAATCTGAAGTTGTGTTGAATTTGAAGCCTCTGATTGTAAACATTGGTGACTAGGAGACGACATTGGATTAGCCTCCCTTGTCTTTATTTGTTCGACTATTACCTCGATCAATACTCATCTGGTTTAGCAAAGAAATATCCAATATCAAGATGATTGTCATTCATTTGGCCATGATTAGAATCACCATTTTTATAACCAAAGTGTGGGGATGTAGCTCAGATGGTAGAGCGCTTGCTTAGCATGTGAGAGGTACAGGGATCAATACCCTGCATCTCCAACAATTTTTGTGAAATCTTCTTTTAACATCTATTATCAAAGATAAGTAATTCTTCCACGTAATATCAAGGACAACAAATTCAAGTTTTGTAAGGTTTGATATGTTTAGAACTAACACGTAAAAAAATAAAATATTACTAATTATAATAATATTTCATGTATGAAACTATAAAATTAATAGAAAATTATTAATTTATAATAAACAAAAGAAAGAAAATTATAACATGTTGATATAGTTATAATATGGTTTATAATGTATAAAATGAATTTATATTAACAAAATTATATTTAGGGAGAATGGTGACTAATTTTGTGTCTCTCACTACTAAGAGGTAAAAAATCCTATTTATAGACATAAGATGCAACCCATAGGATACAACTCAAAAGTTACAAATATTTAAATATCATAAAGAGTGATCAATATATGAGTAACTGAAGAAAAATCAATATAAAATCATTAATTCCTAACATGCAGAACTTAGTCTTCCAAAAATGAAATTTTTTAATCATCTTCTCGCACACAGTTTAGTAAGAGAGAAGAGTAGATGACTCCTTACACATTTCAAGGTTAAAATTTGCAAAGGAAAACCTATTTTTATGGAAACTAGAAAAAAAAAAGAGATAATCTATTTCATATTCTACTCTTTGGTGAAGAGAGAACAAAATTGATACTATATAATAGGGAGAGAAAATACATTACATTACATGAGAAATTATTAGACTGAAGAAGTTTTTGACTCTTAAGTGGGTGTCCACATGAATTTTCAATTATTTTTTGCATCATAACAGATCAAGGATGACCTAATTGATCATGCCAAACAAGAAATTCATTTTTATTTGTAAACTTTTGGCTTACGATGACATGTGTTTCAATTGAACTAATATATATGTAGTATAAGCCATAAGAAAATGCTGACAATTTCTCCAATACACATTTTTTATTCAACCCAAGTCTAGTGATATAAAGATATTTCATATCTCCTTCATTGTTTATCTCAATATGACATCCATTTAGATAAATATCCTTGAAACTTAATAAGTTTATGTTAGACTTAGGAGAATAAAATGCATTTTTACTGTGCAACCTTGTACCTCTTGATAGAAGTATGGTAGCTCTTTGAGAACCTTCAATAATATTTGTAGTACCATAAATAGTACTATCATTGACTTCTCGCATTACCAAACAAGAGAAAAATGTATTACTCTTGAGAACTTGAGAATTGTATGAGTTGTTGCATTATCAACAAAACATAGATCTTCAGCATTTGTGCTAGTTCCAATTGTCATTCTTATAAAAAAAATGTCAATATTAGATATTACTATGTAATATATATATATATAAAGAACA
>Ga0214544_1002443_pt1 | contig 39022 bp, 14 predicted proteins | sample CNSS3metaG_FD_160074 | JGI IMG/M metagenome (GOLD analysis project Ga0214544, IMG submission 160074) | Root nodule microbial communities from cowpea collected in UCLA plant growth center, Los Angeles, California, USA - CNSS3 | ecosystem: Host-associated > Plants > Roots > Nodule | place: USA...
GAAATCAAATCAAATTAACAAATATGAGGACCAAATTGAGATTCATACAATAATTTGACACGTGTCACCATATTAGATTGACACGTGGCACACTACAAACTTGACACGTGGCATAAATATTTTTTTTTAGAAATTTAAAAAAAAATTAAAAATAAAGTTAAAAAAAAATTCAAAAAATTCAAAAAATTCAAAAAAACGAGAAGCTGACACGTGGCACCTACTTAACGGTGTTAGTTCTCTACTAACGGAAAGAACCTAATTGATACTAATTTACAAAAATGAGGACCTAATTGAGACTAATAAAAATATGATGACCAAATTGAGATTTTGCTACAAAAACAAGGACCAACGAAGTATTTTAACTTTTTTTTATAATACTTTTAAAATTAAAATCATTATTTTATCAAAATTTATCGTTGTTTTTTCAAAATTGATATTTTTATTTGATTTTTGAAATTTAAATATTTTTTAATTAAAATAATTATTAATAATAAAATTATTAAAATATTTATATTATTTTTATAACTATAATAACTATATATTATCTTAAAAAGAATAAGTACACATGTGCACATGTATTTTCATTAGTATATACAAAGAAAACTTACCTTTTTTGTATTTATATCTGTTTTTCATTTTTATCCTTTGAATATTTAAAAAAACTTATTATTTTTAAATATTTTATTTTATTATTTAAGTAACCGTTTATTTATTTTTTTAATTTAACAGGTTTTTAAACATAATTATCATTATTTAATTAAAAAGTTATCTACAAAATAAATAAAAATCATTTACAATAATTTTATAAAAATGATTTATATTTAATTTTACAATCATCATATTATATAATAATAATAAATTTTATTATTTTTATTATCATAAAATGAACATATGTGACATGTGTTTTCACACTATAATAAAGTTTAGATTAATAGTAAATGGAGTGCATACAAAATTAATTTCTTTTAAAACATATTTTGATGTATTTTGGTTTCAAGAATGGTAATGGTTGATTTAACATTTTTCTTTACTATGATTTGAAGTAATTTTCAATGTATGAATAATAATATTCCTATTTTATATGAATAATAATATAAGCTGGTGATAGTCTAAAAGTTGAAGTTAGAATTTAAAAATATTTACTTAGCAAAAGAGAAAAGATAGTAACTAATATAGGGCATTGCAGCATGAGAGCACAATTGAATCACCGAATCAATCATCGTCGTCATCAATCACATCACGACGCATGATTTTGGTTCTGTTCTGCTCCAAAACTGAATCCCCATCTCGAAGAAAATAATCCCTCGCTTGGATCTTGCAACACCGCAAGAGGGATCCATGATACTCCTGCAGTCTCATTCAAGATTCCTGCTCCAGACCTTGTTGAATCGGACCCAAAAGTACGTTCTTTCTTCTTCTCTTCGCTTACACTTGCTGGGTTAAACATGCTCCTTTTCTTTTCTATAGCCGCAAATCATTAGAGTCTGATACATAGAGGTTAAGGACGCAGAGGGTGAATATTTATATAAACATACACGACCTCCTTATTGGAAAGCACTTAATGTTCGCGGAGTCTCAGTAATAAGTGATTGCGGGTTTTATTTTTTGTTAGATGTGTAAGCATTCATCAGTGTTTAAGTTTTGTGCAAAAAGGGTGCTTGTCAGAGTGGTTCAAGGCATGTTGGACATATGACTGATATATTCATGAATGGTGACCCTTCACCCAATGGGTAATGCTTTCGGGAGAGTTGAAAATCGATATCTTTGGATTGATGATGCCTATTACTGTAAATGCACCATTTTCTTCTGGAAATTTGGTTTATATAGGTTAAGGTTTTTAGTTGGGCGTTTTAGCTTCATAACGAGTGTGCATGAGTTACTTTATCTTATCAGTTTTCTGTTGTATTAGTAAATACTATTCGTATTATCCTATAATAATGGTTTTGCCATACAACTGTTAAGCGTAAGATTGAAGGTATCCTAATCTATTTTGTTGAAATGTTGGAGTATGGAATGGAATGTGTTTTGTGTTGATGGAGTTTTATTCTGTGCTACTTATAACGTTCTTTTCCTTTGTCTAATTTCTATTTAGTTTGCTATTTTTTTAAGGCTGGAAAGATTCTGCCGGGTCGTGTTCCTCTTTGACTTGAAAATATGTGGTAGCAATTTCACTCTTTAGCTAACCAGATATATTAACCGGGTGATTTCTGGGTGATGGATTGGAATTTTAGTGGCTTTGGATTGTCTAGTGAGGGAGGATGATGTAGTAAATGAGAAGCTGACCAAGTGAGCTATTTTTCTAATGTTTTTGAAGAGATTCTATCTGTGAAAGAGATTAATTAAAGAACAAATTATTGAATAAGGAGGGTTAGAAGGGTGATTGAAATCCTGGTTTCTTTTATAGGTTTGCCATTGGAAGAAGAACACCAAGTTTCATCAATGAGTTGGGGTTAGATACCTGGAGAGTTGTGCGAGAAGTGAAATCTAAGTTTAATTTCTTGAGTATCACTAACATCTATGAACTTTTCTACCTAGAAGCAATGCCTTCTATAAATTTATGTTCTCTTCCTAGAAATGGGAATGTTAAGTTGGGTCTGTTTCCACACTGGAAATGATAGGTGAAATTGACATGAAATTGGTCAGGATAACTTGGACTTTATGGAGACATACAAGGAAGGCCCCTTACGTACTTTATAGAATTGGTTCAGAGTGAGAAAAAAAGAAATAGGCTATAAAGAAAAATCTGAATTGAATGAATGAATTAAGCATTCTCAGATTATTTGGCAGAATCTGAATTCTCCCAATAACAACAATATACAGTTCCTACCCCTGCCTTTTATTTCCTCCCTCTAATCTAACTGTTGCAACTGTATTATGTTAGCCAGTTCCCTTTGAGTTTTAACCCCCTACTACTCTCTTATTTCTCGTAGCGTACACCTTACTGATCAGGTCCAAGGCATCAATCTTGGGATGAAGATTTGAAGGAACACCAAAAAACTCAGAATGTAATTGCAGCAAATACCAAGTATGATCCGAGATTTGGAGAGAAACAATGTTACCCACTTTTGAGAATAAGAATGGCTAATATAGGACCTACTTTAGAAGTTTGAGGGTGCAAACCCTCAACAAAACAGTTGTAATTGTGCAGTTGAATACTTAACAAGTAAGGGAAATTTGAGTGGATGAGAGGGAAACGAAGCTTAGTGAGATTTTTTTTTTCCCTTTTCAATAAATATAGTACTCATGATTAATTAGATGACGCATCACAGCAATGGCAACCACCCAAAAAATTTCTTTGGAAATTTCATATGGCACAAAAGTGCTTTGGTGTTTTTATGTTGTATCTATTTTTCTTTTGATGAAGGCTACGATGGGAGAGTATAACATGTCTCCCACCATAAGCGTTTAATACCCAACCTGTTATCTCATTTAAAGGTGTGGTTGTGATATTTTCATTTATTTATTTATTTTACTTTTTTCTTTTTGTCCCTGTCATTTATTTATTTATTTTACTTTTTTCTTTTTGTTCCTGTCATTCCCATTATATCTCTTTCTTTTTTCTCTTGCTTCCCCTATTCTTCATTCCTTCTAAAATCCCATCTGATGCTTAACCTTTCATGCCACAATAAGCTTCATTAGCAGCATAAGCTTCCATTACTGTACCATTATTTTGCACATTTGTCTTGATAAAAAGGTCCTGACGGAAACCAACTTGCACAATTAAAGTGCAAGCTTTGTGGATGTGAGCTTGTTGTATCTCCAACTCTAACAATCAAAACCATCAATAGATGCATTGAGATTGACACGTTTTGGAAGGTTTGCCATCAAGTGAAACCTGTGAAATAGAGCAAACACAAGGGAACAGTGGGTTTTGTAAGTTGTTGTGAGTGTTCAAATGCCACTCATTGTCCACATTCTCCATGAGGCTGTGACGGTGGTGGAATGTGACATTGTAGAGGTTGTGGGTGCCATTGGCATGCTGTTTTGGTTGAGAAGAAGAGAGAAAAGAGATGTGGGGGAAGAGGAGAAGAAGTAGGGAAGAAAGAGAAGATTTAAAGAGGGGGGGGGGGGGGTAAGAGGAAATAGGGGAGAAAAAGGAGTATAGGAAAATAAAAGAAGAAATCACAACCATTGATTTCTAAATGAGATAAGCTTATGAGTATAAAATGTTTTCTCTTGGTGGGAGGCATGCTGCACTCACACCCTATCCATTGTTTTTCCTTTTAGCAATCTCATATTGTTTATGGATACAAAGACATAAAGACTAGTGAGACTACCTTGCTAAGACAAGAAAGTGGAGAATGGAATCCTTTATTGTTATTTCTTTGTAAAACATGAAATAACAGATTTAAATTCTGTTGGAATTTCAGCACAAAAGGTAGGAAAGATTGAAAATTTAGTTTAAAAAAAATTGAATTTGGGAATGATATGTTAAAAAATGGGTCTAGTAAGAATTGATTTTGTCTGTATGGTAAGTGGAATCACTTTTTATGCCTAGAATCAATTTTACTCTTCGAACAATGAAATAATGTCACTTTTCTCAAAATAATTAATTCCACTAAACGAAAACTTGATTCTTTTTCACTGCAAAAATTGACTTAGTCAAAACACACTTGATTACTGTGGTCTGGGCACTTTCTTGGTGCAAATTTGGTTCCTCCTTCTAGCATATAGGTTTGGAGTCAAGGAGATCCAGTAGGGACTCTGGTTCCAAAAATTCCATGTAATGAAGTGTAGCTACTTCCCTACTTCAATGTAAAAAAACTAGATGGTAATTGGCAAAGCTTTTTAACATTTTCTATTGTTACATTTATGTGAAGTGTGTAATTGTTGACTTCGATTTCATCTAATTATACAATTTGTGGTAATATACACTTTCAGCTAAACAAACCACAATTGAACTGCAGTTCTCGCAGCTAGGTCTATTGTTTCCCTTCCTCATGCTAATTCGCAATCAACAAATTGTTGTGAAATGTTAACTTCAACTTTAACGATCTACACAGTTTTAATGTTGATCACTTTTTTCAGTCTTGAAAAAGGAGTTGAACTGGATCACCACTGGGTCGAGTTTGATGATGTTCGATATCATATTCAGGTAACATTTTTTATGGAGATAATTGTCAGGAAAATGTATCGATTATTACCTTTGATTCTTTAACACGTATGGTTAAATTTAGCCCTATACAGTTTTTATTAAATTTAAGTAGTTTTGACAGCTTTAGATTGCACATTAACCAAGCAACTGTGATTGTAGGTGTCAATGAAGAATCCTCATCTTTTGCTGCTATCGGTTTCACTGCCTACTCCTTCTTCAGAAACTATTTTTGTCCGTGGGCTTCCTTTTGGAGCCATTGAAGCAATAAAAGCTGCATATGGTAATCTTGTGCAAATTCTTGATCCTCCAAGGGATGGCTATAACCTCACATTAAAATTTAATCTGGCAAAGCTTCCAGCAAATCCAGGTGCGAAGAGTTTCTGTATAAAAATGTCATCTCAACTTTCGATCCTCCTTTCTAGGAGGAGTCTTTCCTCATAAGCTGAATTTGTAAAGCTACTGTTGTTCTATGCATTAGAACAATTGACGAGTGTCAAATTTTCATTAGACTAGTACGTTATTTTGACTCTTTTTTAGCTTTAGAAATTTATCTGTCTTAATTATATGTGTGTATTTATATATATTAATTAGTGTATAATTGAACCACTTAGTTGTTTTAATTTAAAAGTTGGATGTGGGCAGTTGTATGAATGAATAGGGTTACTTAGTTCATATGGGAATTTTCATGTATCATATATGCTTTGGGTTATCTATATTCTAAATATTTGTGTTTCTCCTTTTGGTTCATCTTGTTAACTACAACAAAGAGAGAGACATTGAGCTGAAGCTATGTGTTTCCGAGATAGCATAGATACTTTGTTTATATTGAGGAAAATGAATTACTTGAAAGGATTAATCTAAAGGAAAACATATTCTTATTCAATTGATTGATTTGAAACAATATATCAACCTCTATATATAGAGATCTCTAACCCTAAAGTAATAATGACAAAGAGATCTCTATAATCTTCTAACGGTATCTAAGTATCTAACAACTTCTAGTAGTACACTTAATATTCTACTAACTACACTCTCCCTCAAGTTGGTGAAGGATATCAATAATTCCTAGCTTGCATGTGAGATCATGAAATCACTCGGTGGGAAGACCTTTTGTAATTAGTATTGTTAAGAAGTGGATTTTAGGTTTAAATCAACCCCACAAAACCAACTTTTAAGGTGAGGTTTGCACCCACATATATAGTGTAAATTGACCCTTATCTCGTGGGACTTTCAACGCAACTCCCTCATGTCAAGATATGTACATCTCGTGCGTGGGACTATATATTAATGGGTAGTCTCATAGCGGTCCAATTGTGGGTGGGACAATATGCCCAACAAACAACAAATTTTGCTTGGATAGATTCTAACTCATGGTTATGATACCATGTTAAAAAGTAGACTTTAAGCCTTACTCAACCCAACAAAACCAACTTGGAAGGTGAGGTTTGCACCTACATATATTCTATAAATTGACCCTTATCTCTAGTCAATGTGGGACTTCCAACGAGTATACATTTCCATTTTTATTTTTTTATTCCTCTTGAATAATAATCCCTTTTGTGGACATGTCTTCAGATATTGAAGGATTCTATTCACAACTTGTAAATGCCTCTCCCTTAGATCATGCATGAATTGACTAACTACATCCACAACATAGGCTATATCAGGTCTGGTGTGAGCAAATAAATGAGCTTCCCAACAAGTCTTTGATATGGGCTTTTGTTCACATTAGAACTGCCTACATCACTCCCAATTCTATAGTTTTGTTCTATAGGAGCTCCAGTGGTCTTGCAATCAATCTTACTTGTTTCTTTGAGAAGATCAAGAAAATACATTTTTTGGGAGATAAAGATGTCTGCCTGCTTATCTTTGAGTAAGCTACTTCTATCCCAAGGAAGTACTTCAATTTTTCTAGATTCTTCATTTCAAGCTGAGCAGCAAGCTTTCTTGTTTAAGATTTGTTTCTCATGTTCATCATCTCCTGTAACAATAATCTCCTCAACATAGACCAAAAGTAGTGTAAGTTTACCTTCTGGGAAATGCTTGATGAATAGGGTATGCTCACTTTGACTCTATTGATACCCCATGGAAACCATAACTTGAGTGATTCTACCAAACCAAGTCATCGGGTGACTGCCTGAGTCCGTACAAGCCTTTCTTCAATCTACATACTTTATTTCCTTCTTGAATAGACCTTAAACCTAGAGGAAGTTTCCTGTATACTTCTTCCTCTAAATGTCCATACAAGAAAGCATTTTTCATATCAAAATGTTGTGATTCCCAATCAAAATAAGTTGCTAATGAGAGAATGATTCTAACAGTATTCATCTTTGTCAATGGAAGCAAACGTTTCCTCATAATCAACACCATAAGACTAAGTATACTTTTAATCTAACTTAACCTCAAAATTAGTTTGGAAGGTGACTTGCATCCACCTATACACTATAATTTCACCATGTCTCTAGTTGATATAAGATCTCGAACAACACCTATGATGAGTGGTGTACCCGTAGGGAAAATACAAATTAAGGTTCCCTTCTCATTAGGTTCTTGATACCTTTTTTCAGTGCAATATTATTGAAAAATTGACATGGAGGACTTTAGTGTTGGACTTCTGCCTGTGTTACAACGTGGCAGTGCCGAATCGGGATTCGCATGGTGGTTCGTAGCAGCCATGTTGAGCGTTGCAGATTGGCAGTTCGGAGCTATCATGGTGGAAGTGGAAATTGTAAACCTCACCCAACCCACAACCTCCTCTGGTTCATGCACTCCATGCTACTGCTGCTTCCTCTCATTCCAGCACTGCCGACCCACTTCAGCACTTTCAGTGTACCGCCATGACCATCCTACTACAGCACTGTTGATGTTGCCACGTTGTCTTTCTACTGCAACCACCTCTAGTCCTCTATTATTTTCTCTTTTTATTTATATTTTCTTTCAATTTCCTCTTCATTTAGTGCTATCTCCCTCTCTAACTTCTTTTTTTCTTTTCCCACTCAAGAATATTCTCTGAATATCTTAAACATTTGATCATTTTTTCCCGCAACCCTAGTCTGGAACTTAAATTTGATGGTATTTTGATTTGATTTTATTGTTATTTAAATTTCTAACCATGATATTATTATTAATTATATGGTTGTTTTTCATTGTTTAGCATTGCAATTATATTTCTACATTCTTTAGTTATATATATATATGTATGGTACTTCTTTTGTCCACTATGCTTTCACTATAACCCATCGTGGCTTCTGATATTCTTTCTGATATTCTTTCGTAGAGGATTTTTGGGGCTGCCGATATTTTCCATTATTTGGTATCGATAACATTAATTAAGAGAGATAGAAACAAGAGTATAGGATAGGAAGGATGAATTTGGCGTGTAATGTACACTCTTGAGTATTCTTATTTATGACAAAGAAGAGGTATAGTAATAAGGAATAAATCAATAATTACTTCTGAGAAATATTTTCTAAGATATCTCCTTATTGATGTAATCAAATCACATCATGTTTCCTTATTTAATGTAATGAATTCATATTTTTAACAGTTTGGGCTTTGGTACTTAGTAGAAGTAATTATAATAATGCTAATGTTGTAGTTTCCAAGGCTACATAAGTGTTTTTCTCCCCAAATGTATGGTGATTGTTCAGAATTAGTTAATCATCACTTAATGAAATTGGTCAGCTTATGCAAATTTTCCTGTTATATTAAGAAAGATAATTCTGGTTTATTGAAGAAGAGAAAAAGGAATTTTGATTAAATTATTTGGTTGTTGATGTTGTCTTACAATGTTGCCGTTGAACTTGTGCAGATCAAAAACATGCTTTTATGGTAAAAGTTGCATCAATAAGAGAGGTCGTCCTTGGTGCACCACTGAGAGTAATTTTACAACATCTTGCTGCAAGGACTGTTGCGCCGGACCTGGATCCACCGGTTGCCCTTGTTCATCGGCCTAATGAGTGTTTCTTTCTTTTTCCTCAGGTGTGATAATAGTAGCAACTTTGTGTTACTAAAGCTCTTGTTGGTTCTTGAAATATTTCATTTTCACTTTTCTTCCTACATTAAGAATTAGTTCCATAACCATGCTATATTTAGGATTAACTTTTAGGCATAAATGTTGTTTCCTCAACATTCTTGCCAGGCTAAATGCATGCTACGTGTGCTTAGAAGGAAAAAAATACATACTAAGGAAAAAATGAGGCTGTTACTGAAAGCAGTGCTATCAATACCAGATAGCAGTGTATACTGATTGACTTCAAAAGTGCCATTGTGGGAGAACTACTGTTATGGAATTTTTATTTTGAATGTTATTTAATATATACATATAAATTGTCCAAAAATGATAAACAATACTCAATTTATGACATTCATAAATAACAATAAAATGTCATCTGTGTCTTCAACAAAGATACAAGTTAACATCAATAAAAGGCAAATATAGGTTCGTAGATACGAATCTTAATCATCATCTTCTAAATCTAAAATCAAGTTGAATTTGAGTGATGGATTTTCTCTAATTGTGAGAATTTCCTTTGGTTTTGGAGCAAAGAACTAAATATCATCTTATGAAGGCAACATGTGGTGAACCAACTCTCAGGACCTATAATCAAACTTAATATGCTTCCCTATAAAAATTAAAAAACACATTTAATAAACTTGAACTTTGAAGGCAATTCACATTTGACTTGAAATACTAGGGAAACAAGTGATTTCATTCGTTGAATTACATTTGGTAAACGGCATGTTAAATATTGAAATATTTACACCAATTATGATCCTAATAAAGGAAAGAAAAATCAGATCATATCCTAAAAAGGATAAAATCTTATTTGGAAAAACCCAAGCCTCACATTGACTAGAGACAAAGTCAAAATAGTGTATATAAGTGAGGGATAACATTCACCTCACAAGCCAGATTTATGGAATTAAGTTAAACTTAAATCTAATTTTTAAGATGGTAAAAACTGTTAAAATAAATAGTCTTAGATATAATTATGGTAAAGGTGTTGTGTGCTTTGTGCTGTACCTAATTCCTAGATATATCTTTTCAAATTCTCTAATCTTCCCTCTTATACATTGTATAAGATGTATCCAAAGTTATTATAAATGATAAGAGAGGGAAATTCACTCTCAAATTCATTCTAATTCCTTTATATTTTTCTCAAGTTGGTATTAGAGTGAGTCGACCCTGCTTTGCTTGTCTCTGTCAAAGGAATCGTCATCTGGTCACTGTATGTGGCTTCTGCTGGCATAAATCATCGTTTGTCGCCAAAGTTTCATTCTCCGATGCTTGGGTCCGATGCGTAAGGAAGCCCCAAGGGTTGAGCCTTTGAATTCCGTTCAATGTGGCGTCACTTGTCGTCCACTATTGCTGCTGCCCTAGGCACATGTGTCTCATGCGCTTCCTTCTAGTGGTTAGAATCTTTTCAGATCCACACTGTTTGACTTGTCGAGCACTGTGAGCCCTTTTTTCGCCCTTTGTTCTTAGTTCCAGGACCATTTGGTGAGGATTCTAGTTTTGATCACAATTTCTCTCACTTGAAACCCTAGGTTTCTCTCTCTTGAAACCCTAGGTTGCCTTTTGTTTTTCTTTGTTGCATTATTGATTGTGTCCTTGCCTTTTACGTTGTTCAACATGTTTTCAAGGACTATCTCATCTTTTTGCAAAACTCCTTGCATGACTTCTGAAAAATTAATGGAAAAAACTATCAATCTTAGTATTCTTCAGTTGAGTTGGCCAAGGTTTCCATGTTCATTTAGAAGATGGGAGTTTGATACCTCCAAATCAAATTCAACCATGGAAGAAAACTTATTTTTAGCTTTGTGCTCTACTTTAACAATTACTAGAGCCCAACATATTGAGCACTGGTGCATTCAAAACATGTATTCCTTTTGGAAAAAGACCCGTAATATTTTTGCAAATGATATCCAAAGCTTCTACGATTTGGCTTATTAATTGGCCTCTCTTAAGTACTCTAATAATGAATGACATGATGTCTTTTGGTGAAGCTCAATTGATGGTTGAGGAATTGAAGATGTTCTTGGAAGTTGACTCATTAGATGGGATAAAAAAGTTTACAAATAAAATTTTAACTTATTAACAAGTTCCTTCTATGGAAAACTTGACAATATGACTCATACGTGTTCCAACTCTTAAGAATATAAATATTCAAGAATTTGTTGAGTATTCTATCATGATTTCTGCTCGTGGAAAAGGAAGTCGTAGCACTAGAGGAGGCATGGTGATAGAGGATGTTCTTAATGCACATAGTGTAACCAATGGGCCACATCCAACTTCCAAGAGAATTGTTACTCTTGACATGGCTTTCTTGACAAGACAACCAATGTTTCCAAATCTGGAGGTTCTAAACCAAAATTCTCTAATGAAGAATACCATGAATATTTAAGGTTGAAATCCAACAACATAGCCTAGTCATCCACTACTCTCAGTTTGTCAACAACTTGCATTTAAAATCAAAATCTATAGATAATTGATTTAGAACCATCTAGTCATATTTCTGGTGATATCTCCTTGTCCTCTTCTCTCTCCTTTCCTAAAACATCTCATTTCATGATCCTAACCAACGAATCTAAAGTTGCTTCCCAAGGAATTAGTCAAGTTTTTCTTTCTCCCTCTTTAAACTTAAAATCTGTTTTTTTTTTGTGCTTGTCCCTTTAGTCTCATCTCTTTAAGTCAGTTAACTAAATCATTAAATTGCTTAGTAACATTTGATTCCAACTCCTTTGTTATACATGAAAGTGGTATGGGTTGGATGATTGGCAAAGTGCATGAATCTAAAGGCTATACTACCTTGGTACTAGTTCATCTATATCTTGTGTTGCATATTCAACTCCTAAAAGGCCAGATGAATGCTTAGGCCATCCTCATTTGTAAAAATTAAAGATGGTTCTTGAACTTAATAGTCTCCAAATTTTGGAATGTGAATCATTTCGATTAGTAAAACATGTCAGGTCTTCTTTTCTTAAACATTTTGAATCTAGATGTGACTTTGCTTTTTCTATCATCGAGTTTAACATTTGGGGGTCAAGCTTTGTGTCATCTTTTGGTTTTAGATATTTTGTTAATTTCATTGACGAGTTTTCTTGATGTACTTGGATTTATCTAGTGAAAGATCGTTATGAAATCAAAAATCAGTTTGGGAAGGTAATCTTACAAAGGCATAGTGCTAAATAATATTTTTCCTCTAATTTTTCTAAACTCTTAAGCTCACATGAAATTTTGCATCACTCTACTTGTCCTTATTTACCTCAGCAAAATGGTAAAGCTGAAAGAAAAAATAAACACTTGGTTAAAATTGCTCGTACCTTATTGCTTGGTGCAAATGTGCTTGTTCATTATTGGGGTGATGCTATCCTAACTACATGTTTTCTTAGTAACATAATAAGATCTTCTTCACTTGAAAATAAAGTTCCCTACTCCATTCCATTTCCAAAAGATCCCCTTTTTCGTATTTCTCCAAGTGTTTTCGGTAGTGTATGTTTTATCGTCATTTTCCCCAAGGACGTATCTATCTCATTGTGTATGTGGTTGATATTGTTATCATAGGTAGTGATAAGAAGGGTATTGGACAACTAAAGCAATATCATGGTCAAAAGTTTCAAACAAAAGATCATGGACACTTGAGGTATTTCTTTGGCATAAAAGTGCCACAATCCTAGAATGGTTTTCATATCTCAAAGAAAGTATGCTCTTGACATTCTAGAAGAAACATGGTGATAAATAATAAGCTTATGGGCACACCTATGATTCAAGTGTCAAACTTGTTCCTAACCAAGGACAACTATATTTTGATCCTTGGCAATATAGTGGGTTAGTTAGTAATCTATATTAGCTCACCATTACTTGCTCTGACATCACATTTGTAGTGGTTGTAGTAAATCAATTTTTAAGTTCTACTTGTCAAGACTATTAGGATGCAACCATACAAATCCTAAGAAGGCTCCTAGAAAAGGCCTCATTTATGGAAATAAGGGAAATACTCAATTGATGAGTATTTTGACGCATACTAGGCAGCGTCACCAAGTGATAGACATTCCACTTCAAGGTATGGTGTTCTTGTTGGAGTAAATTTAATATTGTGGAAAAGTAAGAAACATAGTATTGTGGTAAGATCAAGTGCAAAAGCATAATATAGGGCAATAACATTAGTCACTTGTGAGCTCACATGGGTTAAACAATTCCTTAAAGAGCTTAAATTTGAAGAAAGTACCCAAATGCACCTTGTATTTGACAACCAGACAACATTACATGTTGTCTATAATCTTATTTTTCATGAAAGGACCAAATATATTGAATTGGATTGTCATTTCATAAGAGAAAGACTGGAGTTTGGAGACATCACCACTAGCTTCGTCAACAGTGAGATCGATAATATTTGCAGTAAGCTAGGCACAAACAACTTCTATGCTTCTGTTTGAGGGGAGGTCTCATTATTATAAAAATAAGGAGCTGATTCTATATAATCAAAGAATATCTAGATTATAAATGTTATATTAGGAACATTTTTATTATTCCCGTATCATATCTTTTTTATTCTAACATTGAAATTTTCTATATTTATTGTATTAATTCCTTTTTCGCAATAAAAATGCCGTCTTAGAAAGGGTCAACTCCATGTTTTTCTCTCACCTAGAGTTTAACATTCGGGAATCATCCTAAAGAACCAACTTTAAGAAGAGCAAAATAAGCAACCAATGACCCAAACTCTATTCCTAGCAATCTGGTTCGGTAGGTGACCCATTTAAATCATGACTAAATATAATTTTTCCTATGGATCTTGAAATCTAGAATCATGTTATGGTTTTTCAAACATAACAAGCATTAAGAGTATAAATAAATCACTAACATAGATGAGTGGAGAAAATCGTGTGTGTATGTGTATAATACATTAGAGTTTTGGTTTGAGTTAATTTCATCGCAACAAAAGTAGATTAATCATTCTTAGAAGGGAGAATAAAAGAGTCTCCAATGGTTGCTTCCCAACCTCTAAACAGTCTTCTTCTGTCTCTTTGTATCTCTCAGAGCTTGGCTTCCATGCCCATGAATGCTATTTATGTGTTGCTGTTCCAATATGGGGGAGTTGACTAGTTTTATAATTTCATTAAGAGGATTGTAAATTGCTGAGTGAATCTTCAAAAGTCCATTTGCTGAGTGAAATGGGATTCACTTAGAGGTTTATGCTCCAAAGGAAACAATCTTCTCCACTTCATTTTACTGATTGAATTTGGATTCGCTTAGCGCCTTTGTTACTTCAAGTTTCAGGATCTCTCTGTTATGAATTCAATTGGTGAATTAAGATTTGCTCAAAGAATTTACGATTGCACATATTCTTGAATTAACATCTACCTGGCTTGGCTTCTATCTGAATTAAAAATTAAAAGGGATCAAAATATTAATAACTACATTCCTTAATTAAACTCAATCAATTACCAAAGCTTTCTAATAAATGGGGTAAAACAAAGTTTAGACGTTACAAATTTCATTGAATTGCCATCAAATTATGACCAATTAAAAGGGTAAAATAGGCAACAATAGTGTTTTTTTTTGTGTTTTGTGCAAATATGCAATGGGAATAAAGAAAATGATAAAATAAAAAAATAATTATTTTAATTTGAAAATGGAAAAATCAGTTGATGAAACTTTTTTTCTTTTCAGGCTGACAAGGTGACTGTGGTGTATCCTATGAGATTCAACGATTCAATAGACATTGTTCTTGCAACTTCATTCCTGCAGGTATGGTTTCTTTGCTGTCGCACATCAAAGGTCATAGGGATTAATGAGAGCAGGGAGAGAGATAAAAGTCTCTTTTCGTTGCATTTTGCAAACCATTCTTGTGTTGTGCTTTGCTACTCTTTCGGATGATTTGATGGTTTCAATTTTCAAGATTTGTTTGTAATTTAGGAATTTGTCGAAGCCAGGCGTACAGCAGGACTTCATAATACCCCTCCTTGTTCGTGGTCTGTTACTCCTCCGCTGGAAATAAAAGGAGTTCCTTCTGATGCATTATCTGCAAATGCAGGATTTGTGACATTTGGTTAGTGTCAGAATCAAAATGTATATATATGTGTGTGATTTTTTTTCTATTGCTAACATCACTTCAATATCTTCGACTCTGCAGTTATTTATCCCCGTCATGTTGAAGGTCATAAGTTGGATCGTACAGTGTGGAATCTGTCAACTTTTCATGCCTACGTTAGCTATCATGTTAAGGTGTGAATTTCTTCAAACCAAATATTTCAGTTGCATAGATATGTATTCATTATTGTTATGACAATGTACATGCTGATCTTAATTTGTTATCATGAAGATATTACCATCTTTTGCATGAACTATTATTGTTATGCATTATTTATTTTGGGATTTAAACTATCATCTTTTTCACTTAAGGAATGATAGTTTGAAATGATAAGCAAATATTTTACCCTATGAAAGATTTAGATATGAAGGATTTTATTTGATCTTAAATAAAACCAAAAAATATTTTGTTGTTCTATAAAAATACTTTGCACTTAATTTAACTTATTTAAAGTGTAACTTTTATTTAGAAACAGAGAGGGACATTGGTGGAAATTGTTGGAGAGAGTATATGGTTTAATATTAGATTCGATCACTTCCATTGTAAGTGGGGTATTATAAAGTTATGGAAGAGTTAGAGAAACTTAAGCTTACTATTATCTACTTGTCTGGCCAGTAATTTTTATTTTACACAAAAGCTGCATAAATGATGTTTGATCCTGATCTACATTATGCATATTTGTGACAGTGCTCGGAAGGATTTATGCATACACGTATGCGGCGTCGTGTGGAGTCATTGATTCAGGTACCCTTACATTTTTATTTACTTATTGAAGTTAACTTTGTTGTGATTACTAAAAATCTTTTAGTGCTTCAGTTTTGTTTGACATTGCAGTAAAATATGTTTGATTATAAAATGTAATATTGTGGATACTGGATATTACATAATGGTTAGGTATGTGCTTCATTGAAAAGCTTTTTTTGATCAGGGAATGTTCCCTGTTTTTTCATATTTTGTTCTATCATCAGCTTCTGGTTGTTGCAAAGGAACGCACTTAATTTGGAAGATTTAATTGGCATCCTAGGGCCCAACTAAAATACCACACGCTATATTTTATCCATTGAAAAATTTGTACAGTTGAAGTGAACTTCTGCTGCATTGGCATATGTGTTGGTGGTCATTTTCCCTCAAATGATGTGTGGAGTTTCACTGCACTTGTTCTGTAGGCTCTGGATCGTGCCAAACCAGACGCTGAGAATTCAAAGAAAACTTCATTCAACAGATCGTTCAAACGGCTGGTTAGTATGTGCATTCATGTGATGGTTTTTAACCAAATTTTATTTTATTTATGTTTTATAATTAAACTTATGTATGAAAATTTTTACTGGCTTATAGGGTCTTAAAGATTCAAGTACCAACTGATTTTCGTAAAGGAGAAGTTTGGCGAGGAAGATGTTTGGCTTCTGCCCTGTATTGAACTATACAATGGCCAACCAAGGAATCAATTTTGCATGTTTGCAGAATGTTCCAGATGCTTATACTCGAAGATTGATTCTCCTTCTGAACCCTTCACGCTCGGTATTCAAGGGCTTGCTGGTCTATTTCTGCAAATTGCTCCAGGAGCTTGTAATTTATTCGTGGAAAAGAATAGGATACAAATACAAGAGAAACGACCAAACAAATTAGTTATTAAAATGTATAATTGTTTATCATCTGAATGCACTGTACTATATATCTGTATTTGGGGACACGCATCAAAATATCTTTCTTTTTGAGGCATTCATCAAATTTTCCTTTCATTGTAAAGTATCTATGATTTGTTGATACAAGTTTAAAGTTGTGAATGAAGTGACATGGATAAACTATTTTAACGTATAAAGGGTTTTGAATAAAATCATGTATGCTCTGTGGATTGTAATTCAAATCACCCATTAGTTCCTCAATCTCTAAGAAATCTGTCCTCTGTTTTCAGAACTATTTACCGTAGTTGACTTGAGCTGAAAAGATTTGTCAAACCTCAAAGTAATTAGCAATATTTAATTAAGACCATGAAATCAGCAACTAAACCTTATTCAGTGTTAAGGAGTTATCGTGCAACATCCTACAAGAGCAACAAACACAATAGAGATATAAAATGTTCACCACCACAAGATGGGATTATAAGTTTTGTGAAAATTAAAAAGTCTACCTCTAATGCTTATCATCTCTTTTGAAATTGAGAATCCCAAAAGTTAAAAAATAAAAAAGGTAAAAGCGTTATTGAACGTAGAATCATGTGAGAATGATGAATGGGTGAGAGAAGAAAATGGAAAAACCATTATGCAGAATATACATATGCGGTAGAAGGTGACAAAAACAAGGCTAGTAAAAAAAGCGAGTGTACAAGGAGATTTCAATGAAATTCAAATGTGACTTCTAAATAACACAAACTTCAAGTAAAAAAGAGAAATAGAGTGAATTTTGAAATTCTAAAATTTTTTAAATATGCTCACTTTGCTACACCAGCATAGAAGTTGCTAAAGTGTTAATGGAGGAGAAAATGTTTTGAGAGGAGGAACATCATCATTAGACCTAGAGTCAAATGCGAATGATGAATTGGTGAGAAAGAACTTGAAAAAAAAAAAAATCCTTGTAGAGAATATACTTATGCTAGAAGGTGAAAATGTGATAAAAACAAGGGTAGCAAATAAATAAAAATGAGTAAACAAAATGTTTTTGCTCTGCATGTGAGTTTTTATTATAGAAGTTTGGATTCAAATTTTTTGGGTTAGTTTCTTAAATAATATCTTCCGTGCCTTTATAAATTTCTTGAACCACCTTTCATTAATTTTGAAATGTACTTTCACAATATATTTTTCACATTCAGAAATTGACAATTACTTTCTGCGCCCCATCAAATTTCTTATCACGTCAATTTTTTATCCACACCTCATAGTACAAGAAAAATACTCAAATACCCTTTGTCATTAAAGCACAACACCTCATTTTAATTTTTTTTGGGGTTAAGTATCTTTTTAGTCCCTGAACTTTAACCTAAAATTGGAATTCGTCCTGGCCGAAACTTTGATAAATTTTGGTCCCTAAACTTTAAAAATAAATGAATATAGTCCTTTTAACCCAATTTTGTTAACTTTTTTCTTAGGTTTTGAACGCATTTCTCAATAAATATTAAGCCGAGAATGTGTCAAATGGCGTAAACAACTCCAATATTAACATGAAACACATTCGACATGTTAAAAAAATCAACGTAATTGGGTTAAAAGGACTATATTTATTCATTTTTAAAGTTTAGGGACCAAAATTTATCAAAATTTCAATCATGGACGAATTTCAATTTTTGACCAAAGTTCAGGGACTAAAAACATACTTAACCTTTTTTTTATTCTTCTAGAAAACATTTCATATCTTTCGAAAAGTTTTTTTTTTTAAACACATATCATGTGGAAGTATTTCAGAAAAATTATTTTGAAATATATTATATACGTTTTAGAAAGTTTGTTCCGAAGATATATTCTGAAAAACATGTTTTGAAATGTATTTTTCACATTCAGAAATTATAGAATGGAAAATGAACATAAAAGAATTTGGGATGGAGGAAAAAACATCTTACCTCCCCATTGAGATTAATGGAGTTTTCAAATATTAAAAAATAACTTAATTAGGATTTAAGTCTACGATAAATTTGAGAAATTTTTTATTGAATCCTTACTAATATTTGTGTGATTGTGTCTTCAAAATTTTAAAATCTTTCAACTGAGTCTTTATAATAAAATGTTATTGTTAATTTTATGACGTGATTGTTATCTTGCACTGGCATCTGTTTAAATGTCATCATACAATATTTAATATTTCGTTACAAGAGATCACGATGAGATCTTTCTCAAATAATTATTGTATTTAACGAAAATTATTTTTAAATTTAATTAAAATAATATAATTATAAAATTCAAAATAAGAAAATAAAACAAAATACAAAATTAAAAGAATATAAATATATAATTATTAAATTATTAAATTATTAAATTATTAAATACAAAATTAAAAAATTAAAAAACTAACAAATATAAAATTAAAAAAATTAACAAATTTCAAAATTATAAAAATATATAATTTCATGATTACGAAATTATAAAATATACAAATATAAAATTATATAATTATAAAACTATAAAATTATAAAGTTATAAAATTATAAAAATATCAAATTATGAAATTATGACTTTTTTAATTTTGAGTTTTTTTAATTTTATTTTTTTATTGTTATATATTTAATATATTTATTATTTTATTTTATTTTTAAATTTATAATATTAATTGAATTTTAAAATAGTAGTTAATATTTAAAAAATATCTCATCAAATATCTTATAATAAAATATTATATAACGACTTTTGTAAACACTAAATCAAAAGTTTACAAATTTATAAAAACTCAAAATATAATCAAACAACATAATTAAGCGTTACGAGATTTAGGTTAATAGTTTAGCCTTACATAGTCAACTTTTTAGTTTTTTTTTTTCTAATATGATTCCTCTACACTTTAAATCGATCTTCCCATAGACTTCTATGACCTTGTAGTAAATAATCCTTTGTCAACAGTAATACAAAAAAACTATATCCTTTAATTTTTTTTCTATTAAATAAACCCTTTCACGATGTTATTTTTTTCCATAAATTAAATTTAGTAAAGTTAAAAATATAATATTAAATTAAAACTAAAACGAAAAAAAAAAAAACAATCTTTATGGTTATTTTGAACATTTTACCAACTCCCCGTGAACATATTAAATGTTGTGTGTGTGACTTACATTTATGTGTTGAAATTTGGATTGAATCCGACAGATAGAGTTTTAACTCGTTTCGTAGATGCCACGAGTCATCATATTAGAATTCAAACAAAATCTTTTGGAATATTTAGCATCAAATTTTGTCATATCTTCTGTCTTTTACTAAAACAGTCTCCCAAATATTTAAGTATAGATAATCAATTCAGTCCATCAATATAATAATAAAAAGTAACAATATCAACAAATTTTCCAGATCCAGAATTTTTTTAATGGTTTTTATATTATCCTTTCTCTGAATCTTTAAAATACATTAATATTAAATTCTGAATCTTTAAAAATATAAAAAATAAGGACATTTTGAAGACACAAAAAAAATATAAATAAACTCAAGGGAGAATTTAAATTACTTTTTCCCCTTAGTGTTGTGGAGCTATAACAAAATAAACAAAATTATTTAGTAAATCTTGTAAGAATTCCATCCAATAACTAAAACCGTGTCCAAGAGAAAAAAAAAATTAAACTATTCTATGAACATTCCTCGATTTCATACTTCAACTCATAGTTCTTTGATACAATTTTATGGAATAATAGAAAATTTAATTTAATATCAGAACCTTACACAATTTAAAAATTATTTGGAATAGTACAATTTTAAAAAAATAAATTACAAATTCAAAATTCAAAATTTAAATGTATTTTATATTACACGGTTTATTTAAAATGCAAATATAAATTATACAATCTAAAATTTGAAAGTATATTTGAACTTATATAATTTATAATATATTCTTACCTGTGAGAAGAAACTAAGAAAGTGGACGAAGAAAGAGCCACAACATTTATACCAAAGAAATGAAGGGTGGGACCCACTGATGCCATACCAAAAACCCTAATAGCTATTTTTAAAGAAAAAAACGTGTAATAGTCGTTTTAGCCCAACATTTAATCAATAGAAATTTGAAAAAAAAAAAAAAGAGTTGCTTTTCTATTTAAAAAAGACTAAATATAATTTTCTTCTTCTTATATTTATTGTAATTATCCAGTATTTTTTTTCTCAATTTATTCAAGACGATCTTCTTCAAATTTTTTAAACAGAGTCTATGAACTTCCATCTCTATTTCAGAACAAAAAGGAATATGTTGAATTCTTTTTTTAAAAATAAAATAAGAATTAAATTGAATCAAAGATAAATTAAGAAATATTAAATAATTACTATAAATGCGAGACCAAATATTAAACCTTCAAAAAATTATTGAAAAATATATTTTAACTCACTTCTTTTTATTTACTTTTAACCCATTACTTTAATTACCATTAGATATTTTTTTTATTCTTTTTAGTGATGTGATGATCTAATAGTGATTAAAGTGGTGGGTTAAAAATGGATCAAAAAAAGTGAGTTAAAGTATCATTGTCCTTAAAATACAATTGGTGTCAAACAATTTCTTAATATGTTAATTTGATAAAGAAAAATAGTCTCAAAATTTAAGAATATATCGTAATTGTCGCATTTATCACATAAACTAAATCAAAATTTACCTTAATTGTCACTAATTTACATATTCAAAAACAAAAATGGTCATTCCAAAAAATTAAAAAAAAAAAAAAAATCATGAGCTTTCACTCTGCAATCTCATCCTCCACTATCTGCTAATCCGAGTCACTGTCCAAGATTTCCATTCCTTTCAAGCCTCTGCGTTTTTGCTGCATATCCAACATCATAACTTCATACATTGCACTATTCTCAATAAATATATAACAGCAGAGGGATATTCTGATTTTTAATCCTTAAAATCATTACAACATTTTTAAAATTTAGTCTCTCAAATTATCAAACACCAACACTTTCATTCTTATGCTTCAAATCTCATAAACCAAAACAAAATTGTTGTATACCTTCTTTATGGATTTCTTCTCCCTAACCTCATATCTGCTCTTTGTCAGTTCTGATAGCCACATCCCAGGAAAACAACACTGTAAACCAATAATCATATCACAACAAATCAATTTTTTTCATTTGTTGTGGTTTATGAATTAGGAAAAAGAAACAAACTATGTGTATATTTTTCTTAAATTTTGTTTCAGTTTTTGCAAATTAGAATTGTTTCTTGGTATACCTGCAGAATCCTGTCAACATTCTTTGCTCTCTTCTTTGGTCTTTGAGGGATTTTGGTGCCCTTCATAGCAAGAAAATCATCTTCTTTCTCCTTTCTTGAGAGAGCTATGTATATCCTTGGCCACTGAATCACCTCAACAGTGACCTTGTTTCCAATGGCAGCAAGGGATGAGGAAGCAGGAGCAGTGGCAACACAACCTTCTTGTTCAGATTGCACTGAGGCTGAATCTCCTTGGCTATTGTTCATTCTCTCAGAGGCTTGTTGTGTTGTTGAAAATGCACTTGGTTTTGGAAATTTTGCTGATCCAGAAGAAGCTACCCTTCTGCTACTTCTTTCCATGCCAGAAGAAGAAACTTTTGGTGCTGCAGATCTAGACACAACTGGGTTACTCCCCTGACTGTTTCTTGAAGGTGATTCACTTCCACCCAAAGAGGGATCTTCCAAATTCCTGTCCCCAGACACACAAAAGATCTTTCAAACGTGTTTCTTGACTACAAGTAAAATTTCAAGGACCAAGAAACTTCACTATCTAGTTTGAATTTGAAGCAGAAGTAATCAAGTTCTTCAACAAGTGTAGATCCACTACAATGTAGATTCAGACACCAAAACAAGTTCAACTCTGTTTTAAGAAAAGGGAGTGGCATGAAAAAAAGCACAAGTTTTTCTTGGATATGAATGTTGTATCTAATCTCATCATGTAAGATAAAAGGGAAACAAAGTACAATCCAAGGGACAATAAGGGATCCAAAAAAGTTGCAAAGAATTAGGTCATTTTTGGAATGGCAAAATGGGGAGAGGGAAATAGTCCACTTTGGCACTTTCAATTAGACAAGTTTGATCCAAACTCAAAATAATGCCATTGATCAAAACGTTTTTTTCCTCTAAAAAAAACAGTGATAGATAAGTAGACACAAACACATGTACAAAGTTATATATGTTGAACCTATTTATTATTTAAGAATGTAATTATAGAATGAGAGTGATGATACCTAGGGCTGTGCTTTCTACCTCTGCCGCTGGAGGCAGTAGAAGAAAAAAGTGGCGGCGGCGGCGGTGGCGGCGGCATGGAGAAGTTGGGAGGAAGAGAGTGAGAGATTCTTCTGTTGTTGGTGTGAACAGAAGATGAAGAGTCTTCAATGGCAGCCCTAGAGAGTCTTGATCTCTTTCTGTGACCCCATTTGAGAAGCACATCACCAGCACTTGGACTAGTGCTGGTGCTCATGCTGTGACTGCTCTCTGTTGTTGTCTGAACACAATCAAAAGGAGACATGTTGGGGTTCTTCTTCTGTTATATATATTGTTCTTGAGATGATGAAATGAATCTGAAACCTTTGCTTTCAAAACCAAGAAGATGCTATTGCTATTGTTATCTCAACTTTGGATTTGTATTATTAGTAGGAGTATTATTATTCTTGGTCTTGCATGTGCTACCCACCATGTTCTCTTTTTCTTCTGTTTCTATCCCTTTGAGGGAAACATTTCAAACAATAAAAAGTAAAAATCTGTATATGAATAATTGAGTAAAAGAATTTCAGACATTCAGATATAACTTAACAATATAGCTTAATTAATGAGTGAATTTTGTTTCATGAAAATTGATTAAAATATGGTATTATTGGTTTGACAATGAAGTTTGAGTCTGCGTTTGACATTTAAATGTGATGTGAATATTAGAAGATTTGAAGAGGTAGACCTCATCATTCTGTTTCTTCTTCACCAAAATAATGATTATGATTGAAAAAGGAAGTGTATTGTGCAGCTCAAAAATGGCTTAACATGCTCTCCTCTTTAAAAGGAAATGTCACGAAACAGAACATAGTTTGAGTTATGCTAACAAAACAGATAATGTCCCACCTATCTGTCAACATATTTATTTAAATTATTGATAAAAAAAATTAGTGAAATATGACCTACAAAATATGTTCGTATATAAATATTTGAAATATGGGTATCTGAGATAAGGTGAGAATTTTATCTTTTAAAATATAATTCACAAAATTTGTCACAAAAAAACTTATGAGGTTTAAATATCTTTTTAAATTTATAACTTAGTTTTTAATCCTTCTAAAGTTTTTTTTTTTGTTAGTTTGGTTCTTAAAGTTATAATTCTTAATTCTTGAAGAGACCAAAAAGGGACTCTTTTTTTTTTAGAACAAGTAGGAGTGTGGAATAAGTTTGATCAGGTAATTGGGTTCACTATAAATTTAAGTTTAAACTATATAGAACTGTTTTAATTATGAAATGATTGACTTAAATTTTAAATTAAAATTAATAATCATGTTCAAATAAGTTAGAGGTAGACTGTTATATTACCTGCTGATAATAATAATTTATTATTATTTTTATAGTAATTATTTATTATTATTTTTAATCATATAAAATTTTGATATTTTTATTAAATAATTTAAATGTTTAATATATTTATTTGTTTGATTAAGTAGGTTGATTTACACGGAGGAATAAATGAGCACATTAATTGAATTCTTCTTTTAATAGGTAGATGGAATAAATACTAGTCCTAAACTCTTTGACTGATGACCAAGTAGAATACCATAAGTTTGTTATATATATATATATATATATATATATATATATATATATATATATATATTTTTTTTTTTTTTTATTTTTTTTTTTTTTGAACTTTTACTTTTATTATTGTTGTAATGTATTCAAATAATTTTTGTGTGTTTGAAATACAAGAGATATAATTACTTTTTCTAATTTTATTATTATCAACTTTGTATTGTCTTGGGGAGATCAGATTCATACCGCTAAAATTGTTATATAGTTATATAAATTTATTTAATTTATATAATAAAATTTAAGTTTTAATGAATTTATAAATTATAAAGTATATAATAAATTTATATTACACCAAAATAATATAATTTTAAAAATACTTAAAAAAATGGTAATTTTGAAAGAATGATTTTTAAGAAAATTGAATGGAAAAGTAAAAAGTTCTGATAGGACACCTATGTTCACTTTTGAATGAATCAATGTTTCTAATGTGCAGTTCCTTGATTATAATTTATATTTTTATAAAATTATCGATTTATATTTTTATTACATAATAAAATTATTTTTATTTAGTAAAGGATAAAAAATCCAATTAAAGTTGAAATATAATAGGAAACATCAATTGTAGAACAGAGTATGCTCATATGGTGATAGTGACGAAGGAAAACATTTTTACTCCTTGTTTATAAAATGTTTACTTTTTAGCTTCTATATTTGAAAATATGTCACAATAAGTTTTATTTAGTTTTTAATGGTAAAAAATTATAAAAAATAATACAGATAATCTGAAAATAGAGATTTTGGATTTTATGAATCATTCCACCTTTTGTTGTGCTTCATTCCTAATTTAATCATTTTTCACCTTCAAAACTCTATAACCATTTTTCTTCTGTCAAGATTACTTTATATATGATTGGTGGTGTTTTGAGGTTGCAAAGAAGCTGAAACAGTGCTCAAATTAAATTGTGTCCTTATGAATTGAATAACTGTGTCATCTAGTTCAAATAAAATTTTCTCTATTTGAAAATACATGAAAATACAAGAATAATATCTGATTTTGAAATCATCATACAAAAATTGAAGGGGTGATTGCAATTTAACAGTAAATAATGTGAATTTAAAATACTAGAAGACTTTCAAAGAAAAAGCATTCAATAAAAGTTTACAAGCAACCACAAACTCTTCATATCGGTTGAATTTTTCAAATAGGTTTAGAAGCAATAAGTTTTTCATAAATTGTAGAGATATTTTAGATATTTTAAAAAAGTACACATCTTTGTTGTTAAGAGTAAATATTATAAATAATAAATATTGTATTTTGTTAAATGAAAAATATAAAAAAGATGAAAAAAAATATATTAAGTTATTTTGTGTGTGTGCTTTTACTTTTGGATGATCTAACGAGATTAAAAAAACGTAATTCTCCAATATGCTGATATACTTTAAGACTGATGAAATCATATGAATAAACTCTGAGAAAAAAATTCTGGAAGAAATGTTGCTGTTCATTCTAATGTAATTATAATTAGACAAGTTTGTATTCTGACAAAACCATCAAAGTCACATGTACATACCTATTTTACATCCCATAACAACACTAACAAATATAAACATGCGGTCAAAAGTTTAAAAATAAACTTGATTTTATCAAAGGTGCTCCATCCATTTCTATGCTTCTGGACATAATTAAATAGGCCATTCACATGCATAGATGCCTTAATTCTTTTCTGAAACTTGACATTATCCTCAGAACAGCAAGATAACTTAACCAGACCCAGATCCTTGACTCACTACAAGCTGTTCTCAGAATTGCAAAAGTTTTGTCTGCTTCCAAAAGCAGACCTTTCCTACAAAGCACACTTTTAAATTTTATTTTCATCTACATAGCAGTAAATATATAAGAAGGATTTACAAAATTTTCCTATTGCATCATTCAATTTACTGGCTTCAGCAACTTCAGCTCAACCACAATAAATGAATGCCTCCTATGTATCACTAATGAATCATAATGCAGATAGTTTCTTCCTTTTTGGGTTTGTCTTGCCTGAAGAATCACCAGAGTCTCTTCTCTTCTTGTTCTTCTTGTCATCAGGGTTATCATTAGGGTTAACAGCTGCACCCTCATCGACCTTTTCTTGCTCTTCTAGTGCATCTTTTACAAAAGCTTTTAACCTCCATAGAGTGTAGTCGCTCTGTGTAATGATGAAAACATGTTTAGCTAAAAGAAATGCTAACAGAATAACTAAAATGAATTGGATAGGATAAACAAAATTTAAAATTAGGAGACGATTGACATTGTTAGCACGGAATAACAGTATTGACCTGAGCATCTAAGTCAAGGTCCACCTCATCACCAGAAGGTTGGAAGATTGGGTTGGTCTCAGCAACTACATCCAATGCCCTATAGAGGTTTTCTAAAGACAATTTGCCTAAAGTTACACCAAGCATTTTCTTCTCTTGAGTAGTCAGTTTCCTGCAGTGTCGTCAGCAACGGTAAGGAATGCAAAATGCAAAATAAGCTTCAAAAACATCATGGGAAGATGACCAGAGAAAAAAACTAGATATTATAATAAAACAAGCATTTGAAGATCCAGACTGAAATGCAATATTTCGAACCAAATATGATGAATTTACACAAACCTGCACTTTTGAATCACCATTTCTTTGAGACTCTTCAACTGCATATCGACCTCATAAAGCTGAAATAATAGGTAGTTGATAAAATGAAATATGTGATGTACTCCTATGTGGCATCAAATTTATGATCTGCTCAGAAAAACAAAACATTAGCAAACAATAACCAACCTCAGTGCTTAAATCCTTAGCTTTATTGGCATATGTTGTCTCCTGAGCAAGCTGAATGTCTAACTGTGCCTGTGCTTCTTCCTCCAATTGTCTCTTTTCCTACCATTCGCAAGTATAGAAAAGTAATATTACATAGAAGTGGAGAACCAAAATCACAGCTGTAACAACTGTAACCTCTAAAATTGTAAGAATTTCGCTTTTCCATTAAAGAATTCCATTAAGATAGATAGAAGACATATAGACAAAGGACAATACAGGACCTTCCTTATAAATATACAGACAACGAAGACAAATGCCCCATTCAGCTATAGGAGAGTCACCTTTTCAAATGACCAAGGTGTTGAAGCAGTCATCCCTATAGAAATCTCAGAAACATCCTAAATGATCAATAACTTTGAGGAGAAAGTAAAAATCTCTGGGAGAAGTGTAACTTGATTGATGAAAGAGCAACCACCCACTAATGAGCCAAGGCTTCCAAATTTGAGTCGAAGAAAATATCTATAATCAGCTAAGAAGCCACAGGAGACATACCCAAACATCACTATGAATCATTTCAAAACAACATGAACATGATGAGCACTAGATGGAAAGGAAGTGTTTTACTTTTACTCAATTTGCAACCAGAACAAGAAACAGATGCACCGGTACCAATATTGTTATTTCCCAACAAACCAGATTAATGTAAGTGAGATCAAAACAACTGATTTCAGATGACTCATTTTCTATGCCAATCCTTAGAGATTCAAAACATTAACACAACCAAAAGAGATATGACAGGAAACAAAATGGAGAGAAACAAACTTCAAGCCCCTTCGCAATCACCTTCCTCTATACCTGCTTCCACACATGATCTATGTTACGATCTCCTGATTTACCATCCATACTTCTCTTTCCAATCTCGAGTAAGATATTATGATCTATGTTACGATTTCCTGATTTACTATCCTTACTTCTCTTTCCAATCTTGAGTAAGATATTAATTTTGACTACCTTGGATGACAGGAAACAACCTAGCACTAATTGAAGATTTTAAGCAAGAAATGACATAAAAGACGACTGATCTTGGTCTTATGACTTATTTTTGGGTATGGAGACCACTCAAAAGACCTAGATCTCTGTTTTTGTCAAAAAAAAAATGCAAATGAGATTCTAAAAGGATATGCATGAATGTGGATAGATCAACACCTTCAATGAATCGAAAGCAGAAGTTTGCCAAGGAGTGTTAGAGTGTATACCTAGTTATGTCTTGTATGTACTCTTTAGAGTTGTAAGCAATTAATAACAACTATATCTTTTGTTGGAAAGTTACCTATAGATACTCTTGTAAGCTTCTAGGTTTCCTCCATACTAGTTTCTCTTCTCAGTTGTCTTTTCTTTGCAGTGTCTTCTTCTTTGTGATATCTTCTATTTCCATGACTTACACATTGCAAAGATTGTGACCATGCAGATTTCACCTATCATATTCTCTCTCTTGATCATTGAGCAGATGTGTTGACCAAGCTCTTGTCATCAACTCGTTTTTCTTTTCTTAGAGGCAAACTCAATGTGAACAGATTTTCTTTTAAAACATTTTCTCCTTCGGTTTGAGGTGGGGGTGTTAGAGTGAATATTTAGTTATATTTTGTAAGAAAAAATTTTATGTACTCTGCTAAAGCTGTTAGCTACTACCAACAACTTCCCTTTTAATTCAAGCAGTTACCTATAAATACTCTTGTAAGCTTCTTATTTGAGTAGTGAATAAAGAATGAATACAGTTCAGTTTGTTATAAAATTTTCTATCGTTCAGTTCCTTTCACATGGAGGATGGAACCGATAAAGTTGATGAAACTCATTTTAGAAGCTTGATTGGGTGCCTAATGTGTCTTACATCTACAAATGGCTGACATCTTATTTCCTGATAGCTTGAGATGAAGACACATGCACTGTGCTAGTGAACTGCACTTGAAGGCAGCAAAGAGAATAAAAAGATAAATCAATGAAACTGTCAATTATGGAGTCAAATACAGCATGGTACAAGAATTTAAATTATTTGGCTTTTCTGACAGTGACTGGGCAGGTAGCTTGGATGATATGAAGAGCGCTTCAGAGTACTGTTTCAGTACGGGTTCAGGTATCTTTTTCTTGCTGTTCAAAGAAGCAAAAGGTTGTATCTCAAACCACAGCAGAAGCTGAATTTCTAACGGTAAATCAAGCTATATGGTTAAGAAATACTCTACCAGATTTGGAACTGAAGCAGGAGCAAAGAACACAAGCTTTTGACAATAATCAAACAACTGTTTGAATCTCCCACAATCTTGTGTTTCATGGGAAGGCAAACCACATTCGTGTCAAGCTTTACTTAAGAGAAGTATAAGAAATTGGACATGCAAGTCTGACTTGATGTAAAACTGAAGATCAAATTGCTGATATGTTTACAAAGTTTTTTTCACTTTGCAAGTTTTGAATTTTTGAGGAAGATGCTGGGAGTTTGCAGACTCCAAAGCAAGGAAGAGTGTTGAGAATGTACCTCTGAGATTCTGTCAAAGTATTAGCTTGAATAAATCAAATTAGTTATTCTGCTGTCAGTGAGTTAGTTTTTGATTTTAAGTTAGCTTCTGATTTTATTTTCCCATTGTCAACAACTCCTAAAACCATGGAGCATAATCCTTCTTTTCAGTTGTTTGAATGTATTTAAATGTCATATTTGATTAAATAAAATATGCTTCTGCAGTAGCAAAAAACTGAGTCAAGTTGCCTTCTCTGCTACTTCTCTTATACCTTTTATTTATCCAAAATTTAAAACAACCTACATTAGCAGAAAGACCTTCCAATGAAGTTATAATACTATACAATACAAATACAATACTATGTGTGACGGATATGTTAAGAACTTCCAGTGACCAAATGAAGACGTAACAAAGTTATGCGAAGAACATAACTTCTAAGGATTTAACAAATGGTTATGTGAAGATCACACATGTGAAGAACGTTATGTTCTACTTTCTAGGAGTAGATAAAAGGTTATGTGAAGAACATAATGATCTACGACCATATGAAAAAAATGGAAAAGTTATGTAAAAATCATAACTTCCAAAGACTTGACTCAAGGTTATGTTAACATAACCCAAAACCTGCGTGAAGAAAATGGTGGGGTCACATAAGCACATTTAGTGCTAAATATTATGAAAAAGATGCATACAGCGCAAAAAATCTTATTATCTTAGGACAACAATGAAATATGGAGAAACCCCGTTAAGGATACTGCTTCATAGGATGATATAGCAAGCCTATGAAAAACATTGCTAGTTCGCAAAGTTGTCCACTTAATACTAACAATTTTCATAAGCTCATTTAATACTGTTATTTATGTTTTGAACATTTCCTGGATGTGTACGAGCATGATTATCACAGAAAAAAAAAGGAAGATGAAGTAGACATTTATTTATTATATTAAAGAGGAAGGAAGTTGTGTGCATTCAAAAGAAATATACAAATTACCCAAAGAGAATGCTGACGAAATAAACTTTCCTAAGCAACATTGCACTAACAACCTACCCCATAACATTGTGTCGGCATCAACATCTACTGCCTCATGTTTTATTCTTGTAGTATACAATAAGGCAGTCAGTTCTAATCAAAAGTTCTTGGGGGAAACATAACTGCTTATAGGGTTTGTCCAGAGCTATTCAAAGGGCTAGTGCATAACCAGCTCATGTCAGTGTCAAGGCTACAAAGCAAGCTGGGATGTCAAGATCCAATTGCAATATATATATATGAGACTTGAGTCTCACATTCAAAGTATGGAATGTGGAATTTATAAGGCCCTGACCTCTCCAACTACAACTACTAGCTTTTGTACAATGGTTCTCCCAAGATTTGTGATTAGAAAGCTTCATTAAAAAAATTAAGGAAACTATATCAGAAAACATTTTACCTCTTCAGCAACTTTAGGTAAAAGTTGCAACCATTTTTCCTCAAATTTTTCTAGCAAGGTCTTTGCCATAACATGGACATCATGTTTTTCATTGTTGTATTTCATTGCATTCTTGAATATCAACCTTACATCTGCGTATATCTCCCGGACATTATTATATCCTGTGCCTTCCTTAGCTTCCATTTTACTTTTGATTGTACTGAAATCCATGGGCTTATCAATAACCTAGGGGAAGAAAATTAAGCTAATTCGTTTTAGAAAAATAATCAAAGACAAGGAGCAAAAATGTTATTATTATAATAAATTAGTGAAACCAGCGTCACCAGTTACAGAGACCAAATCAACATTTAAACGTTTTTTCAGAAAAAGATTTCTCATGCATATTTGCTTATAGGTGGGGCAAAAGATAAAATATAACTATAGGTAAACAGATACAAAAAATTTAAAACAAAGAAAAGGTCTTACCTCATAATAGTCATGAAGCCTGAGACCTTCTACATCAACAGGATCCATGAATGGCCAAGCCCATTTATGCTGAGTTATCTGCAAAAGTACAACAGAAACTTGAGTTTTCAAAGGAACTTGGTAGGGTTAATATATATTCAACAGAAAAGGGGGAATTCATTTTGACCATCAATCAACATGTTATTTCTAAAGCTTGAAATAGTAAATTAAATCCAAACAAACTAAGCCTTTTAGAAATGTCTTCACAATAAATAAAATAAAATTGAGTACAGACTACACACTATTTTTTAACTATAAATTGAAAATTGGAGATTTCTAAGCAATGGATTAGGCATAGTTTTCTAAGAGAAAGTGTGACCATGAAATGGGAGGAAAGAAGGCAAGATTGTGAACTTAGTGTAACAGAGGAAATCCTAATTGCAATTAATCAGTCAAATATTCAGGAGTAGACAAACTTATGGATGTTATACAGGATATATCAGCAAGAGGCATGACAAGTGCATAGGCCACCAGTATAAAGTTCCATGCAAGCCCCATCCAATCAACAAGTATAACTATAACTAGTTAATCAAAAGTTAACCAATAAGAAGTAATTGTCCATGGAAGATGGTAAAAACAAGGGCAATGCCCCTTAGCCACTCACTCAAAACAACCATATCTTTACTTACTAGACAGGATCAGATACATGAATTGAATGGCAACATAATGTTCAATCGAATACCTGGTTTAGTGTTCAAGAGTAATAGAAAGAGCTAGGTGGTTGACATTAAAAATAGGATCGAATTCCCACATAAGTACAAGGTTCAACTTCAGCAAAATTGAAAATGTTCAGTACATTTTATTCGAAAGGTAAGCTAAAAATTTACCTTTTGTCATAACATCAACTCAAATGGATAAAACAGGTTCTAACCAATGGCTACAGAAACCTCAAGTTCAATTCTTGGTTTTAACTATAAAAGGAAATCCAAATATAAGGAGCTTGGGAAAAACTAAATTCATAAAGATTACTACAAAAATGCTGCAAATTTTTTGTGCTTGCCTGACGCAATATTGTGGAAAATTGGCGCATAAGCTCTTGCATTCTCTTTGCAGCAGCAGCTTCAGTATGTGATGCATCTTGCAGAGGCTTTTTGGTGCCAGTAGGATGCTTCTCCCTGCCCTTCTCTTTTACAAGTGAGACACCTTTAGAATTATTACCTTGAACGTTATCGGTGGATTCATAGAACTGTTCAACCTCAGTCACTTGCTTCTCAAGCTGTACAAGGCACTATAAGATTATTTTTTTTAACTAAAAACAAAAACTAACATTAAGCCCACAACTCCAAGGCAGTAAATTTGAACTTAGCACCAACCATTCAAATTAAACTGTTTAGAGTCTTTAAACCATCAAACATTGATATAAAAATTATACATATTCCTTCACTTACATATCAGCTGGGTAGTAATGGAAGTACGATGCAGGGAAAAAACAGGAACGCCAACTTCTTTATAACTTTGTGGTTAAGATTAGTAAAAATGGCAGAAAGAACAAAGCATAGAGTCTAGGTTATTAGACAATTCTGATCTACAAATAACTGTATAACAGATAAAAATAAAGTCATAATTCAAATTAGGTTAACTCGTTGTGGTCTCATTACTAAGTCAGGCCCAAATGAAAAATCCCATCAAATTAAGGCCACAGCCACTAGCCATTAAAGGGCTACATAATAGTCATTTGAAACTTAATTTAATAAAAAATCATTAAAATCATAACAAAAGGGAAAAAAGAAAATTCCTCATGACAGCAATATTGGGGATACCCCAAAAGGAGCATATATCTATTTAACCCTCGGCCCCTTAATCATGAAGAAGAAACAAACTCAACTCACAGGTTGTTTTGCTTTTGGTTGCACATTGTGAGCTTAGGGTCTAATTAAGTATACTTTCCATAAACACTTCTAAGAGTTAAAAGAAAAGAAAAGAAAATAAATTTCTTATTAAGTTAAAAACTAGTTTATACATAACTTAAATTCTGCTTTTGCAGAAGCTAATATGAGAAAGACTGTGCATAAGTTAATTTAGCTTATGAAAACAAAAATTAACTAATGGAATCGTCTATTTCTCTTTTCCTTATTATTGTCCTCTACCACAACTCCATGAAAACGTGTCTCTCCTTTATTTTGTTCTGTCACATAGCTGAGTGTCCACAGCATGTACAGGCCTCACTCTAAAACTGTACTTATTAACTTCACTCTATGAAACAAATATTTTACACATACTAAACTAGTTATATGAAAAAACAAAATTGCATAAATTAGGCATGCGGTAATTAAAATTTTCTGTGCTTGTTGTTCACATGCTCTTCAGTCCTACCCCCTTGAACTAAACCCCTGATCATAAGCCACAATTAATAAGACAAAAATCAAATGGTTTGTAAGATTTCATTCCCAGAGAAGTTTCTAGGGTGAGCTAATTCACAGAGACCTAATGAGAAGAAGAAAAATGCCCAAAAAAAAAGAGAGAAGGAATTGAGTACCTGGTTGACTCTGGTCAGAATTTGATGGACAGAAACTCTGAAAGGTTCCAAATAATCACGAGGTTCAGGCTGAGACAGAGGATCGGCGTCCATCATAAACAACCTTTGAGACAAATTTGGTGGTAAACTAGATTTGCGTGCCTCTTTCTGTGGAGTGCTTATGCTTCATGACAAACTTGTGTAGGTTCTCTCATTCTTCTTCTACTGTTTTCTTCTATTATTTTTGAGTATTATTTTTTATTGATTGTACTTATTTATTATTCTCATTTCACTAAATTAATTTTTACTTATTCATTATTAATTGTAAAAGCAATTTTTGTACTCAAAAAAAGAATATAAATAATTTTAGCTTAGATGAATTTATTATGTTTAAATAAATATTGTTAATATATGTTTTTTGTACAACTTATAAGAAGAAAAAATATTATGTAATTTCATTAAAATAAAAAATATAAAGTTTTATTGAAAAACAATAAACTATAAAGTAATAAAAATATAAACGGTTAGATTTATGGATGTATCCACTAGGGTTTAAGAATCAAATACAAGGGTCATATTTTTAGAAAAATAAATTAAGAATTAAAAAATATATAAATATAATAAAATTTTAAGTTTTAAATTTTCTTAACAAAATTAAATTAAATTAGTATAACAACTTCATTTAAAAATGTAATTCAAGATAATGTATTATTTTGTAACTGTAGTAAGACTTCTTTGAAATAAGATTATTAATAAGACTTCTTTTACTCTGTATATGCTTAAACTTAATATTCAAATATCATTTTCTTTAATTGAAAAATTTATTATTACACTTTTACCTTCTTCTTTTTTTCAAATTCATGTGACAAATTTTGAAATAAAATTAAATAACTCTTGATACTAATTCTATTTTATAAACTAATTTGTTCATAATGAATCACATTTTAATTTATTTTATATATATTTTTGTTGAAATTCAACTAATAGTATTTTAGTAGTAGAATATATTACATACTTAATTTACTTTCTTTTATATCACACCAATCAAATACACTAAAAGATGTTCACTAAAAGATATATCATGTATAGTATGATTAATTTCTAGAATTAATTATATATATATATATATATATATATATATATATATATATATATATATATTTTGAGCAATTTCTAACAATTAATTGGTCCATTAATTAGCAATCCATGAAATTTTATTTTATATAATTGAAAATTTGATTTTATACAATTATTTTGTTCACATTAATTTAACAAAATATTCACTTTCTCAAGCATATTAACTCACCTTGAAATATTACACAATAATATCCTTTAATATAGTTTACAAAGTCCTTACACTCGATACTTTCTTAAATTCGTACAATCTCTTAGTTTATAACAACATCAAATTATGGTTCGGTTTAAAATGATGAACGTCCTAAGATATTAAATGAAAGTATTAGCGTAAATTTATAAACAAAAATGAATTAAATTATATCTTTTGAAGTTTTTACACTTAATTTTTTTAAAGAAGACATAAAACGTTTATATAAACTAATTTTAGATAAAAAGATTACATCATAATTTTTATATTAGTTCATTAGAATCTTTCTAAGATGTTCAATTAACAAAATCTTCCACTAATCAGAACAAATTACCAGTAATATTCAAATGTCACTCCTATTCAATATCCAAATATTATTATTAGTAATGTATTTCCTTTTTTACTAAAATCTTTAAGTATTCTTTAAAAATATTTTTAAGTTTTATACTTATCAAGTATTATTTATACATTAACCTTTTAAGGTTTTATTCTTTGAAAAAAAAAAATCCTCAAGGCTTTGTATTATGAGAAGTACTATTTATAGAGTAGTTTTCTCAAGATGTGTAATCTTACAACAAGGCATAAAGATTTTGAGTGAAGTTAACTTATTTCAAAAAATGTATAGAATTGAATACTTGTTATAAATTGTTTACAATCAATATAAACTAAACTTATTCAAAGCTAGAATGTCTATTGTTCTTAGTTTTAAGTTTATGTTTATTTTCTTCTTGCATCCTTAGATAAATGGAGTCTAAAAGTTAGTTGTTAAAAGACCTTGAATGGTTGAGACTTGCTTTTTGTTTGAAGTAAAATAAATATCATATAAAAAATTATAATAAGAAGCAATTATCCATAGTAATTATAATACTTAGTAATTACACGCTCATTTAATTTCAATTTTAAGTATTAACAATACATTATCCTAAAATAACTTCTAATATCTATTATCCAAATAAAAAACATGATACCTCAAATCAATTCGAACTATAATAAATTGTATAAAATGGCGTTGATCTAAGATTAATTCTATAAACTTTACATCCAAGCACACACTTAGTCTGTCATATGATTTTAATTTATTTTGATATTGATACACAATGTTCATATAAACATAGTACGATGAAGAGTGATGATGATGGCAGTGTAACTTCAGACTTAGACATGGCCCCCATCTGCCTGTGGCTGATACGTTCGACGCCTAAGCTCAGAATCAGAATTGGGTTGTTGCAGAAATATTTTCGTGGGATCATTAGGATCAACATACCTGCATATGATTTCAATCATCATTATTAAAGCTTATAGATTATAAATCATACAGTGCACACTCAACAAATTATATGATCTATTATAAACTCTACAAACTTGGCATAAAATTTTAAAGCATAATCATTCACTTACGCATGTCTCATCATCTCATCAACAGGAGTCTGAGCTGCCTGCAAAGGATCCACATAAGATTGTGCCTGCTGCATATTATAGTGTTGATTATACTGCCTCACTGAAGCAATCAAATTGAAGAAAAGGGGAATGAAGGTTCCACATCCACCCTCTTTGAATATGATCTTAAATGAATGTGTGGAGTAAAGTGCTCTGTGTTGGTCATTAGGGACTACCTGTTGCAATTAAAATAGCTCAGGATTTAGGACCCATAGTTTTGATTTGTAATAAAATAGTCAGATGTGCAGCAAAAAATAACTATTTACTCACAGGCTCAACATGTCCCGCAAGATTGTTGCAGTGAAATATTGGCTGGTTAAATTTTTCTCCATGGACGTAAAGCTGCATAATTGACGAAGAACTAAGGATCAACTCAGAATAAATGGCGCGCATACATCACGTTTCAAATTAATATATATGTTTTGACAATCTACAAACCAAATAATAACATACAATGATGAGTAATATATATATATATATATATATATATATATATATATATATACACGTATTATCCCAATTGTCTAATCTTAACTCCCTTTAAAATAAAATTAACTCCAGTGAAGTTCGACTTTAAGGACAAACATCACTTTTTCAATTAAACCAAATGGAGATACTCAAATTTCATAATAGTGACTTAAAATCCAACTTCAAGCAGCTAAGCCATAACATAAAAAGCGTAATCTCAAATTTCATGCCATTGAATTTCAGGGATGTTTGAAAGAACTTATGTAGTTTCATAGTCAAATTTCTATTATAAATTCTTCGTATAATAAAAACTTACCGAATAAAAACTTAATTAAGCTCTTCACCCAAAAGTCCCCTTTATCCAAAATACAATGGGAGAAAGAAAGACACACATATAAATAAACACACGCTCACAACTAAAACACGTAGCAGATAGATAATAACTTGATAATAACGTTGTCATTCAGGAGTAGGAAAGATAGCCTAGTGACAGGCAGTACCTTCCTATTAAGAAGGTATAGGAAAGAAGGAATAAGAAAATAGTTCTAGGCGAAACTGGGCATGGGCCTGATATTTTCATTGATAGCTAACATTAGTTAGTTAATTAGTTAACCAGTTAGATAGATAGGGGCAGAGAATAAAAGGGGAATTGTACAGGGAAAGGGCACAATCATAAAAATTAGGGGACCAACGGCAGAGTAGAGGTCTCTCGAATACATGTGGTTCAACTATACAATTTTCTTTTTTCCCAATAAACAAGTCCCTGTTTTCTTCTAGTTGTTTCTCTCTGATCCTCTCTCTACTAAATTATGCTCGCATGTCACCTATACTAATTTACATTTACTCCATAAAAGAAATTAAGAACAACAATTATTTGCACATAAGGTTATTTTGAAACTTATAATCATCATATATCAAGTCCCAACCAATCTGAGAGACTAACATAATAAAATCTACATTCTTAGTTTTCAGCGAGTTAGCACCAGCCAAGCAATGATAATTCGATATTCCCCGAGAACCAACAGGCCTAAAACTCAACCATCACAGAATTCACACAAGTTATAACAGAAGTCATAAGCCACAAAAAAAAATATAAACCCATTTATTCCGTGAAGTGGTACTGCTAGAAAAAGATTGCTATAAAGTCATCCACAAACAACACAGAAAATGGCCCATTAAATCATCTTAGCATAACAACAAGGGCATTCAAGATGTAACGGATAAAACTCTTTTGGTAAAAGAGGAAAAGCAGTAAACATGAAACCAGGCTGCACAGAATTAGCAATCTAAAACAGCATAAGGTGTGACACATACCAAAGGCATATCAAAAGCTCCAAATTGCCCAACTGGACTTTTAGCAACGAAGACCATCCGAATATTTGACAAATAGACGATTCCTTTGGTTTTGACATGACCCCCATGACTTCTGAAAAAAAAAAAAAAAAACACACACAAAAATAAATAAAAAAAAAAAAAAAAATACACAAATATCATATATATATATATATATATATATATGTATATATATATATATATATATATATATATATATATA
>Ga0214544_1002444_pt1 | contig 39015 bp, 19 predicted proteins | sample CNSS3metaG_FD_160074 | JGI IMG/M metagenome (GOLD analysis project Ga0214544, IMG submission 160074) | Root nodule microbial communities from cowpea collected in UCLA plant growth center, Los Angeles, California, USA - CNSS3 | ecosystem: Host-associated > Plants > Roots > Nodule | place: USA...
CACCCTTGAGGGGAGATGTTGGGAATAGTCCAAGTGTGAGTCAAAAAGTCCCACATTGGATAGAAAAGACAAAGTTAAACACTATATAAGAATAAAGACCCATAACAACATTGCCTTAAGGTTTTGGGGTTAAAGTGGTGTCTAAGGTCTTATATGTGTAAGACTAATGTTATATAACCATATAGAACCATAATCTCCCAATAACCATATGTCAATGACCATAACCATAACAATGACCATAACCTATATGAAATATAATATAACCTATCAATTGGAGAAGTTAGGATGAGAATTCTGTTTTGTGGATAAAAAACACTCTCAAGTAAATAGTAAAGTTTAGTATCAATATCATAAATTATGAATTTATACATTAAAATAATAAAAGTATATAAACGTGACATATTATGAATATTAAATTTTGTTTAGATTTAAAATATTAATTGAATAAATATAATGGAGGAAAAGGAACTTAATATTGAAGAAAAGAGGTTAATGGTCTACTCTTTTTATGTTTGGCAACATGAAAAATATTACGTCATACTCGGGCTTATTAAAATGATATCTTATTGTTGAAAAACTATTAGAAAAATCTAGAACTTCTACTAAAATGACTTTTGACTTAATAAAAAATAGCTTTAAACTAGGTTACTTAGTAAAGATAAAATCTTTCTATAAATTAACATCTCGTGAGGAAGTTTTACATTGAGTAATTATCGTGTGGCACTCTTTCTTCTCCAAGTATAAAGAAAAATCTCAAATTTACCAAGTTGCTTCGAGAAGTCCTCTTTTCCTTATATAAGAGGTAATTTAGAGAAATTAATTAACATAGGCAAAACGTAAACGAATAATACATGTTGATTTGTCTAACATTTTCTTAATTAATCACTCTTGGACTATGATGCACATATACGATATATGTATCGGATACGACACATATCCGATACGTTGATACATTTATTTTTAAAATAATAGGATATGATACGTGATAGATACGTGATATATGAATAATGAAAAATGTACAATAATTCTTACAAACATAATAAATATATGATTGTTAAAGTGTGAATCCAAATTTTCTAATTAGAGACAAATTATTTTATTAGTCAAAACCTTGTAACTAATGTTAGTAACCAATTTAAAAATCAATTCATCATTGAAACTATATTAATTATCAATTTAGAAACCGATTATAATTTTTTGGAACTATTTTAGTTGTTAATTTGGTCACTATATAATGACTAATTATTTTTTATCACTAAAATTGGTCATTATTTAAAGATTTTATTGTAGTGTACTACTATTTTATAAATTAGATACTTTATTGATAAGTATCGCTAAAGTATCATAAAGTATCGGACACAATACGTGTTGGATACATATACGTGACTCAAGTTGAAGTATGGGTGCATTATAGTTCTCGGAGTTTGGGAGTTTGAAATTAAAGTATAAGGATTAATGCACACAATTTAGCACGTTGTGTTCATTAATAATTATTGCTTGAAGGAAAGTTAGAGTGTTTCCTTTTTTTTTCTATATTTTATTTATCATTGTTGATGTCTTCTAAAAAATTGGAAAACCTTTTTTTCCCTTTAATTTAGAGGCGACCGACTTCTTATATTAATCGTTAATTAATTTAATAAAGTTGTGATAATTAAAGTGTCTTAAATTTTATATAATAAAATCAAAAGACTATTTAGTTCATAAAATTTGCTATTAGCTATTATGTTGCTTATATATATATATATAAATATATATATATATATATATATATATATATATATATATATATATATATAATCATTCATGTGTGCTTATCTTTAAATTTAAATATTATGAAATTAAAGACGTGCAGATCATAACTATGAATGAATAATTAGAAATTTGATGCTTAATGAATAATGGTTCTGATGAGTTTATAAAATAATTTGGTTTGGTAGGAACAGCCATCATCATTTTCAATAATTTATGCCTACTCTTCAGCAATTCTACGTTTCTGAGTGACTCTAGCATATGCATTATTTGACCACGAATAAATTGCAATAGTCAGCGGTCAAACTTAACTCCATCAAATTGCTTTTCTTTTCTACTTTGCCTATGCCTTAAAAATAGCACTTGTCACCCACTTATTCTTACTTTTACTTTTCTTTTACTGCCATATTATTAATATCAAATATTTATCAGTTTTACAGTTTATTAATTTTATAAAATGTTTAATTAATAATTGTTTTAGCTATTCTTGTTAGATGTTTTAGGTCACATATATTATTTAATTGTATTAGGGTCATGATTGGCTAAAACTATAGAGTGGTATATTGGTATTAAGTTTACGATTAGGGGCATAATTATCATAAAAAGTTATTGAGTAAATATCCTAAAGTAGTATTATGATTTGACGAGGGGGCCAAATTGAGATTATCATGGAATGTGATTGACAATATTTATAAGATAGGTTATGCTCTCCATTTGTAGAGAATGTAACATTACGTATTGTGTTAGACTTTTGTTTTCTTTCCATCCCCATCAACAGAGACAATAAAAGTTGTGCCTAAGACCCTTACATTTGGAAGATCGCATACCCATGATTAATCTCATCATCCACAATCATTCCCAATGGCAAACTTGGTACGCTTCCACATTCTTTTCCATCATGAATTAGATTATGGTTCATTACATCTAATCTTAAAAAATAGGGTTAGCTCTCCATGGTGGAGAACCTAAGGTTTACAAATAGAAGAGATAGTGAAGAAATTGAATCAAAGACAGGATGCAAGTGATGTGTCTTGAATTTTGTTAGTTTTCATTAGTCAAAGTGTTCATTTTTCCATTTTAGAATAGCGAATTTTAGCATATTAGGTTAGATTCCTCACTTAGGGTCATTTTCGCATTTTCATAGAATTAGTGTTTGTAGAGTGCTTTTAAACATCATTTCAGTGTGGTTGCATCATATTTTGAGTCCTAGGATCTTAGGTTAGTCAAACCTAGTGTTCAGAGTCAAAATTTGCTCATTTAGCCTTTAAACCATGACATAGTTGACTTTAGAGTTGACTTTTTGAAATTCTTCCAAATTAAGTGATTTGACCTTGTGGAATCATTATAAATGTCTAATTACACTTGTTGAAAGTGGTCAAACACCAAAATTTGAGGTTTAGGGCCAATTGAGCAAAATTCTTAGTTTCATGTTTTTTGTCATTTTAGCTTAGTTATTCAAGTAGTGTCTAGGTAGAGTTAATCCTTACACTTGAGTTTTTGATCAATTTGCAGGTCCTCTATCCTTAAGCAAGATTTAATTGAAGATTCGAAGGCCTAGATAAGTTCACATAGAAGCAAGGTCAAGTTGGTGGCAAATCATGAAGTGTGCAAAAGTAGCATGTTTGATCTTAGAGTTGACTTTTATCATTTGGACCCCAAATTAAGAGCCAACCATTTGGAGCACTTTAAGACAGTAAATGTGACTGGTTTGGGCCTTGGGATTGCAAAAAAAAAAAATATGAGAAGGGGTTGTACTTTGGAAAAGCATAAAGTGTGCAAAAGTGACATGTTTGACCTTAGAGTTGACTTTTGTCATTTGGACCCCAAATCAAGAGCCAATCATTTGGAGCACTTTAGGACACTAAATGTGACTGGTTTGGGCCTTAGGATTGACAAAAATATGAGAGGGGGCTGCACATTGGAGTTTGGACTCAATTGGTGAGAAGTACCTTAGTGATGGAGAGGTTTTAGGGTAGATTTGGTGAGATGGCATAAGGACACGACCCAACAGCCTCCCAACATGTTTCTGCATATTCTCTGGACCATGGAGAGGATTTTTTGATAGCAACACAAACCAAACAACAAATATAATATACAAAATGATTAAATAGATTTCCCAAATAACCTCACTCAAATCCCTCTTTTTGGAAGATCACTCAATACTCTCATAATGTCATGAATATTGTTTTCCCTGATCTCTAAGATAAAAACACTTAAATTCCTCTCACTAACACAAAAAAAGGTCTTTTACGTCCAATGCTTTTGGCTTTTCACTTATAGTTTAGATCAGACGTAGAATCGAGAGGCGTAAGTTTACGTCTATAAAAAAACATACGTGAATTTACGTTTGGTGCAAACAACCAAACATGAATTTACACAGAAAACGCAAAAAAAGGTGCTTTGGAGGTCACTAATACTTTGGTGGTTCACGCAGTCGTTGCTGTTTAAAGGAGATTCACTATTGCATCATTGGTGCAGTTGAAGACCATATCGTCCTCCACTATCGCACACCGTTGCTGCAAATGGAAGGGTTTTAAGATTTTGTGAAATGAAAATGGAAGTAAACATACATGGAAGTAAGATTTTGTGAAATGAAAGTGGAAGCAAATGCAAAATGGAAGCAAATGAGAAACACAAATCACCGTCGCACATCGCTGTCGTACACCATTGCTGCAAATGTGACGGTTTCAAGTTTTCGGTAAATGCAAAATGGAAGCAAATGAGAAATATACCTTTGGTGGGTTTTATGTTGTCATCCCTTTCGTGCATAGAGAAAACGAGAGAAAACCCTTTCGCACACAGAGATGGAAGCACCAGATAAGAGAATCTGAAATAAAAGATTTAATGTTTACATCTAGCATCGCAAGGTCAAATGTAAATATCGTAATTTACGTCTGATTGTTCACAGTTAGAGGTAATACAATCAGACGTAAACTTACATCTAGTTTAGCTGAAACTAACATAAATTAACGTGTTACCTTGGGGTGCCAGACATAAATATTGATTATTTATTTACTTAACCGTGTTATACGTCTTCTGATGAGTACTTTAAGATGTCTTGCTACCACACCTACCATCCACAACTAGTAGAGCACATGCCGAAAACCATGCTATGAACCACACTCCATAACGCCAGGTGGAGTTTCCAATACGAATAACATTTGTAACATCCCAAGACTACCAAACTCGTTAGCTTAATACTGAGGAGGGCAATCTAACTAGACCCATCCGTACACACCACAATGCGCACACTCACACCAGCAACACTCGCCAACCAGAGCCACAACTCAAGAGTTCCTCATGTTCATCCGCCATCTCGAGCCACAACTCAAGAGATGCCATTCTGAGCCACAAATCAAGGAATGTCACGTGCTTAACTCCTATCCCGAGCCACAACTCAAGGGATACGTTCCGAGCCACAACTCAAGAAACACCAGCAAGGCGACCTTTGAAGTATCACCAAAGCCTTGTAGACCACACACACTCGAAGTAAGCAAATTAGAGGCATGATCTCTGCGTTATCTCCTGGCATTGCTCCTGAGCTGGCAGGGGACACGTGCCGCCTGGCGCCAAGCGCCTCGAACACACTAAAGATGGAGACATCGCTTGGCGGGACCACCCTCACCGCCAAGCGCACACGTTCTAGGAGCCCACTATAATTGACATTATCGCTTGGCGATGTCGATTTTATCGCCAGGCGCTACATCAGTACACGTACAGTACTGGTTTTGCACACTTTAATAGGGTTCCAGCATTTCACGTTTGCAATAACCTACATCTAGAATAATCCATTGGCCCCTTGCAGGCATCTACAAAATGTAGTATCACCCATTATGCATAAATCCTTATCTATGTTATCATCAATGTGCCAACTGCTATATTTTCACAGTTTAGGTACCAACGACTCTTGAATTTGGCCATGACCCAATATTCATGCCACTATCCTCTAACCCATTCTAATTCAACAGTGATATATCCACTCCCAGGTCCTATGTCTCTTACTAGTCATAACTTCACTTCTCCCTTTTTATAACTTACGTATATCTATCAAAGTCAAATCACCATCTATACTCTTATCTCAACTAACCTCATGCATTGACTAAGGTATCCAAACAAGGCACATCAGATTCCTATATTCCAACACAACCAATTTATGCAGCACAACTGATATTTCAACCTTTAACACGACATTTAACACATCATACTTTCTATTATTCCATATACTTAACCCAACATAATTTATCTATACTTTAGGTGGTTTCAATTCACTCACTCTTGATCCAGTGACCCCATGCTCCATCATCCTAATACAATTCCTCACAGAAAGTTCCCAGACCCTTAAAATCCCTCACAACCATGCAGAGTTGCATTTTACTGCACTGGCGCCTGACGACATGCTCCGTGCTACCAGGCGGTGCATCCCATTATGGAAAAATTTCAGAATTTCCCACACCCGAGATCCTCAAATTACCATCCCCTCAATTCATCCATTCATCAGGCTATAATACTATCCATTGTATCCAAACCTTAAATTAAGATTAAATGAATCACTTCCAGTCAAATTCACGCTGGAATTAAAGCATACATTCAAAATCCCTAATTTCTCCACCCTAAACCCAGTTCATACCAAAAATCGTCCGTTTTCCTCATATCACCACGCAATTCCACCATTAATCCCTTCCCCTTAGTCAATCCAGGACTAAAGCCTGTTTTCCATCGATTAAAACTTGCCTAGAACATGTAAAAACCCAAAATCGAGCCAAAAATGGCTCGCGTCACCTGGCGGGTATTCACCACCGCTAGGTTGTTCATAACAAAAACCCAGAAACTAGGTTATAGGCTTGCGTCGCCTGGTGACCCACTCATGCTGCCAAGCGGTTCCTATCAGGAACCCAGAAAATAAGCAAAAATGCATGTGTCGCCTGGCGGTAGTTCATCGTCCGCCAGGCGGTTTCTAGAATTTTCCAAAAACACGAATATACACAGAATTATCATAGTTCAAGCTTTAAACAATCATTCAATCATGCAAGATTAATAACACAAACTAAAATAACGGAGTCCAGCTCCCATAACCTGAATTCCTTTGCTTAAAATTTGAGATTTTTGAGAGTTCCTCCTTGATCACTATGTTGCCTAGCATTTCCCCTCAATTCAGCTCCCAATTACACTCAATTCTCACCACACGCTCTCTGAATTCATTCTCTTCTTCCTATATGCAATAATGAAAGCCACAAAACACCCTCTCTTTCCCTTAATTGGTCACTAAATGTTGCTTTAATGAGAGTTAAATGGTGCAAAACGAAAATACGGTTAAAGTAAGTTTAATTGTCATTCAATGGTGATTTTCCAGCCCCATGGTTGCCCCTTCTGGCTACTAGGGTTTCTTTGCTCTTTCACCTTCATGCCAAAGGGAATTTGGGCAAAAAGAGAGTTCAATTTGGTTCTACCAAGATTTGAACCCATAACCATGCTAATGTCAAATTAATGCACAACCATTCAACCAATTCATGTTTCGTGATAATTCTTAAAATTCAAAGATTATATTATCACTCAACATAATCAAGCATCTTATTAAAATAATAATGAATTAAATAACACATAAATGACACATATAAGACTCAAACCCTAGTCCTCTCACACAAACAAGTACTCTCAACCATTTGAGCTAGTACTTTTCCACATGACATCAAGCAACATTTAATGTCATAAAGGCTCCCACTACCCGTATTAATTAATTAATTATTTAATTAATTAAATTTAGAGGATCTTACACCAAACACACAATCCCATCCATGGTGACTTGTGCTATCTAGTTTGATTTGGTTAGGTAGGTTGTTTAAATCCCATTCCTAAGACCTTCCAACAACTACATCATACCCTAAGGTGTACCCTGGGACAAGCATTAAGCACAAACCAAACCAATGGAAAGCATAAACATCTATAGGCAAGTTTCGTAAAAGAAAGTACAAGAAACACACACACACACACACACACACACAAAAGTCTAAAAGATTAACAAATGCTCAAGTCCTAAATAATTATGCCAAAAACATGTTAGTGGAAAACGACAAGTGCACCAATCGCACATAACAAGTAATAAATATCATTAACAAATGCTATTCCTAGTGACTTTGAGCCTATGATAACTCATCAAAGTCCAATACCTTGGATCATTAACAAGCAATTAGGCATTAAGTTCAAAAGTCTTAAGATTGTTAATGAATCATGTTCTATCCCTAGATACAAGCTCTATTAGGTAGTCAATTTCAGTTCTAGGTTCAAAAGACATTTTCCAACACCTTAAGAACCAACAAATAAGCCATGGGTGATCAAACCACAACAAACATTAAGCACAAAAATCTAATACTAACTTGAATTGGGAAAACACACACACACACACACACACACACACACACATATATATATATATATATATATATATATATATATATATATATATATATATATATATATACATACACACACACACACACAAGAATTTAGTCCATTACATCTAATCTTAAAAAATAGGACTAACTCTATAATAACGTTGTCGTTGACGCAATCAAATTAATACTACTTATCTATAACAACTTTAGTATTGTTAAGAAAGTAGTCAACAAAATAGAAAGGGTAAAGTAACCCAAAGTCGTCTCCTAACGAACACGAAATTGCTTTTTAACAAATTAGTTCTTATAAAAACTATACAAAAGAGTTAATAAAATAAAATAATAAAAATATAAGAGGATTAATATAGACAAAGAAAGAAATAAAATTGAAAAGATAAAAAATAAAATAAAACAATAGTAAAGAAAAATAGGTTGATTCCACTATTTTTTCAAAATAGGATTCATCATTGGTTTTCTAAAGATTATTGTTATTGATTTCTTGTCTAAGATTTCAAATTAATCAATGTAACTTCTCAATTAATTTGTTGGCGTCTTCACTTCTAACCAAAGTAACTTTTCGATCAAAAGCAAAAACTTCATAGATTATCCATAGTAAATTTAACTAAAGTAACTTCTCAATTAAATATTACTAGGCCTAATCATGTATATTCTTTCACCTCTTATATCTAGTAAAAAGCTAATTAACCAAAGTAACTTCTTGAATAATTCTAATTAAAGTTTTCACCTTTGATCAAAGTAACTTCTCAATTATTAGCAAAAACTCATTCAATCATATGAAAGTTTCTAAATTTAACCAAAGTAACTTCTCAATTAAAATTTAAAAACCCTTGGACTCATATGATTGTTATGTTATGTAGATTTTACATTGTACTAACTTGTTACAATGTAAAAATCATTACTTTTACTAGATTAATAACCAAAAGAAATAGATGAAAATAAACAAGAATCAAAAGAACAAACATATTTATTCAAACCTTAGAATCCAATTAAGAAATTACAATGGAACTAACCCTTGAAGCTTATCCCTCCATGGAATGCGAAAGAAAATAAAAATTGAAAAAGAAAGTAGAGAGAGAGAGTGTAGAATTAGGCCCCCTTTAGGGTTACTCTTTTGCTTCCTCCTTGGTCTCTTTATATAGGACTTAGATTAGGCTTTTTGTGTTGCTAAAATCTCTACAATATCTTTTAAAATAAAGATAAAGATAAATATTATTTATCTTTATAGTGATTATGAATATTTCACAATATTTGGAGATATATAAACTATTTGACAAATATAGTTGATTCATAATTTTTAATATAATTAAATAAATTAATTACTTAAAGTATGTGATAAATTATCACCAACTAATATTTGCATTAGTTTTCCAAATCAACCCTTTGCAATCTCCTCAAATCATCTTCAAAATAATCTAATATCTTTAAGATATATTTGTTTGTTGTGGAAATCTAGAAAGATTTAAGAAGATCTTGCCATATTTAAAAATATTTGGTAGTTATTATCTTTTGATATTTTATGATATAATTAAATAAGATAATTATTTAAGAATATCAAATAAAATATCTAAAGATATATTTTCCCAAAATATATTTTTTCATAAATATTTATGAATTATCAAAGTCCTTTTCTCTAAAAAAAGATAGAGAAAATCGTAAGGTCTAATTTTTGTTGCTTGTTCCCTATTTTGGTTGAGTTGGATTTTTGCGAATTTGAAAATTTCCTATTCTTGAATTTATCTTTAAGGTGTCATGAAGCTTTAATCAATTTATTTCTACTTTTCCATGAGCTCAACTTAGCTACAATTGCACTAACACACATTAAAATATCCAAAAGAATATTTATGCAACTAAAAAACTATTTTTAACATGTTTTTGTATCTCATTCTCAATAAACCCAATTATAGGAAATCCCAATTAAATCAATCTTTTAAGAACCAAAATCCAATAAAAAACCCAGAATTAAACATTAAATGAGGGCATAAATATGAACTCATCACTCCTTATGGTGGAGAACCTAGGGTTTACAAATAGAATAGATAAGGAAGAAATTGAAATCAAAGAGAAGATCCAAGTCCTCTCCCAAGTTCTTGGCAACAACTCCATTCTCCAATTGCGCCTTTCCTTCACATCAACACCTCCAATTCACAAACCATCTTCCTTTCCAACCCCAAAAGGGGGACATCACCATGAATGAAGTAGAAGGCCCAAGGAGGAGTGGGAAAGCTTCCCAAGACCCCTAACAACCTCCACAAGGCAAGTGAGGAATCCCTCAAACCCTTAAAGAGAACAAGCTTAAACACCCAATTTTGACACATCAACGTTGTTGCCACCCCGGGCCATCTCAGCACTGCTCGACGTCATCTCAAAAATGCCTAACGCTATCAATTAAAATGTGAAATAGTCGCTTCTGTGAATCCACCACCAGACGCCACTAACCAACACCCAACGCCACTAGCCAAGGCCCGACCACTAGCCATTTCTCTAATGCTCCACAACTAAATTTGCTCCCTGACTTTATAATGTTGGGTGCAATTCTTGTGGCACCAAAAGCAAGTATTTTCCTCAAAATCAATCTTTTCTTGTCCAATCATGCTCCCTTGAGTTCTTGATTATTTTCCTCTACCACAAATGCTTTCTATTAACATACTCAAAATATAGATTAGAGGTATAACAAGCATAAAATATCTAAAACACAAAAATAATTCAAAAACACTCTAAACTTGAGGATTGAACAAGACAAAAGCTAGGGAAACTTGATTTTATTCACTAAATCCAACATAACAAAACACGTAAAAGTCAACATTATCATTATGCTTCTTGTAATCCTTGTAAAAAGGTCCTCTATGGTCTCATGAGGAGTCATGGACTGATCATAACCAATATAAATCCTTGTGAGCATTCTTCTCTTCCTTCTCCTTACACCAAAAGAGTATAAAATGTCTACAAGCTTTATTCAACCCCTTCCCCCTTCCCCCTTCCATAGTCACTTTGCTACAACCAATGCTACCTTGGAGAACTTAGGGTTGGAACATTGACATTGTTTGTGAAAAAAAAAGGCTTATGGTGTGTTTGGATAAGATAATTTAAGAGAGTAAATCATCTATTTGGAGAATTTGAAATTCTTTCAAGGAAAATGATATGTTTGGATGAAAGAATTAGATGGAAATTGACATTCAACAATTTTAAGAAGGTATTTCAAATAACTTAAATAGTCAAATTTAAAATTTACTAATAAAAAGAAGGAAATTGAAATCCCCCAAATTGTTGAGTTGGGCATTGGTTAGAAAAAAAATTCTGCATCTCCAAAAAGTTGAATCAGGCTGGGTTGACGTTATAGCCTAGTCAATTCGGGTCGAAGGATGAGCCGAGGAGACCCGAGCCGAAGGTCGATTCAGGACGGTTTGGGGCGAATTTCAAGTCAGGTCGGGCTGGATCAAAAATCAAGTCAGGCTTGCCCGGGCTCAAGGTCGAGTTGGACTGACCAAGGTCAAGGGTCACGCAGGTTCGACACGGGGTGAAGGTCAAGCAAATTCGACCTGGGCCAAAAGTCAAGCTTAGTAGGATTAGGCCCCAAGTCGAGTTGAGCTAACTTAGAAGAAAGTTAGCTCGGGTCAGGTTAGGCTGAAGGTTGAGGCGGGTCAGGTCAAGCCGAGTCAAATAGAGACAAAGGTTGAGCTGAGTGGGCTTATGCCGAAGGTCGAGTCGGGCCGATCTAGGACAAAGGTTATGATGAATACACCCCAAGGCTTGTAACTTGGGCCAATGCCTAGGCCCTTTTGTTTTATTTGTTTGTTTTTAATTTCTTAAATAAATTGTATAGAATAGTGATTTGGGTGTATTTAGCATTGTCATGGGACTTGTATTTTGGCCCACGTTTATATAAGTTTGCATATTAAATATTATTTAAAGAAATTTATTCTAATTGGGACTAATAACATATTAATTATATTGGTTATATCTTAATTGTGCATTTTTTTAAATGACCATATTCTTGTTGAATATTATTAGGTTTAATATTTTTTAAATGAAAAACTAAAATAAATGGATATTGAACACAATTATTTCATCAATTTAATGGTTTTTATATTAGTTTTAGAATTAATGGTTACACAAGGATAATATAAGACTATGTTACACTATTAACTAATAAGAAATTATCCTTAGCAACACCACTCAATCACCAATATAAGTTAGGTTAAAATACCTTTTTGGTCGCAATTTTCGTCAGGTTTTTTCAAAGAAGTCCTAATTTTGGTTTTGTGTTCAAATAGGTCCCAATTTTCGTCAATTTTGTTCAATTGGATCCTTTTTTGCTAACACCGTTTAAATAATTAACGACCATGAACAGTGACTGCCACGTGTCACTTCGTGATTTTTTTGAATATTTTTTTATTTTTATTTGTGTTATTTTTAATTTTTTTTAAAAATTTTTAAAATTTTTTTAAAATGTACACGTGTCAACCTAGGAGTGTGCCACATGTCACTTCGTGATTTTTTTGATTTTTTTTTAATATTTTTTAATATTTTTTAATTTTTAATTTTTTTTTAAATGTCCACGTGTCAACCCAATAGTGTGTCACGTGTCAAAGTCAATGTTCTAAATTCAATTTGGTCCCTATATTTGTTATTTTTGTTCAATTAGGTCCCAATTTTTGTTAACATTAACCAATTTGGTCCCTCTCTAAATTAAAACCAAATTTAATTTTTATATTAAAATTCACATTTTTTATTAAATATTTTTATATAAGATATTAAAATTCACATCATTATAACTTTGATATAAAAATTAAATTTGGTCACATATTCGATAGGGACCAAATTGGTTAATGTTAACAAAAATTGGGACCTAATTGAACAAAATTAACAAATATAGGGACCAAATTGAATATAGAATATTGACTTTGACATGTGGCACACTACTGGGTTGACACGTGGACATTTAAAAAAAAATTCAAAAAAATTCAAAAAGAAATAAAATAAAAAATTCAAAAAAACCACAAAATGACACGTGGCACGCTCCTGGGTTGACACGTGTACATTTAAAAAAAATTTAAAAAAATTTAAAAAAATTTAAAAAAATTTAAAAAAATTTTAAAAAAAATAAAAATAAAAATAAAAAAAATTCAAAAATACCACGAAGTGATATGTGGCAGTCACTGTTCATGACCGTTAATGATTTAAACGGTGTTAGCAAAAAAGGACCCAATTGAACAAAATTGACGAAAATTGGGACCTATTTGAACACAAAACCAAAATTAGGACTTCTTTGAAAAAACTTGACGAAAATTGGGACCAAAAAGGTATTTTAACCTATAAGTTAAAAGGTAGTTATAAGTTGTCATAGATAGAAAAATTAAATTAAATTTTCCAATAATTAAAAAAATATGATGTACCTCTAGCCAAGGGACCTACAACTAAATCTATGGCTAAAAGGATACAAGAAGATTGAGCCTCCTCTTAGCATGTTAGGGCCAAGTTGAAATTTAGTTAGGCTAAAGAGGATGTGAAGACCTAGCCTAAGTCTCTATCTTTGTAAATATTAGATTTAGAGTTAATTGTGGGTTTTGTATTATGAGCCTAATAGAATAGGGTTTTCTTTGGGCCATGTATTGGGCTTTGTGGGAAATTTGGGCTTTAGAAGCATTTTGGACCAAAAAGAGAGTTGGGCCTAAACTTTGGGCCTTTGTGGATCGCGTTCAGTAAGGATTCTATATCCTTCATGCACCTAGCTTACTCACCAAGCTCGTCATAAGTTCATATGTGCAAGGAAAATGTGACTTGCATAGGTGGCAAGTCACACCTCCCACATGCCTCTTTTTGGCTCCAAAATTCTACTTTCTAGCACCAAGTTTCCCTCCTCTTTTTGGACATACCTAGTTTTCCTTTTTCTCCTATAAATAGATGAGCTTACCTCATGTAAACCTAGCTTGAATTTTAATAAAGAAATTCTACCAAATTATGTGCACACATCTTTAAGGACTCCAAGCTAAAAGATTGACTCATAAAAAATTTAATTTAATGTGTATTTCCCTCCTCTTTTTGGACATACCTAGCTTTCCTTTTTCTCCTATAAATAGATGAGCTTACCTCATGTAAACCTAACTTGAATTTTAATAAAGAAATTCTACCAAACTATGTACACATATCTTTAAGGACTCCAAGCTAGAAGATTGACTCATAAAAAAATTAATTTAATGTGTAAATTCATTAATTTGTAAAAGTTGTTTTACATAATGTAACACCCTAATGGTGTGTTTGGATGAGACAATTTAAGAGAGTAATTAATTTATTTAGAGAATTTGAAATTCTTTCAAGGAAAATGATATATTTGGATGAGGAAATTAAAAGGAAATTGGAATTGAGAAATTTTAAGAAGGTATTTCAAATAACAAAAATAACAGAATTTGAAATTCACTAAAAAAAGAAGAAGAAGGAAATCGAAATTCCCTAAGTTGTGAAATTGCTCATTGATTAGGACAAAAATTAATTCTAGAAGTCCAGAAAGCATAGAAGGTTGAGTTGGCACGAGTCGGCCGAAGTTCAAGCTGGGCCAGTTAGAATGTCGAGCCGGAGTGGCCCAGCCCAAAGGTTGAATTGTGCTGGCCTATGCAGAAGGTTGAGTTTGTCCGACCCAAGCTGATGGTCAAGCTAGGTTAGGTCGGACTGAAGGTTGACTTGAACCAAAAGTCAAGATGAGTCGTATCGAATTGAAGGGCAAAGTAAGTTAAATTAGACTCAAAGGTACAATTTAGTTCATAGTAAAATAGAAATTAATTTGCTTTATCCAAATAAGAAAATTGAAATTTAAAATATTTCAATTAATTCATCCAAACTAATTATTTAAGATCGAAGAGAATTCAATTGTAAGTAATTCAATTACTAGGTATTCAATTTCTTGGAATTATTGAAAACCCTAATACTTGATCCAATCCAATACATCGATTTACAGGCGAACCACGAATCATGGAGCAGGGTAAGTTCATTAAAATCTAGGTTTGTACATCTACACATGTCATTGTGTGTAAGAATTCTTCCATAAGCTTCTCATAACATGATATCTTAGTTTATATTGCTTAGACCATCAACGAAGCTAGGATATATTTGTTACAACATAACTATTAATACTTAGTTGACAACTTAAATAATAGTCCACACATCATCTCAAACATATGACCTTCAATTCATACTAAATCAAGCAATCTCAATAGTCACTTCCATAATCAATTAATAATTCATCCTTATAAGAAATATATCATTAATCATATATACTTTTTTTAATTTAAATGTTAGTAAATCAAAATAAATCTTTCATTACATTAATGTAATATCCAAATATAATATAATAATCAAAATGAACAAAATAGTGAAAGATAGACCAATTTTAGCATTTAAAAATATTTGAAAAATCATTTCTTTGGAGTTCATAAAGTAGTTTCTCGCTTAGCTAGAAATTGGCTCGCTCAACGAATTAAGCACATGTTGAAATTTGCTCAGTCAGAATTATGCTCTCTTAGCCAAAGGCATCTACACATTAAGTGAATTTTGGCTCACCGAATGAAAATTTAACTTGCCCAACGAATGTGCAGTCAAAGCTTTTATAAAAGTAGCTTCACTAAGCAAGAATAAGGCCCATCCAACTACTCTAATCACTTGGGAAGGCTCACTAAACAAGATTTAGTTCATCCAACGACCCAACCATTTTGAGGTCTTTGGTTTTTTCGTAAAATATTTTCATCAAGCAAAGGTAATACTTGCCCAATGATTGAAATCCTCGGGAACCTTTTTCATAAAGCTTGCTCAATGAGTATTGACTCACCCAACGAGTAGAATGACATAAGCTATTTGGATTTTAAGTTTTTAAATTTTGCTTCGAGACTAGCTAGCTCACCTAGCGTGTCAACATAATTTAGTAAAACTGATAGATGTATCCGTAAAGCTATCAAAATAGGTTAAAAACCCGTGAGCCAATCTGACCCATCACGAGTTCGAATAAGGTTAGGTTAAAAAAAGTTTGTGAATTTCAGTAGCCAAAACTAGACTCGACCACTAAGAACTCGGCTCACCCAGGTTGAACCCATGATGAGCCGGGTTGGCTCACCAAATCAAACACAAAATTCAATTCCTTGGGTGAAAACCATGAAGAAAGATAAATGGGAGAAATATCACAAACTATTTAGTAAAAAGAACTCTCTCAAAACATAAGAAAAAGAAAGAAAAGGTCATACTTGTTTAAATGCCCTGAAAGGAATTTAGGAAAGTGTTTACAAAGATTGAAAACAATCTTCAACCATTAATAATGGGAAAGACATTGATGCATGGCAAAGTAAGAGGCATGAAAGGAAAAATTATAAAAACAAAGACACATATAGAGGGTTCTTGCTGAAAGATTCCAATAATTTAAGCTACAATTGCTTAGTTCAACCAACAAAAGAAAACAAAACATGGAAGCAAAGCACACGAGATGCAATATTAAAACATTTAACTTGAAAAAAATAGAGTATAAAAAAGGATGAAGAGGAAGAACTTAATTAAGTGAGCCAACCCGTTTAATCCATCAATCCGTGGTGGGCCACGTCAGGCTTAAATATCTTGAGCTTACTAATAAGTGAGTTAGGTTGGGTTGACTACTAAGTGGCCAACTTGTGATTGAGCGAGCCGAGCAGGGTGGTCCGTTTTGACAGCTCTATATGTTAGATTGGTCCCTTGACTCCAACTGGTGTTTTAATCTCTTTTATTTGTCACAATAGGTCCAATTTAGTACTAAACTTTAGTACAAAGAGTCAATTTAACCAATCTAATATATGTATCATCAAATTTTCTTTAATAATATAGAGTATTTCAAATCAATATATCATACTAATATTCAACACAAATTAATTTAGACGCATATCATCACACATTTCAACCACACCACAATATCGCAAGATATACAAATCAATAACAAATAATTAATTTTGCTTACCAGTAATGACTATCCATAAGGAAAAATTTCAAAGTCCAAGTGGTAAGATTATTCAAAACTTAGATACCTAGAGTAAGCTATATAAATATTACAAAAGTTAAGTATATGACAAAACAAGTTGAGAGGTTTACTTTTCTCGATTGAACCCACTAAGATTGATAACAAATTCATACAAAAAGTAAGAAGAGAAGAAATATACAATAACATAAAAAGGCTTTTTATGTCTGTTATTTTAGGCTTTTTACGTGTGTGGTAGGTCAGACGTAATATCGGGAGACATAAATTTATCTCTGTTGCATTTATAACCGATTTAAATTTACGTCTGTTACAAAAGTAACAAACATAAATTCTTTTTTAATTTTTTTTAAATCTGTACCAAATCTCTTCTTCTTCTTCTTCTTCTTCTTCAAATTATAATGTAAAATTACACAAACATAACACATCTAATATAAACCAAATTGTATGAGAGAAAACACAAAAGAAAAATACAAAAACCAAGCTTTTGGTATGAAGAAACACCACCGTGGTTCGTGTCGTTACTGTAGTTGGGTGAAAACACCTTCATTGTCGCTCCTCTTGGAAGGAGACCCACCATCGCATCGCCGTTGCCATTGGAGCAAACACTGTTTGCGCTGTCACATACCACCATCCTCCACCACCTCTGTGAAAAATGGGAGGGTTTCAACGTTTCTGGAAACGAAAATGGAGAACCATGTAAATGGAGGCACACAAAAATTGAATCAAAGCAGAAACAAACCTTTGAAATTGCTTGATAACGACTTCTCCTATGCGCACCACGAAAACAAGAAAAAAGTTAACCCTTTCGTATAGTTGAAGCTAGTGGAGAAGAAGACCTGTAAAAAAAATTTCAATGTTTACGTCTGATGTCTTATGGTCAAACGTAAATTTACGTGCGATCTTATGCACTCAGATGTAAACTGTGATATTTACGTCTAATCCTAGGGCGCTAGATGTAAACTGCGATATTTGTCATCAGTCATTTTTAATGTCTGATTCCTCTGCGTCAGGCGTAAAATCGCAAATGTTAATTGTCTATTTTGTGTTAGTGCTATATAGTAAATGAAAACTTACACTAATTAAAATTTTGATAAGAGAATTTTTTTTAGCTCCTCAGATATTGTGAGGCACAATCTAATTCTAAAAGAGACGAAGATTGGAGGTGAAATCTTTTTTTGGAGGAAGGAAAAGAAAAAAGAGCGATGAAAAGAAAGAGAACAATATAAGTAATGATAGTAAGGTAGTTACGGGACACATAATTTGCATAGTTTTATAAAATTTATACCAAAAATTAATTTTAATGTTAGAAAAGGTTTGTTATATATTTTTTTCATTTATTTTTCTTTCTAAAAGGTGACTATGGAAAAATTTGGACCAAATCCACTTTATCATACAGAAATATTTTATTGCACAAAATTCAAAATTCAAAGACTAGGTGAAAAAGAGTCATAGTCTAGATTAGTTTATAGTAGTAATCTATTGACGTTTTCTCCTAGTTTTATGGTAACTTTTGGCCTAACTAGCACACACTGTTTTACATTTTATTCTTCTTTTTTTCATTAAACTGAAAAGGTTCCGATTCTATGATATAAGACGTGTTTGGTTCCGATTCTATGATACAAGACGTGTTTGGTTCCAATTTTGACCATTCAGTGCAGATTAAAGGAGGTCTATTTCCATTCACATATGTTGCTGTGATACGCATCTTCACTATTTCGTCATTTTTTTATTTTGAAAAGAAAAAACCAAATTTGTTTTGTTCTTGGATTCTTATACTTTTCAAACTTTCGTGTGTTTCGTGTTTCATCATCCTTCATTGGCAAAAGTACTTTCCCGATTTCTTTTGATATCATCATGTGAACATATTTTAACGTGATATTCACATCTACCCTTAGCTTAAGTTGAAGAGTCACATGAGGAAATAAGTGAGGGACAGAATTTTCCTACGACCTGTTTTTGTACAAGCTCTAATATATTATATTAGAGTTTGTTCAGAATCCGACTTTAAGCGTAATTGAATCCAACACAATCTTTTCACGCCTCTAATTTATAATTATGATACTATGTTAAGAAGTGAACTTTAAATCTAATTCAATATCACAGAACTGACTTGTGAGATGAGGTTTGCATCCCTTTATGTATTATAAAATCACCTTATCTATAACTAATGTGAGACTTCCAACATGACTTTCCAACCTTCAAGGAAAAATACAAGTGAAAATAACAAGAGTAAGGAGAAAAATATTTTCTTTTCTTTAGTAAAATTATTTTTTATAGACCTAAACAACATGAAATATATTTATTACTTTAAATATGATGTAATTAACTTAAAAGGTGGTTAAGTTGTTATATATTAATTTGAGGTACACAAACTTTTCAAATTTAGCATTATATTAAAAAATGTTTGGGTATGTTTTTGGTCCCTCAAGTTTCAGTGAAATTTGGAATTACTTCCTCTTCAAACCTTTTGACCAATTTAGTCTTTCATGTTTAAAAATACATGAATTGATTCCTTTTAACCAAATTTTGTTAAGTATATCTAACGTTTCAATCGCATTTCATGATAGTATATGAATTTTGACATATTTTTGTTTCAATGTTAACTTAAATATTATCATAAAACGCGTTTAAAATGTCAAATAAACTTAACAAAATTTGGTAAGAATGACTAAATTCACGCATTTGTAAAGATAAAGGACTAAGTTTGTATAAAGTTTTGAAGATGGACTAATTCCAAAATTCACTGAAACTTGGAGGACCAAAAACATATTTAACCAAAAAATGTTTTAAGTATGTAATCATTATAATCTACTCTCTTCTTAGGATCTATGAGTTTTTTATTAATAATTTTTTAGTATTTAGGTTTAAATGTTCTCTATATTTTTCTATTTTATATGGTTATAATTATAGTCTACATTATATCGTCATCTTTTATAAATAAATGTTTTTTTTAATTTTATATTATGAGAGTACTCATTATTAGTAAACGATTCATCTCGTCGTCATTATACCAAAAAAAAATATTATAATTTATAATAAAAATAAAAAATCTAAATGGTCTAAAAATATTTACCTAAATCCCAGTATAAGTGAGTGTCAAATGTTAGGAAATAGAGACTAGAAAAATAAGTTATTAAAAAAATTCAATTTTTTTTAATTATGAACTTTTATAAATAAGTCATAATTTTTAGAATTAATGAATTATTCTATTACTGACTCATTTGAAATATTATGATAGACCCAAATGTAATTTAATAAAATATAAGGATCTATTGGTTATTATGGGAAGTCGTAAGAAAATAAAATAAAATAAAATAAAGATGAAATAAAGTCCGGTCCAACTTAATGAAGATTGACTTATAAAAGGGGATTAGAGTTCTGTCTCTCGCCAAAAGTAGTGGCAGATCTTCAGCTAATATTTTGGGGCTGCCAAAATTTTTGTTGAATTACTTTTTTGCCTATTTTTTTGTCCAAAAATGTCAAGTTGGTTCTCTAGTGTTTTTTAGTCTCAATTTAGTGTCGATTTTTTAAAAATTGATGCAATTTGATTTTTTTTGTTAAATTTCTTAAAGCGGAACAAAATTTTTTCATCAAAATTGACACTAGGATTATGTCAACTACACCAACAAAAGAAACTATCTTTATTTACAACTTCAATTTTGATTAAAAATCATTAATCCGATTCAAGAAATTTAACGAAAAAAAGGACAAAATTGCATCATTTTTGAACCAAATTAAGACAATAAAAACTGGAGGACCAACTTGATATTTTGGAACGAAAATAGGAACCAAAAGAGTAACTCCAAACTTTTTATATAAACTAGTAAAAATATTGTATTTACCTTTCTTTATGATAATACAAAATAATAAAATTATTATTATTATTATTATAGTTATAAAATTAAATATAATTTTTTTTTAATTTTATTATAATTAATTTTCATTTATAATTATTAAGTTTAAGAAAAAAATTAAATTAAACAAATAATCACTTAAAAATAATATGAATAAAATAATTATTTTTATTTAAAAATATTTAAAAGGTAAAATTGAAAGTAAATGTGAAAAAAAGACTTGTCCTCACACATAGATATAAATGTATAAAAATTTATTAGAGTATCAAATATATAAAATATATTAAAAATATTAAATTTTGAGAAAAAAAAGGGGTGGGGGGTAGCGTGGCAACATGGCCCCCTTAATGCATACCAAGGTTCGTCCCTAATCATAAGGTTTTTTCACAATAAGCCATCAAGAAAGAGAAAGAGAGAATAAGAGGAGAAAGAAAGGCAAAGAGATGAATTAGGAAAAGGAGGTTGAAGAATAAAGATTGAAAAACACATTCTCATTGGATCTCTCATGGAATAGTGTTTAATATCCTATTATGATTTATGTATATGAATGTGTAAAAATCATGAATTTTAAGATCCTAAAGTAGTTTTCTTATAATGAATTGATAAGTATGAAAAAATTACAATTTATTTACGTGTAGTATTAGAGCATGTGTTGGTAGATTTATGATTCTCCTATTATGATTTTTTTCGAATTATGTTTTTGTTTTTGCCTAATTATGATAAATCAGAATTATTAATTACGAATTTTATGATATTATAAACTCTAATTATGATTTTAGGAATTTTTTGAAATTATGAACTCTAATTATGATTTTACGGATTTTTTGAAATTATGAACCATAATTATGAATTTAGGAATTTTCTAAATTATGAACCCTAATTATGAATTTAAGGATTTTTATGAAATTAGTATGAACCTAATTTATGTTTTCGTCCAATTTTCAAGAACCCTTATTATTAGATTTTGGGATTTTATTTTTCTTCCGCTACTATTTGATTTCAAATTGAAATCATGTTATCTGTATGATGAAATTATGATTGATTCACTACACCTTTTTAATTGATTGAATTGTAATTGGTGTAACGTCCCTACTAGAAATTACTTAATTAAAATAAATAAATAAATAAATAATTATTGAAAATCAAACGTTATAACTTTATTGTCCCCAACCGTGGGAAAATTTCAAATATTAACACGCCATAATTTAAATAAAACTAGAGTAATAATGTTGTCACAAGTTCCAGAATCCGATAAGGTAGTAAAAACATAATAAAATTCCTAGCTCAAGAGTCCCAAGCTAGCCCCCTCTCTGTCGATATGCATCAACAACATCACCTGGAATATCATCTGCTCCTGTGTGATAAGTCACACGATCATCGCCAAACACAAATAGAAAGGGTGAGCTCATAAATAATTAACACATAAGTTGATAATATCACAATACACCCAACTATTTTATTCTAGTTAGTTCTTGGCCAAAACATTAATACCCCAAGGCTTTTCAACCTGCAATTCATACAAATAGTTGACCATGGACTCAGAATATATGATGCTCCCACGAACATGCCCAATCGTGGTCCTACCTATACGAACCTCCCCGCTCGTAGTCCTACCTCTACGAACCTCCCCACCTGTAGTCAAACACACGTGATCCACCAGCTACGAACCTCTCCGCTCGCAGCATCTCTTAAGTGTGAGCATGGAACATACGAACCTCCCCGCTCATATCCCCACACGAGAGTATCAGGATATGAACCTCCCTGTTCATATCATCACATGTTCACCACCATCCATGAACCTACCCGCCTATGGCATAACATCTCTTGATCCAAGTTTTGCATCACTGCGTACAAATAACACACGCAAACCATTGCCTGCAGTGCTATCGCCTGGTGCTGCCTAAGCGCTGCCAGGCGAAAAACCTGTGCATACCGCCTGGCGGGACGCCATTGTCGCCAGCCACCAGACTGCTCCCAAAGGTATTAATGTACTCTCATCCATCAAGGTCTGATTCTTGGTACCTTGTCACTCCATGCATGGTTTCGTTACCTATAACTTACATTCCCAAATCCCTCTAATCAAAACATAGGATTTTCCAAGTTTTCTATCATTCTCCAATGACTTAATCTAACTTATGAAAGTGACGCACAGTCCAGTATCTCAGAGTACAAAACCTGCTTATATCACATTGCAACAATACCACATATTCCCCTCAAATACCTTCAATCCATGCTACACAATTTATGATTGATACCTTAACCCGCTAATGCATGTTTATCCCACATCCCAAATGTACAAACCTAAAGAAAACCCATGTTTTCCAGAACCTGCAATTTTACTTAGAATTATCACTTCCCCCCTTTTAATTCATCTATGTACATTAGACATAAACTATACCTAGACATACCATATCACCTCACAAATGGACTCATTCTTAATTCATCTATGTACATACTCCTTTCCATTTCATCATCTAATTTCTATTACGATTCAATTCTATAGGTCTCTCCCTCCTTGTTAACCACTTAAGTTCACAGAACTATGTTAGCACACCGTCGTCACCTGGTGGCAAGCAAGGTGCCGCTAGGCGGTGTATTAGTTACTGGTAGAAACCTCCATTTTTCTACACATGCGAGTAACTTATCCCTTTTACAGAACTTATCCAATTTCCAAATTAACGGAAATTACACCAATTCACCTATACTTAATTGAACCTCCTGCCCATTCAGTTATTAACATTCGTCTGCCCTTTATTCTCTGGGAATTGAATTCCACATAATTCCTCTATAAAATCCTAACATATTTTCATGATTTATCATGCACAATTTTCCCAAAGTGCCACCACATACATACATATAATCAAGTTATAATAGTAAATCATCCAACATGATTTGCACAAATAATTCCAAGAGTCGCAATGACTCCCGCACAAACCACACCAAAATAGTCCCGCCTGGCAGTAGTTCATTGCCGTCAGGCGGTTCATAGCAAAAGCTAGAAAATTAGGCAAAAATGATGCGTCGCTTGATGGCACATTCATGACTGCTAGGCAGGTTTTTGGGCAGAAACCCAAAAACTTACGAAAAATAGCGTAAAAGAAGTGGAATTTCATGCAATGACATATGACAAGGCATATTAAATCATACACGAATAAAAAACACAAGAACAACTCCCCTTAATTGGATAATTCTTGCTCCACTTGAAAGAATTAGGACTTCTCTTATGCCACCACTAGTCTAGCCTTTGTCTTCTCTTTAATACACTTGATGTTATGGTTAATTTGACTCAAAAATCACCTTCAGAACTCCCTTTCTCACTGCCAATTTCGTATGCCCTTTGCTCCTTGATGTTTTTTTCTCTTTCTTCTCCAAAAACCACCTTAATTAGACCATTAACTAAGCCTTAATGCTTGTTAATGATAAGAAAACGAAAATGGCTTTGAATTAGGTATTAATGGCCATTCAAGGACCATTTTGGTTGGCTTTCCAACCCACTAGGATGCTCTTCTTGTAGCTAGGGTTTCTCTGCCCTTTCATATTCATACCAAAATAAATTTTGGCAAAAAAAAAAGTTTAATTCATCCTTAGCAAGGTTTGAACACACCACCACTCAATTACAAAGTTAATGTACAACCAATTCAACAAATTCATGTTTCGTGATAATTCCTACCCTTTTAGGAATTTAATATCATGCACCAAGATAAAATATATTACTAAAACAACAAACAATTAAATTAACACACAATTGGCTCACATAATGTTTGAACCCATGTCTTTTCAATACAACCAAGTACTCTCAACCATTTGAGCTAGTACTTTTCCACATTATAAAGACTAGTAATTAATGTCATAAAGACTTCCATTACCCGCATTTATTAAATAATTATTTAAATTCCTCGGGTCTTACAATTGGCATGGAGTGAAATTATTTGCTAGTGTTACATGAGTCAATTGGAATTGTAATTGAAGTGATTGCAAATTGGATGGTTTGATTGGAAAATGTAACCCATAGAATCATGAATGATTTGAATTTGAGTGCAATGTTATTGGTTTATGTCATCAATAAAAAATAATGTTGATTTATTTTTATATGAATAATATATTTTAATTTGCAATAATGTATATGTTTTATTAATTTTAAATTAAAATTAATGATTTAATTAACCCATAGAATCGTGAATGATTTGAATTTGAGTGCAAAGTTATTGGTTTATGTCAACAATAAAAAATAATGTTGATTTATTTTTATATGAATAATATATTTTAAATGATTAGTGGATCTCCGAAAGGAGAACACTAGTAAACATTAAATGATTATTTATGTTTGAATTTGTATTTATGTTTATTTTTACAACTTAAAGCATTAATTTTAAGCATGTGATAATTGAATTCCTTGTCATGGTATCTTTACATTCGCTTGCTACGTCTATTCTAGTCTTCAATGGGTTGAATTTCCTTGACTGGAGCAAATAGGTCGAATTTCACTTAGGTGTCTTGGATCTTGATTTGGCTTTTCAAGTTGAAAAGTCGGTTGCTATCACGGATGCAAGTATCCATGAAGAGAAATCCAATTACAAAGCTTGGAAAAGATCAAATAGACTTAGCTTAATGTTTATGCCAATGAACATAGTAAGCAACATTAAGTCAACTCTTTCCAAAACTGACAACACAAAATAATTTATGAAATTTGTGGAAGAGTGCTCTCAAAGTGCTTACGATTCCTTCGTTGGGACATTGATGAGTACATTGACCACCATGAAGTTTGACAGTTCACGTAGTATGCATGAACATGTAATCGAGATGAAAAATATCGCAACAAGACTTAAGTCTCTAAGAATGGTAGTGGATGAAGGTTTTCTCGTGTAGTTCATTTTGAACTCATTACTGTTTGAGTATGGTCTGTTCCAGATGAACTACAACACCATGAAAGACAAGCGGAACATGCATGAATTGCATAATATGCTAGTTCAGGAGTAGACCAGACTAAAGAACTTAGAAAACCACTTCGTTCATTATGTGAAGAATCAAAGAGCTGGAAAGAAAGTTGCAAAGAAACATGGAAAGGGTAAAAGACCATTAAAGATTGACACATACTCAACAAAAATTCAGAAGAAAAATGACAAATATCATTTCTATGTTAAGTCTAAGCATTTACAGAAGGAGTGCATAAAGCATAGAGCTTGGAGGTGAGCATAATGCTCACGTATGTTTTGAATCAAACTTAACTGAAGTTCCCCATAATACTTGGTGGATTGATTCTAGATGTACGACTCATGTGTCTAATGTGATGCATGAATTTCTTTCAACCTAAACGATAAACCCAAATGAGAAGTTCGTCTTCATTTGCAAGAAAGAGAAAGTTCTAGTGGAAGCCATGGAGACTTATAGTCTAATCGTCGACATTGGATATCACTTAGACCTTATAGATATTTTTACATACCTAGTATCATTAGAAATTTAATTTCGTTATCTAAGCTTGATGTTGTTGGATACTCTTTTAAGTTTGGGAATGATTGTTTTAGTTTGTTTAAGCATACTTGTATGATTGGATATGGTACACTTTATGATGGTTAATATAAATTGAATTTGGTTAATTTATATGTTGAAACCCTTATGACCTTGCATCAAAATGTTTGCACTAAATGTAGTTTAATGGATGAACGATCTGCTTACTTGTGGCATAAACATTTAGGACATATTTCCAAAGAAAGAATACAAAAGTTAATAAAGAATGAAATCCTTCCAGATTTGGATTTTACTGATCTAAATGTGTGTGTGGATTGTATTAAAGGCAAACAAACAAAACACACAAAGAAATGAGCCACAAGAAGCACTTAGCTTCTTGAAATCATACACACTGATATATGTGGTTCGTTTGATGTATACACATCGATATATGTGGTTCATTTGATGTAAATTCCTTCAATAAAGAGAAGTACTCCATCACCTTTATTGATCATTTTTCGTGTTATGGACATGTCTATCTACTACATGAGAAATCTCAATTAGTGAATGCGTTGGAAGTTTATATAAATTAAGTGGAAAGGTAATTAGACAGAATAGTGAAAATCGTAAGGTCAAAAACGGTGGCGAGTATTATGGAAGATATGATGAAAGTGGACAATGCCCTGGTCTGTTCACTAAGTTCGTTGAGAAACATAGTATTTGTGCTCAGTACACAATGTCAGACACAACACAACAAAATGATGTATCAAAAAAGTGTAACCAAACCTTGATGCATATGGTTAGGAGTATGTTTAGTAATTCATGTTTACTTGTATTGCTCTGGATGTATGCTTTAAAGACTGCCGTGTATTTGTTGAACATGGTTCCTAGTAAAGTTGTTCAAAAGAATCCTTTTGAGTTGTGGACGAGTAGGAAACCTAGTTTGAGACACCTACATGTTTGAGTTTGTTAGGCGGAAGTAAGAATATACAATTCGCAAGAAAAGGAATTGGATGAAAGAACACTCAGTGGTTATTTCTTTGGTTATCCAGAAAAATTTAAAGGGTATTTGTTTTATTGTCCTACCTATAGTACAAGACTCGTTGAATCTAGAAATGTTTTGTTCAATGAGAATGGTGAAACTAGTGGGAGTGAATCTTCACAAAATGTGGAGATTAATGAAGTTAGAGTGAAAGTTCCTATAGTTAGTATTTATTCTTCAAGAATTATTGTTCACAATGTTGTAGAAACTCATACCAATAAAGAAGAACAACAAATTAATGATCCCGAGGTTAACAATGTTTCGGTAGTAGAATAACTACAAGAAGTAGTATTAAGAAGATCTCTCAGAGATAGAAAGTCTGCTATTTCAAATGACTATGTGGTTTATCTACAAGAGTCTAAAAATTACATAAGTATTGATATTGATCCAGTTTCATTTTCAGAAGCCATTAATGGTGATAATTTTGATAAGTGGTTAGACTATAGCAAGATGAACTTGAATCAATGGCATAAAATGGTGTATGAGATCTTGTGGACTTGCTAGAAGGATTCAAGATAGTTGGGTGTAAATGGGTCCTTAAGATTAAGCATAAATCTCATGGCAATAAGGAATGTTATAAGGCCCGACTTGTTCCCAAAGGTTTTACTCAAAAAGATGATATTAACTATAAGGAAACATTTTTACCTGTTTCTTAGAAAGATTTTTTTAGAATTATCATGGCATTAATAGCTTATTATGATCTTGAGTTGCATCAAATGGATGTTAAAACTTCCTTTCCAAATGGGGATTTAGAAAAGGATGTTTATATGGACCAACCGGTAGGGTTCATTAAAGAAGGAAAGGACCACATGGTGTGTAAACTTAAGAGATCATTATACGGACTTAAGCACGCTTCTCGGTAGTGGTATCTTAGGTTTAATGGTACTATTATGTTCTTTCGATTTATGGAAAACAATGTTGATCAATGTATATATCTGAAGGTCAGTGGGAGCAAATTTATATTTCTAATTTTGTATGTTGATGATATCTTGTTTGAGACTAATGATCTTGGTCTATTAAGTGAGAATAAGATGTTTCTCTCTAATAACTTTGAAATGAAACATATGGGTACGGCATACTATGTGATAAAAATAGAAATATTCAGTGATAGATCACAAGGACTGTTAGGTTTGTTTAAGAAAACATATATTAATAAAGTTTTAGAGAGATTTAGAATGGATAAATATTCAACATCTTCTGTTCCAATATAGAAAGAAGACAAGTTTAGTATCATGCAATGTCCAAAGAATGATTTGGAGCAGAAACAGATGGAAGATATTCGTTATGCATCTATTGTTGGGAGTTTGATGTATGCTCGAACATGTACGAGGCCATATATTAACTTTGCAGTTGGTATGCTTTGTAAATACCAGAGTAATCCAGGACTGGAGCATTGGAAAGCTGCAAAGAAAGTTTTAAGATACCTACAAGGAAGAAAGAATCACGTGCTTACCACCTTAAGGTGATAGGTTATACAGATTCAAACTTTGTCGGCTGTATGGATACAAGAAAGTTTACATTTGGTTACATGTGTATCTTTTACTCGGAGGAGCGATTTCATGGAAAAGTGTGAAGCAGTCTGTCATTGCTCTATCCACCAGGGAAGCTGAATTCGTGGCATGCTTTGAGGCCATAATTCAGGCTAATTGGTTATGGAATTTTATTTTAAGACTTGGAGTAGTCGACAGTATTGCGAAGCCGCTGAAAATTATTGTGATAATTCTGCAGCAATATTCTTTTCTAAGAACGACAAGTATTAAAGGAGCTAAGCATATGGAATTGAAATACCTTGTTGTTAAAGAAGAAGTTCAAAAACGTAGAGTGTTAATATAACATATTACCACATATCTTATGATTGTTGACCCTTTAACAAAAAGGGTTACCGCACAAATGTTATATTGGTCATGTAAACAATATGGGCATTATGTCTACTAGTGAATGTTAAATGTTGAATGTTAATGTTGTTAATGTTTATGTGATACTCTAAGCTATTTAATGTATAAGTTTATGAAATTTATGCTTTCTTTTTAATGTTTATGCACGCAAATTATGATAAAGAAAAAAAAATTATTTTATGTTATTGTTATTAAAAAGGACATTATATTTGAACCTATTATGGACTTCTTGTTTTAAGGTCATATTAAGGAGAAAGAGATAATACAGTAGTGCATGAAGGGACCATGTCGACCGAATGATGTGTGACCGCCATGACTTATTATTTTTGTATTTTTAATTATGAATAATGATGAAACCAATTTATGTAAGGTCCTTTAATGCGCATTATGTTTATGTAATAATTCACATAGTGTTATGACATCATATGAGTCAAGTGGGAGAATTTTAGAATTAATTGATGAATTAGTTTTATTTTATGACTCATTTAAAATATGATGATAAGCCCAAATGTGATTTAATAAAATATAAGGACCTATTGATTATTATGCGAAGTTGTAAGAAAATAAAATAACGATACAATAAAACCTAGCCTAACTTGATGGATGTTGGCTTATAAAAGGGGATTAGAGTTTTGTCTCTAGCCATAAGGTTTTTTCATATTAAGCCATCAAGAAAGAGAATGAGAGAGTGAGAGGAGAAAGAAAGGAAAAAAGATAAATTAGGAAAAGTGGATTGAAATAAAGAGATTGAAAAACGCATTTTCATTGGGTCTCTCATGGATTAAGGTTAGTATCCTATTATGATTTATGTATGTGAATATGTGAGAATCATGAATCTTAAGATGTAAAGTAGTTTTCAACAATGAATGGATTAACATTAAAAAACTACAATTTATTTACAATAATATCTAGAGGAGAAGCACTCACATAAATAAGAGAAAAAAATATTGAAATATAATGCATGAAAATAAGAAAAAAATATATTTATAGATATTTCAATATCTAAAAACATCTATGTTATACCTCTACATACACTACACTTAATTAAGTATGTAAGTTATTACATAACAAAAAAAGTTTCCCATTTTTTTTTTCAAATTATTTGAATATAATTGCTCTTTCGTGAAGCTTAGTATTAGGTAGCTGACCCATGACTTTTTACACTACAAGAAAATCCTCAATTAGAAACCAAATTTAGAAACAAAAAATAATTAGTCACTATAATGACCAATGTAGATACCAATCTACAAAATTAAAAATTATTGGTTACTAAAATAGTCGCTATTATAAATAAAAAATTATAATTCGTCACTAAATGGGTCACTAATTAATTAGATATCAACTTAGAAACTAAGTCATTTTTGTTAGCAAAAATCTAGATAGCTAATTTTTAGTGACCAATTTCCTTTCATAGCCAAAACTAGAGTAGCTAATTTTAAAGACATATTTAGTGATCAAGTATAATATTTTAGTATCTAAATTGGTTACTATAGTTACTATTCATTATTGGTCACTAGTTAGAGATTTTCTTGTAGTGATAAAAGCGTAATTGCAATGTTCAATTTGTAATTTATCTTTATGATATATTCTTTTCACTATATTTTTCAATAAAATTATTTTTAGATCATATTTTTACTGACAATATTTTTAACAAAAATTTCATAAAAAGGTTTTTACGATAATTTTATTAAAATTTTAAATCTTTCAATATATTATTTGCGTTTTCTGTGTTAAACTAAATTTTTATATTTCTCAAACAGAATTTATAAGTATTAATGAGTTATTTTTTCTTCTAAAGTCTTCGATATAACTATTTAAAAAGTCTAATTTAGTTCTTTTCTCATATACTACTTCCGTTTGCATGCATAAATAATTAATTAATTTATCAATAAAAATAAATAAATAAATAATTTATGACGATTAATGAAAAAGTTAAGTTATTTTATTTTAATTAATAAGATAACAAATATGTACTTTATTAAAAAGAAAAATTAAGAATTGAATCATTTAAGATTATATTTAATAATATTACTAAATAGTTTTTTCATAAGAAATCGTCAACAAACACTACAAAAATTATGAATTTTACTAGAGATTTATTAAGAGAGGTCAGGATAACCTCAAGTAATTTATATGGATATCAGAGGTTTCTACAACCCCTGGTATTATTAGAGGTTTTCTAAATGAACAGCAGGAAATCACATCTTCCTTTCATTTTTACGGGTTCCTCTTTTCTCAATTTTCAGTATATTGTATTATTTCGCATGACCTAACAGAGGGTTTCTTCTCTTCATCTCCTTCATCTCTCGATTTCAGCAACCGTGGTCCTCTCAATCGTAGTTTTTGATTTCTCTTCTTTTGTCTTCTCCGATCGGCTCAATCACAATTTCAAATTGGTAATGGCTTTCAAGTTTTCTTTCATTTGCATCTTAATTTCTCACTTCCCCTTTCATTAAATTCGTACTACGTTGTGCGATTGCAGGTTCAACGGCTGTGGTTTGTGCGTTGCCTTTAGGTTTAGTAGTATGTGTTGCTTTAGAGCTGTGTATTGTTTCTCGTGTGCGCAATTGCTTCACAGGTTTCCTACTTGACCTAACCTAAAGTTATTGCAACAATTGAACTTGTGTGTGTAGAATTATTTCGTACGAGTGAGCCATGAAAATATTGACAGGATATTACAGTGCAAGAGAGAGAATGGGAAAGGGAAGAGTGGAGTTGAAAAGTGTACTATACCTAGGCGGACCAAGGCAAGTGCATGGCCAAGACCGCCTAGGGATAGCCCCACAAATAAAATTAATAAGTAAATAACTAGTCAAACAGAACATAGTGGGCCAAGCCGCCCATTGTAAAGGACAAACGCTAACACAGGGCCTGGTCTTGGCCCAGGCCCATCTAGGATCCAAATATTGGCCTAACCCATAAGGAAGGCATACATAATTAATAACTTTATAAATACACATGGACCCGATCAATTAAGAGGTACGCTTTCATTAATTTCTTAATCTGAGATTTGACTCTAGAGAACCTTTTTTGCTAACCTTATGGTCGGAGCCCTCTCCGCAGGTAACCCCCTAAGGGTCCAAACCGTATACGTTAGCAAATGGCATGTGCAAGCCGAGAAGGAGCTGGCTCGAGAGGTTAAGGATTGAGGTAAGGCATTATTTGTGTCCCTAATGTCTCTTATTTTTCTCCGTAGGAACAAAAAGAATTGAATTTTGAAGATGAGGAAAATTTATGTCACTCATAGAAACCACCTCTTCTATTGTTATAGATAATTAGTTCATATCACTTTCATTTTCTTTGACGATCAAGAGAAGAATAAAATTTCTTGTTAGTTATTAGCATAGTAAAATAAACATAGAAACTAGACTAGAATATTTAAGTTCATAGTAGTCAAGTCAATTATGTGTTTTCTTCTTCTTAGAAACTAGACTAGAAAGTTTTTTTAACCTAACAAAATCCATTTCAACATTGCATTTAACATTACAAATTTTGGTCATTGACTTGATCCTACTATAGTTGACATAGGTATCCATTGAAAGTTTCTAGTTCTATATGTAATTTATAGCTATTAGAAACAAACTGAAGATGAAGTTTGTCAAATATACTATTGAAAACTATATTACTTTAAAAAGGAGATTAGGAAATAACTATCCATGTGAAAACAAAATTTAATATAAAGATATAAGTTATAAATGGTAAATATTATTAATCTGATACACTCAGTTAACATAAACCATATTAAAATATCTTAAACAAACAAAAAACAATAATTAGGCACAATTCTTTCAATGTCTATTCCAAGTACAAAATGTAATTAAAACTTGAGAAAGATTCTCTAGGTGTAATTGATGGTCATGTGATTGAATCACTTTCATCTATAACTTTTAAACATGATTTGATAGTAGTACTTTTTATAAGATATTTAGGAAGTGATAACGTTGAATCAGGCATAACTTTTTTAACCTGAATATGATGATTAGTCGTTGATAACAGCTCATGGACAGAATCATAAAAAACTACACCATTAATTTTACCCCTTGATGACAAGTTGTTTTCTATTTTAGAATATATATATATATATATATATATATATATATATATATATATATATATATATATATATATATATATTTTATATTGTAATGAATGTTAGTAATTATGATTTTTTTGTTAGGTGTCTGATAAAGGGAGTGTTCCTAATGAAGAATCAAATGATTCAGATCAAGATCAAGATTGATAGTCAAAGAATGTTATATTATACTTTTACTATTTTACTTTTATGAAGAAACAAAGATATTATAATATTCCACTAGTTTGAACATCTAAATTTTATTGTTTACCTTGAATAGACAAACTTTCTTGTTTTTATAAATGTTATATCTAGTTATAAACAAATATCACAATTTTAGAATTTTTGTTTTTTATTTGATATGTTTGAAGAATTATGTGGATTAAAAGAGTGCACCAAATAAAATTAAAGGGATTTAAAACACCAAGCAAAAGTTATCTATAAATAATGAATTGAATTATAGGGGTGAAAAAACCCCACCAGGCATTTCCAACATTGAAATTGAAAACCATCAGAGGTTTGAAAAAATTCCAGAAAGTACTAGGGGTTACAGAACCGTCGGTAAGTAGTGGGGGTTCAGAACCGCCAGTAAGTAGTGGAGGTTCCAGAACCGCCGGTAAGTAGTAGAGGTTTCAGAACTGCCGGTAAGTAGCGGGGGTTCTAGAACCGCTAGTAAATAGCGGAGGTTCAAAACTGCTGGTAGGTACTACTTTACCAGAGGTTTCCCAAAACCACCGGTAATATGTTAACGACTCTGATTTTTCTAGGGGACAACCAAAGCGCGGGTAACGCTTTTAGTGGGGTTAAAACCGCTGGAAATGCAAAAAATAACCCCCGTTAAAAAATATTTCTCTTGTAGTGAAATACACCCTCTTGTCTATAAATGAAATGGAGTTTTTTATAGAGGACTATCTCTTAATCCTATATAAGAATAACTTGAAGAAGATTTATTGCAATTCAAAGGATCTACCACAAGGTCAAGCAACAAACACTTAAAAGAACAAATGTCCTCGAGGCTCATGATGTCTCATGAAGATTGGAATTCAAAAGACAAGAAATTCTTGGGTTGACCACAATTATAAAATTGTTTTAGGAAATTAGAAGTATTTGTAATTTTCTTTTAATTTTTAAAAAAGTTTGTAATTGTCGCTGGGCGAGATTTCGAGTCTGCTATGGAATTTTCAAGTTATTTTTGGACCCAATGTCTTTGGACTTTTTTTTAGGGTTTCTGAGATGACTTAAACATTTGTGTATATAAATAGGGATACCATATACATATGTAGACACCTTAGATACATATGTCTATAAATTAGCTTTGCATTAATAGAAGATTCTCTTGGTTCTTCGCTACAAGAAAATCATATATGTCTGATGGCAGTATACATCGGTAAATGATGTTATCCAACGGTAATAAGTGTTTTCAGACAGATTTTTGACAAGTAAAATTCTGTCGGTAAACAACTTGTCTGTAAAATTTTTTGACGGATCAAGCCTTCCTCGGTAATTATCAATGAATATATCTGTTGGTAAATGAAACACTTTTCGATGGATATATTCGTCGGTAATTATCGATGGAGGTTTGATCCGTCAAAAAAGGGATTACGACAATTATCGACATATTGTTTCATCAGTAAAGCCGACGGTAAAGAATGATCAGACTACAAAGTCTATTTTGTATATTTGCTAACCACACACAACAGACAATTACAGACATGCGAACCAAAAATATCCAAAAACAAACTTGCCAATAATAAAATTTGATCCATATCCGCAGAAATATGTATATCTATTCAGCTCCAACACTAAACGTAAGGGTATCATGGTATTAATTAAACATAATATTATACATGCCAACATAAAAGTAAAGTAGTATAAATGTAACCCACTCAAACTAAAAACTAGTCCTCAATAATGGTCCTATATGGTCTTAATAGTCTGCATAATCATTAGAATCAGAGTCCTCTACTACAGTGTGTGGTGACTCTAGTACTGGATTAGTCTGGACTACATTGGTGCAGGTTGGACTGGTGTAGGTTGGACTGGTGTAGGTTGGACTGTGCTAGGTTGGACTGTGCTAGGTTGGATTGTGTTGGGCTGGACTGGTGCGGGCTGCTATTAGGACGGTGTTAAGTTGGACAGAGGTTGCTGAAGGGCGTGGTGGTGAGGAGGCAACAATGTCAAGACTAGATTGTGTAAGGATTGAAACTGGTCTTTCAATTCCTCACAAGCATGATCATAGGCTTTTAGTTGTTGTCTGAGGTACGTAACGTCTTTAACAGTAGAAGTCAAAGCAGATGGTTAGTGCTTGAGGCTACCGTTTCCACCTATATTTACAACAAGTTGTCTTGCCCCATATAGTCTTCCTTTATTCTTTCCACCAACAACCTCAACCCAACATTGAGTCCTAATTGTGTCTTTCATTATAGGATCAACATTAGGATATGATGGACCAATACATGAGCCTTGCTCAGATCTATCTTGTGAAAGTCCAGTTTCAAATTGTTCCTATTAAGTCAACTAGAAGGTATTAGTGAAATAGGGTCAAAATTATACTTTTATGAGAAATAAATGAAAGTGTTTACTTAAATATGTCCTTCGATATCTTTCATCAACATACTCGCTAGATCCCTTTCGGATATGAGTTTGTTGAAATACCTCATCAATATGCAGATGTTGTCCAAGCTTCTATGCTTGTAACATAATATGGTGTTACTATTTAAGCATAAATTTTTAAGTGGGAAGTTATATCATAATATGAATTACTTAAGAGAGAAATGTTTTACCATATGAATGATGTGCTCATGAGAGGTAATGGAATCGCCTATGTGTAGGTTCCCACCCTTGAGGGAACCTCTGTTCCTTTGGGCTGTAACACATTTATTGTGGTAGCTTAGAGAATTCCAATTTGCCAGCAATTGATTCCACACATCATCCCCAAGCTAGTAAGGGCGTTGACTTGCATTCCTGACCTCTCTAAACATCTCAAAGAGCCTATGTGAAGCCCTAAAGTTAAAATTTGTATGAATTTCAGCTTCATATTCAGGTCTCCGTTGAACCTTCCTCTGCGACAATCAATCAAGTACAAAGCATCAATTGCATTGCACTCTTAACATATACAGTAATGAAAAGAGAATAAAGTTGATCATGTGTTTACCTTAAAACGTTGCCAAAACTCATCTTTATCTCCTAAAGGTATTGCTCCCTATGACATGATCAGTCCATCTTCAAGAGTAAGGAAGCCAAGGAGAAGCCGTGCAGAATTGATGAGGCTTCCATGGAGAAGGATGAAGGTGCGAAAGCTAGAAGATGAGAGGAGAAGTGATGCGAAAATGGTGTTTGGAGGAGCTCTCAAGAGAGGTTGGGCCAACACTCAAGGAAGGGGGCTAGAGGAAACCAAGAAGGAGAACTCTAGCCTAAGTTGATTCACAAAAAGAGAGGAGTCTGGAGTCATCTCAACAGAGTTTCTCTACTATATTCATGAATGAAAATACAAGGGTCCTAAGCTCCTTATTTATAGTAGAAAAGGAGAGCCAAGTGGTCTAGAAAAATGGAGGGAAAACGGATCTAGAATGTGGTATTTGGAGCCAAAAAGAGAGCATGAGGCAAGTGTGACTTGCCACCTAAGCAAGTCACAAGGAACTTGCTTCTAGGCGCATAAGAGAAGCTTGGTACCAAGCTTTGAGCAAGAAGGATCTAGATCCTCTTGAAATGCGCTCTCCCTCTTGTTGGGCCAATTTCAAGCCTAACTCTTCTTTGATCCAATTCTCTTCAAGGCCCAAAACCCTCCAAGGCCCAATACATGGCCCAAACAAAACCTTATTCTACAAAGTCCAAAAAACAAGGCCCAAAGTTAAACCCTATTCTAATATTTACAAACAAAGAGTCCTAGGCTAGGTATTCACATCTTCCTTGGCCCATGTAAAGTTCATCTTGGGCCTTGTATGTGCATTGGAGGCCCATTCCTCTTGTATCCTCCTAGCTATTGCTCTTGTTGTAGATCCTTTGGTTAGAGGCATCTCATCATCCCCTCCCACTTGAGAAGGATTTGTCCTCAAATCTGAAATTTCTGCCTCATCATCTGTACCACCTGCAAAAGGTATTAAGTCAGAAACATTAAAGGTGACTTGTACATCATATTCCTTAGGCAACTCTAGCCTATATGCATTATCATTGACTCTTTTCAGCACTTTAAAGGGACCATCACCTCTAGGGCTAAGTTGAGACTTCCTTTTCTTAGGAAATCTATCTTTTCTAAGGTGTAGCCACACCCAATCCCCTTCTTCAAAAATCATTTCCCTCTTCCCCTTATTGTTGTACTTAACATACCTCTCGGTTTGTTGTTGGATTTGTCTTTTAATCTTCTCATGCATTTTCTTAACAAAATCAAATTTTGCCACCCCTTCTTTATGAATGAAATCAAAAGATTTGGTAACAAATCAATAGGAGTGAGAGGATTAAAGCCATAAATAGCTTCAAATGGAGAGATCTTAGTAGTCCTATGAACTACTCTATTGTAGGCAAACTCAATATGGAGAAGGTATTCATCCCAAGATTTGTGGTTTCCTTTCAAAATTGCCCTTAGCATAGTAGACAAAGATCTATTAACAACTTCAGGTTGTCCATCAGTTTGTGGGTGACATGAAGTAGAGAAATTAAGTTTAGTTACTAGCCTTGACCAAAGAGTTTTCCAAAAATGGCTAAGGAACTTAGTATCTCTATCAGAAACTATGGTGCGGGGTATACCATGAAGCTTGACCACATCTCTAAAGAAAAGCCTAGCATCATCCACTTTGTGGCAGGGTATAAATTGTGTCATTTTGCTAAAACGATCTACCACCACAAAAATGGAATCAAAACCCCTTTGTGTTATTGGGAGTCCTAAGACAAAAGCCATACTTATATCTTCCCAAGGGGCTGAAGCAACAGGCAAAGGGTGTATAATCTAAGAGGCATTGTTTTAGACTTAGATTGTAAGCATGAAATACATCTATTACAATGTCTTTGGACATCCTTCCTCATATAGGGCCAAAAGAATTTCTCTTTTAGAAGACCTAGGTTTTTTCTACCCCAAAATGACCCATTAACCCCCCTTCATGTGTTTCTTGAACAAGGAGTTTTCTTTGTGAACCTTGGGGAATACAAATTTTTCCTTTTTTAAACAAATACCCCTCATTCACATAGAAACCTCCTTGGGGTCTTTCCATACACTCAACATAAATAGAGGAAAACTCAGAATCTTGATTATACATTTCTGGAATGTGATCAAATCCAAGAATTTGGGCTCCCAATTTTGAAAACAAGGTGTGCCTTCTAGACAAGACATCAGCCACCACATTACTTTTGCCCTTCTTGTACTTTATCACATAAGGAAATTGTTCCAAGAATTCCATCCACTTAGCATGTCTTTTATTTAGCTTGTGTTGGCCCTTCAAATATTTTAACGACTCATGGTCACTATGAATGACAAACTCTTTGGACACAAGGTAGTGTTCCCAAGTTTGAAGGGCCCTAACTAAGGCATACAATTCCTTATCATAGGTGGGATAGTTGAGGGAGGCACCATGAAGT
>Ga0214544_1002446_pt1 | contig 39012 bp, 20 predicted proteins | sample CNSS3metaG_FD_160074 | JGI IMG/M metagenome (GOLD analysis project Ga0214544, IMG submission 160074) | Root nodule microbial communities from cowpea collected in UCLA plant growth center, Los Angeles, California, USA - CNSS3 | ecosystem: Host-associated > Plants > Roots > Nodule | place: USA...
TTTTAGTAAGTAAAAACTACATCATGATAAAATATATTTTTATTGTTTAAACTACATTTAGATAAAATATGAAACATTAGTAAAAACATAAGATTTTCTAATTGTTTTATTTAAAATAAATAATACAGTTTTTTAAAAATAGGGGTGTTATATTTCTCCCATCCTTTTAGGAATTCCGTCCCCAAAATTCACGTGGTTGTAAAAAGACGAGGATACATCTCTCTCATATTACTTTCTAATTCCCAAGTTGCATCACCTTCATCTTGTTGATTCCACAATACCTTTACCAAAGGTATGTCCTTTCCCCGAAGTTATTTAATCCTTCGATCTCCAATCCTCACAGGAAGCACATCATAAGTAAGGTTTTCTCATATTTGTACTATATCAGGTTCTATCACATGAAAAGGGTCATGAATATATTTACGAAGTTGAGGCACATGAAAAATATTGTGAAGTTTTGAAAGGATTTGATATGCGACAGAACCAATTCTTTTAAGGATTTGATAAGGACCTATGAATTTGGGTGTAAGTTTTCTAGATTTGAGAGCTCTACCAACCCTAGTTACAGGTGTAACTTTCAAGAAAACATGATCTCCTGCTTCAAACTCAATGGGTTTCCTTCGTTTGTCATAGTAACTTTTCTGCCTATCTTGAGAAGTTTTCATCTTTTCCCTGATCATTTTAATCTTATCAATTGCTTGTTGAATTACCTCTGGACCAACACAATGGGGGTTCTACATCTTCTCCCATATAGAGCCTCATATGGAGCCATTCCTATGCTTGAGTGGAAACTGTTGTTATAAGTGAACTCTATAAGTGGTAAAATTGCTCCCAACTTTCAGTTTGTTCTAAAACACAGGCTCTCAACAAGTCTTCTAAAGATTGGATAGTCCTTTCCGATTGTCCATCAGTTTGAGGGTGATAAGCTGAACTGAGCCTAACTTTTGCTCCCAAGGCTTTTTGTAAGCTATCCCAAAATCTAGATGTGAAATGAGGGTCTCTATCAGAAGTTATACTAGAAGGTACTCCATGTAGCTTGATAATTTCTTTTATCTACAAATGAGCTAACTTTTCTAAAGAAAATCTAATATTAATAGGTAGAAAGTGAGCAGATTTTGTTAATTTATCTACAATGACCCAAATTGCATCATGACCAAACACAGTCTTTGGTAAACCTATCACAAAATCCATGGATATGCTTTCCCATTTCCATTCCGGTATATTTAAGGATTGTAGTTCCCCATAAGGCTTTCTATGTTCAACTTTTGTTTTCTGACACACTAGACAACGTGCAACAAACTCCACCATTGCTTTCTTCATCTCAGACCACCAAAACATTTTCTTCAAGTCTTGATACATCTTTGTAGCACTCGGATGAATACTTAAGCTACTCTTATGAGCTTCCTCCATTATCAACTTTCTCAACTCTTCTTTTGCAGGTATGCAAATTCTATCTCTAAACTTGATGATTCCATTTGAATCCTTGTGGAATTTAGATTCTTTTCCTTCAACTTTTGGTATCAACTTTTCTTGCAAAAATTGATCTCTTTCTTGAGCTATCTTTATTTCTTCTAAGAATTCGCTTGATATTTTTAACATTCCTAAGCATATGCTATTGGGTCCAAGTTTTACAGCTAAGTTCAAGTCTCTAAATGATTCTATCAGATCCAATTCTTTCACCATCATCATGGATGCATGTATAGACTTTCGACTCAAAGCATCAGCAACAACGTTTTCTTTCCTAGGATAATATTGTAGCTCAAAGTCGTAATCCTTAAGAAATTCCATCCATCTACGTTGTCTCATGTTTAATTCTTTCTGATCAAAAAGGTACTTCAAACTTTTATGGTCACTAAAAACTTCAAACCTTGCTCTATACAAGTAATGTCTCCATATTTTCAATGTAAACACCATTGTAGCTAATTCCAAATCATGTGTGGGATAATTGAGCTCATGTTGCTTGAGTTGTCGTGAAGCATAAACTACAACTTTCCTTTCTTGCATCAACACACATCCTAATCCTTGTCCGCATGCATCACAATATACCTCAAAATTTTTTGTAGGGTCGGGAAAGATTAAAACAGGTGCAGATGTTAATTTTTTCTTCAACTCTTGAAAACTAAATTCACATGGTTCATTCCATTCGAAAGGTTGTCCCTTACGTGTTAACTTAGTCAAAGACAATGCTAATTTAGAAAATCCTTCAATGAATTTTCTATAGTAGCTTGCTAATAAGAAACTACGTATTTCTATGATATTCTTTGGTTGTTCCCAAAGTAATACTGCTTGAACCTTTGAGGGGTCAACTGCAATGCCATTTTGTGATATCACATGTCCTAAAAATTGAACTTCTTTCAACCAGAATTCACACTTTAACCATTTTCCATACACTTGTCTTTCTCTTAGAATTTGTAACACAATCCTCAAATGTCTCTCATGTTCTTAATGATTTTTGGAATAAATTAAAATGTCGTCAATGAAAACAACCACAAATTTATCCAAAAATTCATGAAAAATACGGTTCATATAATCCATGAAAATGGCAGGAGCATTGGTCACACCAAAAGGCATTACCAAGTACTCATAATGACCGTATCTTGTCCTAAATGCTGTCTTTTGAATATCTTCCGCCTTGACTCGAATCTGATGATAACCAGATTTTAAGTCAATTTTGGAATATACCACAGCACCTCTCAATTGATCCATCAAATCATCAATCCTTGGTAGAGGGTATTTGTTCTTAATGGTGATTTTGTTAAGCTGACGATAATCCACACACAACCTCATAGTGCCATCCTTTTTCTTGACTAACAATACTGGCGCACCCCAGGGAGAAACACTAGGTCTGATGAATTGTTTATCCAACAATTCTTCTATTTGTTTTTTCAACTCTGCTAACTCTAGAGGTGACATCCTATAAGGGGCTATAGACACAGGTCTTGATCCTGGTACCAAGTCTATAGTGAATTCTATTTCTCTTTGTGGAGGTAACCCAGGAACATCCTCAGGGAAAACATCAAGATACTCACAAACAACAGGAAACTTATTAATGTCTGGAATTTCCTTGACTTTTAAAGAAGTTAAGATCATGTATACTTGAGATCCTTTTGGGATTTCATTGTGGTTGGTAGTACTCTCTTTTAATTCTTTTGAGTCAAAAACTTCACCTATGTGTGATTCAAAAATTAAAGTCTTATCGTGACAGTTTAGGAGAACATGGTTGGAAGATAACCAGTCCATTCCAAGAACAATATCCAAATGAGACAAGGGTAGACATATAAGATTTACAGAAAATTTTCTATTCCCTATAGAAATATGACAATTTGTGCATGTAAGTGAAGTGGTGACTGGAACATTGGTAGGAGTAGACACAATTAAATCATATGGTAATAAAGAGACAGGTAACTTTAAATGTTTGACACACTCATGTGATATGAAAGAATGAGTAGCACCTGAATCATATAGTACATTAACGAGGTGACCATTTATGATGCATTTACCTTGGATTAGATCTTCAGATTGAACAGCTTCAGTACCATTCATCGTGAAGACTCTCCCGGTTGTCTTTGGTCTTCCAAGTTGATTATTTCCTTTGTTGTTGCTTCCCCCACTTCCTTGCTCCTTAATTAACTCTTTGCATTCATTACGATAATGACCCAATTTCCCACAATTGAAGCAAGTTACAGTCCTTATGGTGCAGTTTCTTGACAGATGAGATCCTCCACAGTGGAAACATTTGGTTATGCCTGAATTATTGGCAGGAGAGGAATGTCTTTGTCCTGAAGAATTCCATGAAGCATGAGATAGACGTTGGTAGGGTTTCTTATTATTAAAATCATTTCTTTTGTGCCTCAAAGGCCCTCCTTGCCTCCATTGAGTTTGCCTTGCCTTAGTATCATCCTCATAAATCCTACAACGATTTACAAGAGTGGGAAAAGAAGAAATCTCTAAATAACCAACTGCTTGTTTAATATCAGGTCTCAATCCACTTTCAAACTTGGAACAACGAGAACGTTCATCAACTCTATCATGAAAGTAAGGACAAAACTTTGACAACTCGTCAAACTTTGCTGCATATTCTCCTACAGACATGATTCCTTGACGAAGATTAAGGAATTCAACTTCTTTCCTCCTCCGAAGATCCTCTGGAAAATATTTTTCCAGAAACTTTTGTTTGAAGGTTTCCCAAGTAATTTGTCTCCCTTCATCCTCCAATTGTTGTTTTGTAAATCTCCACCAGTTTTCAGCTTCTTCAACGAGCATAAATGTAGCAAATGTGACTCTATTTGCATCTGCACACGTCATTGCGATGAAAATTTTCTCAATTTCTGCTATCCATGATTGAGCACCTTCAGGATTAAATCCCCTTTTAAATTTTTGTGGATTATTCCTGCGAAAGGTTTCTAATCCTTGATTTTCCATGGGTTCAACATTTTGTTTTTGGCTCATATTTTCCAGGACAATTGTCATTCTTTCCAACAATTCATTGGTAATGTTTGGTCCGTTATCCATCTTTTCCTGAAAGAATGAACAATTTCCTTAGTTTTCTTTAGATTTTTTTTAACTATTGTTAAAACTTATCCTTACTACAAGTATTAATTGTTGTTATTGCTTACTTTTATTAGTCTACTTATCTTGCATTTCTCTTTTATAAGAAAAATGTAAGAACAAACAACTTGCACCTCTACTTACTAGTAGAGACTACAAACATGGAACACACCATATCCAAGGTTTTGACAGAAGGAATTACTCTGATACACCACTAAATGTGATGCCCCAACTACTATACTAAATAATTATTATTTGATAAAAAGATATGGAATTAATTTTTTTTTACCATAAGATTATCCTTGAGAGAACATTAATAATAACATAACTTCATATTCATATATATAGTTTACATCTCTATAATTGTTCATGAAATATTACAAAAATATATATTTGTAAAATATTAAGAGTCCTACATCAGAATAGAAGATTTATCTATATTTTAAATATCTCCTAAAGATATTAATAGAAATTATTCATGACTCAATCTTTAGAAGATCTACCAATAATATCCCGAACAACTCTCATTGAGCAGGTTCTTCTTCTACTCATGCAATAGGTAAAGAAAAATATGAAAGGAGTGAGGTCTTTATAAGCCTTAAATATCAATCTTAATAAACTAAACAAATAATACAAACACTGGGGGCCTAGATTTGGACCTACGACCACAAAACTTGATCTTGTTTTACCAGACATATGGATTCATATTCCACTTCTGATGATCTATTATGAACATCAAAACTTACTTTGGGAAGGGATTAGTTGAGTATTTCTCATAAAACATTAGTACAATCATAATTATTTCTTTCTCGAGAATATTAGCCATTCATCGGCTCATAAACACTACCTAACTTTGGCGATGCCGAGCAGGTATCGGATAGTCCCAAGTTTGGCCTATGAATATCCTAGTCCAGTGCGCTATTTTGAACTATCCAGATATTCACCTACTTGGTAAAACTTCCTTAGACCCCACCATGGTCCCTGCCTTTCATCCCGCAGTGTACCAAATTGTGACTTCCCAAATACAAGCACTTTAACACTGGTTTAGTCTCAACTTATTGAAACCACTTAATTGACATACTCTTGGATATTTTCAAAGGTCATAAAATGTGATGACTATCAAGTCATGTCATTGTATAAACTATAAACAAAGAATATAAAACAACGATAAAATGTACATGCAATTTTCTTCTATCCAAGCTCACTTAATAAAATAATATTTACTTTTACTTTACATTCATTTATTTATTTATTAATTATAAAATAATGATAAAATAAGAATCAAAGCAAGAACTTTAAATAAATAATTAAGGATTAGAATATTATAAATAAATATAATAACAACAATATAAATTAAATAGGATTAGTGCATAACTGGAGATTTAATAAAATAAAATAAATAAATAGGACCAGTGCATAACTGGAGATTAAATAAAATAAAATGAATAAATAGGACCAAGTGCATAATTGGAGATTAAATAAAATAAAATAAATAAATAGGACCAAGTGCATAACTGGAGATTAAATAAAATAAATAAATAGGACAAGGTGCATAATTGGAGATTAAATAAAATAAAATAAATAAATAGGACCAGTGCCTAACGGGAGATAAATAAATATGATCAGTGCATAACTGAAGATAAATAAAATAAAATAAATAAATAGGACCAGTGCATCACTGAAGATAAATAAAATAAATAAACAGGACCAGTGCATAACTGGAGATAAATTAAATAAAATAAATAAACAAGACCAGTGCATAACTGGAGATAAATAAAATAAATAAACAGGATCAATGCATAACTGAAGATAATTTAAATAAAATAAATAAACAGGATCACTATAATTGAAGATTAAATAAAATAAATATAAGAGGATAATAAATACTTTCTCTCTATTTCTTTCTTTCTTTCTCTCTCTTCCCTTCTTTCTTTCTCACTTAACTCACCTTTCCTTGAATTCTTTCTACATTTTTTTTCTTTCATGCCATCCTTTTATAAGCAAACCATGTGCAACTTCATTAATGCAAAGATTCTCTTCATTAATCAAGAGATAAGCTTCATGCTTTCCTTATTTCTCTTACGTAATCACCCTTCCATCATTTCTTCCATGTATTTATAGGTTAAGATAAGATTCCTTTCATTAATGAAAGGTAATCCAAAACTTTCCAAGTAATCCATGAATACATGTGGATGATGTAATCTTAGGTCATATTTCTTTCATCATCCATTTCTTCCATCCATTTACAAGCCATGCATGTGCCAACTTGCCAAGTAATGAATGGATGCATTAAATGTAAGGTTATCACTTCTAATTATTCTTATCTTCCATGTATTTAGATAAAACTCCTTTAAATCTCCTTATCTTCTTTCTTTTTCTTTTATTTCTTTTCTTTTCTTTGTTTTTCTTTTTCTTTTCCTTTTCTAATTTTTTTTAGAAGATTCTTCATTTCATTTTTTTTACACACACCTATTTAATTAAAATAATTTTACCTAATATTTATATATATATATATATACATATTTCATTAGTTTTGTTTTGTTCTTATTGTTATTTTTAGTAAGTAAAAACTACATCATGATAAAATATATTTTTATTGTTTAAACTACATTTAGATAAAATATGAAACATTAGTAAAAACATAAGATTTTCTAATTGTTTTATTTAAAATAAATAATACAATTTATTAAAAATAGGGATGTTACACCTCCCCCCTTTGTTGTGTTGTGTTTGCATCTAGAACCTTTGGATGAAAGTATTGGTCATTGAGAGACGACCTTGGATTAACTCCTAAGTACTACATTTACACTATTTAATTTGGTTGGGTACGACATTGATCAACCGTTATTGAGGAAGAAAGAGGGTTAAAAGTAGGAGATTACTACCAATAACCTTCTTACATTAAGAGGAAAAGAAGAGATCTTAACCCTAGGGAGTCTAGAGTTGACCTACCATATTTTCAAGGAAAATATAATGTAGTGGCCTATTTGGATTGGAAAATGAAGGTGGAGCAACTTTTTGCATGCCACCAACTTAGAGAAGAAAGAAAAGTGCCTCTAGCAACCCTTAGCTTTCAAAGGTATGCAATGTATTGGTGGGCTTCTTTAGTCCAAGAAAGGCTTCATAGTAATGGCTCTCCCATTGAGTATTGAAATGATCTTAAGTATGCACTTAGAAGGAGTCACATTTCCTCCTACTACAATAGAGATCTTAAGGATAAACTCCAAAGGCTTCAACAAAGAAATATGTCTATATAAGATTATAGGTAGAAAATGGAGTTGCTTATTATGAAGGCGAGGATGATTGAAGAGTAGGACATTACCATAGCTAGATTCTTCATATAAGAGATAAAGTTAGGCTTGTACCTTATAACGATTTAACTAATTTGGTTCATATGTGCATCAAGGTAAAACAACAATGTTTAAGAAAATATTTTTCTTAAAGAAATCAAGTTCAACCTAACTCTTATATAAAGAAGGATTTTAAAAGAGAAGAAAAGAAAAAATAACTATATAGGAATCTAGCCAAGGGAAGAAAAACAAAAAGGGAATGACATCATCATACACTCGCACCAATGGTATTAAATGTTTTAAATTTCTTGGTAGAGGTCATATAACAGCTTAATGACCTACCAAAAAGACCATGATTCTTTTGGGTGTTTGATAAACCTCTAGTCACGTAAAGATTTAGTAAAACTTGATTTCCTCACTAACTAATATAGTATAGTGATCAACCAAGAATCAATCCTAGGATAAGCAATTGAATTTTAAATGATTCTTGAATTATGCTTTGTGAAATAGAGGAAATCTATACAAAATCTATTAAAACTGATACTAAAATGAACTTAAAATGATATGAATGTGTATGAATGCAAAGTATTTGATGAAATGCTAAATCAAACTAAATGCACATATGGTGTTTGATGAAATGCCTAAGCTATAGTATGCATGTGCACTATACAATGTGAATATCCTGTACACAATCTAAAAACGTGAGATGTTTCTAATGCATGGAATGAACTCAATGAAGTTACTAGAAAAGGATTACCAACATTATATGAAGAAAACTGAAATAAAAAAGTGCTCATGAATGTTCATATATGACATGTTTAGGACATGATCGTGAATCACTATACAATGAATAAAATGATGGTGTGATGATACATAATGCCTAGAAATGGTTTTAATAGAATGTAGAAATTGGAATCACAAGAAATGGTTGAGTAAAACGCAAATTCTCAAATCATGAACCTTAGTTTAATGAATCAGGAACTGGATGTGGAAATGGATTTAAAATACTCCATATAGCATTACAATGGAATCATGAACGAGAAACAAGAACGAGAAACACCAAAACATCGAATTTGAAATTAAAATTGGATGAAATAGTGTGTGTTTGAACTGTTCTATAGATATAAGAGTCATGAACCTTGTGTTGGCACAAATAGCCTAGATGATTTAGTGCTTGAAGATTTGATGAAGGTACATGAAGCCATTGCCTAGGAACATGTTGGAACCATGCTTACATTGATGAAGAGGTGGAGATTTGATGTTTCACATGTTGATCAAGCCTCGTGTGCATGTTTTCTCTCTAGATTATTCATGGGGGAAAACAAGCTTGAGAATTGTGTTCATGTTATAGACCATTTCGCATTGTATAGATGTATAAGGTCTTAGTTGTTTTTTTAATCTGTTGAAATGTTTTTCAACAGGTTAAATGATGTCTTTTAATCTGTTGATTGAGATTTTAACAGATTAAAAGGTTTATTGCAGTAGTCTTAACTGGTACATATTCAATCAGTTGGTTTATTTTGTAATTGACTGATTTCACTTAAGTTAAGTGAAATCAATTGATTGATTTGAAAATCAACCCGTTGAATTTCGTAATAGTTTGACTATAAAGGTTGTATTTTTTGAAAGAGAGAAAAGAAAACCATTTTTTAGCGCGAAAATTGTTTGGAATCTATGGAACTCTCTCTCTTTTGTGATCATACAAATGTGCAGTTGTTGAAGATTGATATTAGATCATTCTTGGAGCTTTTTCTTGATGTTTGAAGCTTGGAGAAAGTGGTTTTGGTAGGTAAGGTTGTGCTACCACTAAGGTTTGGTCTTTCTCAAACTTTTAGGTTGTGCTTGGTGGTTTTCCAGGTTTGCAATAGGTGTCTTGTTGTGCTGGTGTGATTCTTGTGTGATTCAAGAGTTATTGTGTGGTGTTTTTTTGCATATTTTTGAAGTGTAGTGTTGTAAACTTTATAAATCTTTTGAAATAGTGCAAAGGTCATGGGTGTTGCCTTGACCAACTAGATGTAGCTTAGGTTTGAGTGAATTAGTATAAAAATCTTGTGCATTGTTCTTGCCTCTATCTTTCCGCACTTATATTGCACTTTAATGTTTAAAGAATTTTGATTTGAACCATATTTTTTTTTCACTCTTGTGTGATCTAGCATAATCTATAGCATTGCTCATGTTTGTATAACTAAATCTCAAACTTGTTAAAATAATGTCTAAATACTATTATGTTTCACTTTTATTTAAATAAAAGTTCATATAAACACCAAAACAAATTTTCTAGCTAGCCAACCAATGTATAAACATGTACTGAAAGGAGGAGAGTCCTAAAGTAAAGATAATATAATATGAAAAACAAAATAGAATAATCCTTAGAATTGCATGAGTAAGTAATCAGAAGGAAATAAAGAAATAGGAGAATACTTAGAATTGCATGAGTAAGCAATCATAAGGGATATTAGTGAGAAGAAACAAGATAAAAATGTAAATATAAAAACTAACCAAGAGAAAGTACCTAAATTTCAATAAAATGCAAGTTTTATCCTTAGATTTTGAGTTTTCTAAGACAAGTAAAATTGGGATTAAATAAACCAGAAATAATGAAGGGTATGTTGTAATGTGATCAAAGAATATGATACATGATTATAAAAGTTATAATTGAAGCACTGAGCAAAAGCAAAGCAACAAAGAAGGCTCGAAAGAAGTCATGTGATTAGAATGCTACTTAAACTCACTCAAAATGAGATAACAGACGCTAAGGCGTTTGCTGTGCGTCAATTTCCAACCCATTTCCCATACACGAAAGTTATCCAACTTATATGTGCGAAACAATAAGGGACTCAAAAAATCAACAATGCAACCTATCAGAAAAGGACTCTTTAATAACCAAAAGAGCGACAATCGAACTCACCCGAAAAGTAACACTTTTAATTGCATTTTAAAAAATAAAATTGTTGCATCGGTTCAGTTGAAACTTTATAAGGATTATATAAAAAAGAAATATAGTGCTGATAGTTGTATCTTTACACCTATTGCGTACATATTTAATCTTGAATATTAATTAACAAAATTAATGAATCTGAACTTGAATGTAACACCTTAATGATTCCAATCAAATTCAAATGTAGGATAATTTAAAGTAGAAATCAATGTAGTAATAAATATAGTTTGAATTACTCATATGTAATGGTCAAGTAATATAGAGACAAGGTTACTAATTTCATGGGAAGTAGTAGCAACCAACACTACAAGAAAACAAAAGCAATTACCTACTACCAAAACTCATAAGTAATAGTCAAAATCCGTAAGTAATTATGATTTACCTACGGTAAAAAAAATCCATAAATAAATTCCTCGTAGCTAACATTACTTACGGATTTTACCTACAGATTATATTGATAGATAATTACCTATAAATCTGCCTACAGAGCCTAAGAAAAAAGAAAAAATTAAATCAATAATAACTAATTGAGCAATTCTAAAACCTATAAGACTCATAGTCTTAGACTTTGCCATGACCACTAGACTCATGACAGACATCTCAACCTAACACAATGGATGCCCAAAATATAGGACTATGGCATCATACACTCACGCACACTAAAAAGACATAAAAGTACTCAAATGAAATGAAATATAACCAAGATCAACAAAAGAGAAAAAAATCTAAATCATACAGTGTAGAAATCATTTTCAAGGGAATCGATGTTGTTGGCATCATGCATATGATCCTCCAACTTTATCAAGGCAACCTAAGGGAAAGGGGAATTGAGGAGCCAAGAATTTGTACATCTGGAAAGAAAAAAAAATCTAAGTTACAAGAATTGGAAAGTGGAAGAAGGAAAGAGAATAATGTGTGTGTTATCGACTTCGATATTTGATATCCAAGTACGATGCCCATGGTGAGGTTCATGTATGACAGGGTAAGGTCTAACTACAGGTGAGGTGTGTCGCGATTGTGGTGGTGAGGCCAAGTACCACAACATCGAAATCTGATGGCAGTGAGGTATGGAAGGACTTGCTGTGTTGGAAAAGCTTCGGAAAAATTTAGGTTTCATAGGAAGAGGAGCAGGAAAGAAGGAAAAAAGAGAGGGAAATATTTTTTGGGAGATTATTAAGATGCAAAGAAAGAAAATCGTAACTATTAAGATAAAGGGAATGAAAATACTCCTTAGAGGTGGAGTGGGATGGCAAGACATTACTAGATCCGTAGGAAAGATTCGTACATAAGTTTGAATTACCTACGAATTTTAATTGTCACAACTGGGGTCACGACGAGACGGTGAAAAAATTATTTTAAAATAATAGAGGAGTCGTCACCATAGTTTATTAAGGAAAACTATATAAAAACCTTAAAGACTTTAGTCTTTGAAACCAAGTTTAAGTTCGAGATTCGGTTATGTATGGGAAAGGTATTAACACCCCACAACGTCCATCCAAAGACGATTCCTTTCAATTAAGTGTGCAAAATTAATGCATTTTTTAAAATATGTAGTTTCCTGCAAAAATCAAACAAACAAACAAATACAATATATTAAAGAGAATATTATTGAAATTTTTAGTTGCGCCCAACAAGGATTGACCTTGCTCCTACGTATCTCCATTCGCAATGGAGAATCAAGGTTATGTAGTTCTTTAAAAACTATTTGGAAACAAGATCTTAAAAATATTTTAAATTTTTTGGAGGTGAACCCGACAAGGATTTGGCCTCGCTCCTACGTATTTTCATTTAAAATGGAAAATGAAAGATCACGTAGTTCTAGATGAAAAATATTATTGTAAAAGATGTGATTTTTGGAAGGTGAACTCGACAAGGATGGACCTTGCTCCTACGTATCTCCAATCAGAATGGAGAATCAGGGATCATGTAGTTCTAGATGAAAAAAAAAACCTTTTTAGAAAAGATGGAAGGGTTTGTAAACTCGAATTGTTTTAGAGAGGTTTTTAAGTTATAAAAAGTAATTATCAAGCAAGTTTGAGACCCAACAAGATAATTAAAAAGTATAAAAATTAATGATTATCAAATGAGTTTGGGACTCGACATAAGAATTAAAGTTATGAAAAATTAAAGATTATCGAGCGAGTCTGAGACTTGACATGATAGTTAATGGTTAAAAAAATAATGATTATGAAGCGAGTCCGAAATTCGACACGATAATTAATGTTTATACAAATAATGATTATCAAGCGAGTCTAAGACTCGACATGATAATTAAAGTGATGAAAATAATGATTATCAAGCAAGTCTGAGACTAAACATGATAATTAAAGTTATGAAAAATATTGATTATGAAGCGAGTTTGAGATTCGACATGATAATTAATATTATAAAAAATAATGATTATCAAATAAGTTTGAGACTTGACATGATAAATAATGTTATGAAAATAATGATTATCAAGTGAGTCTGACACTCAACATGATAATTAAAGTTATGAAAATAATGATTATTAAGTAAGTCCGAGACAAAATATGATAATTAAAGTTATGAAAAATAATGATTATCATGCGAGTTTGAGACTCAACATGATAATTAATATTATGAAAAATAATGATTATCAAACAAGTCTAAGACTTAACATGATAAATAATGTTATGAAAATAATGATTATCAAGTAAGTCCAAGACTCGACATGATAATTAAAGTTATGAAAATTAATGATTATCAAGTGAGTCTGAGACTCCACGTGATAATTAATGTTACGAAAATAATGATTATCAAGCGAGTTCAGGACTCAACATGATAATTATAGTTATGAAAAATAACTATTGTCAAGCGAGTCCAGGACTCAACATGATAATTAAAGTTATTAAAATTAAAGATTATCAAGTGAGTCTGAGACTCGACATGTTGATAATTAATGTTAGGAAAATAATGATTATTAAGCGAGTCCAGGACTCAACATGATAATTATAGTTATGAAAAATAATTATTGTCAAGCGAGTTCGGGACTGGACATGATAATTAAAGTTATGGAAAATAATGATTATCAAGTGAGTTTGAGACTCGACATGATAATTAATATTATGAAAAATAATGGTTATCAAACGAGTCTGAGACTCGACATGATAATTAATGTTATGAAAATAATGATTATCAAGCGAGTCCGGGACTAGACATGATAATTAATGTAAGACCTGTGAAAATTAATTAATTAATAAATGCGGGTGGTGGGAACTTTAATGTCATTAAAAATGTTAGATGATGTGATATGGAAAAGTACTAGCTCAAGTGGTTGAGGGTACTTAATTGTGTGAGAGGACTTGGGTAAAGTCCTATGTATGCCAATATGAGTTGGTTGAATTGTGATGGATTGAATTGACATTAGGAGGGTCACGAGTTCAAACCTTGATAGACATGAATTAACCCTTATATTTTTTTATATAAGAAGTAGCTTTCGGCTTGAATGTGAAAGGGCAGAGAAAACCTAGTAGAAGGGGGGCGGCAAAGAGGGGCTGAAAAACCACTAAGTAATTACCCTTGAATGGAAACTAAACACACCATTAAGCTCATTTTTGTTTTAGCACTTAAACCCATCATAAAGATACCTATAAAAGGTCAATTTTTTGAGAGGAAGGGTTTTGTTGTGCTGTTAATTGGTTTTTGAGAGAAGAACGAAGTTATATAGTGAGAGGTGAGGTTTGAGTGCACCAGAGGCTGAATTGGGAGAAAGGTTGAAGCAAAGCATTGGAGAACAAAGAAACATTATTTTTCCTCAATTTTAATCAAGAATTCTAGGTTAGAGGAAGTTGTCTTTATGTGCGTATGAATTAGATTATGTGTTTTCTCTTCTCAGTTGATTTCTATATACTGTGAATTTCGTGTTATGTGATGAAATTGAGAATTGGTTTGTTGGATGTTGCCTGCTATGGTTTTTCTTATGCCTTATATGATTTGGAGAAGGGTTTTGGTATTGGATGGTTAGGGTTGATTAAATCTCAAGTTTGGAACTTCAAATTGATAAAAAAATATGTCCATGTGGGTTACTTGTGATATGGAATGCCTGGTACCGACGATATTGCGCTTTGGGTATGATTTTGGTTGGTTTCGTGTTTGAACAAGGAGAGAACTTCTGCAATTTTCGCCCAAGCGAGTCACTCTCGCCCAAGCGAAAATCATAGAGTCTCGTCCCTGGTTTTTATTCACGGGTGTCGCCCAGGAGACCAAATTTTGGTGTTGAGCGACACATTCACTCGCTCAGGCAAGAATGGCTTGCCTAAGCGAGGTTGCGATGAAACCTGATGCATTTTACGTTCGAATCCTCATCCAGGCGAGGGGCTGGGTGTTTGAGCGAACGGGGATCTCGCTCAGGCGAGAAGGTCTCGCCTAAGCTTAGGCGAGGTGATTCAGCTTAGGCGAGATAGTTGGAATGGCTTGGGTGAAGACCCCTCCCTGGCTTAAGCGAGAATGGGGAGAAGTCAGGTTTGTGTGTACTGTTTGAGATGGTTTGGTTGATATTTCCTAATTATGGGAATTTTATGCATGTGTTTGAAGGATTAAGTCTATAGGATTTGGGGTGTGCTTAGCTTAAGTCGCGAGTAAGTAGTTCGTGATGTGTGGACCGCATGCAAAACGTGAACGATTTAGTTCACCGGAGATACTCTCATTGGGATGAGTGAATGAGGGAGCTCATCTCATGCTCAACTTAGGAATGCTATGAGCGAGGGAGTTCATAGTAGGAAAGACGGGTATGCGTATCCAGGTCTGAGCAAGGAGTTCGGATGACGAGCGAGGGAGTCCGTGAAGCAGGACTACGAGCGGGATAGGCTCGTAGGTTGGACCACGAGCGAGGAGGGTCGTGGAAGCACATGAAATCCCTAGATTTAGAGTGCATGCATGGACTCATAATGGTTATGAGTAGGGGAAAAAGGGAAATTTTATTCTAAATGAATGAATTATTATGAATTGTCACGTGGTAGTACTTCATATTTATTTATATCTTTGTGCATAGCTCACCCTATCTGTTTGTGTATGGCGATGATCGGATAACTTGTTATTCGGGAGAAGATGATGTTTCAGGTGAGCTAGGAGATGCTTAGTGGCAGAGTAAGGGAGTAGAGTACGAGGAGATTTTATAAATACTTTTATGTAATTTTCATGTAATTAAATTACTGTTTTGGACTTTCAAATTGTAATAGAGAATTATGAGTATTTTGGTTTATTTATAGTGGATATTAAATTTAAAAGTTTTAAAAATTTCCCGCGTTTTGGGAAATAGATTGATAATAAATGAGGTTTTCTTTTCATAATTGTTTAATTCTTTTTATTTTAAGTAATATCTTACCGGAATGTTATAATTAAAGTTATGAAAAATAATTATTGTCAAGCGAGTTCAGGACTCGACATGATAATTAAAGTTATGAAAAATAATTATTGTCAACCGAGTTCAGGACTCGACATGATAATTAAAGTTATGGAAAATAATAATTATCAAGTGATTTCGAGACTCGACAAGATAATTAATATTATGAAAAATAATGATTATCAAACGAGTTTGAGACTCGACATGATAATTAATATTATGAAAAATAATGATTATCAAACTAGTATGAGACTCGACATGGTAATTAATGTTATGCAAATAATGATTATCAAGTGAGTCTAAGACTCGACATGATAATTAAAGTTATGAAAAATAATTATTGTCAAGCGAGTTTGAGACTCAACATGATAATTATTAAGAATTTTGATTATCCAGCAAGCCCGAGACTCGACATGATAATCTATGAAAATTTATGAAAATTTTTCTTATAAGTTGGTAGAAAAAAAATGTATTTGCAATTTAAAGTAGGCATTTAAAAAGATGTTTCACTACGATCAACATAGTAATTTTAGAGTCTTTACAAAAAAATGTGGTAGACATAGGATAATAATATAAAATATTATGTAAGCATGCATGCTAAGAAATCTAGGCTTAATTAATGATATACTGTGATAGCTTAAAAAGGAACCAGAAATAGGGTTTCTCTTAAAATAGGAGTTTCTCTTTTTTCAAAGACAAAAATGTTTATCTTCATTAAACATTAGCAATAAAAATTTGTTATATATTTTTTCTAGATTGGTCTTTGATAATAAATTAAGTAAACCCCAAACTTTCTTTTCCTTTTTAGTAGGAAAAGAGATTATATTATTATCGTTGGTATACTTCTTTTTATCTATAGCTTTTTCGAATGAAACAAAATAATACTCAAGTTTGCATCAAAAGTTCTCAACAAATATTCTTAGCATTGAAAGTATTCTAATCATGAATATAATATATTGAATCTAAGCAAGAAACATCACTGTATTTACCGTTCACCGTTGCAGTAATCAATATCCGTCCTCTATAAACGTTCGTAGGTGCTTTAGATTTTTTGTATCATTCTCCCCATTTTTCACCGAGGTTGCTCTTCTATTTTTCAGTTAAGTACTCGCTTCTATTTTCTTAGAGCTCTTTGTTTGATGGCTTTTTTATTCCAAGAAGTCCTTTTCAGGGTCTTTTTCTTTTGTGTTTGGTACTGTGGTGTGTGATTCCTCTTTTTGTGAGTTGTTCTAGAATGATCGTTAATGGAGGGTGATGAGAGTATCCAAAAAGGATATTTTGACCTTTGGAAGAAGATGACAGTGGATAAAGGAGAAATGTCTAGTGTATTGTGTGAAAACCTTCTCATTAATGAAGTTGAGAAAAAAAAAAGAACTCGAGGAACATGCATAAGAGACTATGAAATCCTAAGACCTTTTTCTATTTTTGTTAGCATCGTCTAAGATATTAACTGTGTGCGGAGGTTACGAGAACTGGGGAGAGAATCTAGGTTGTGGGAGTATAAGGAGGATGTATTTGAGTAACGGTACCATATAACAAATTATTTTGAAAAAAGTAACTTTTCTTACTTTTCCTAATTTCAATTTTATTTCTTTCTTTAGTAAAATATTTATATATATATATATATATATATATATATATATATATATTTTAATTAGTTTTTTCATACTTATTAGTCTAATATATTTTTCTTTTAAAATAATATTTTTATAGTTTTTTGTGCCGTTATCTTTTTTTCATTTTTTTATAAATTCAAATTTATTTTATAAAACTATTTTGATTATTTAAAAACTATTTTTCTATTTTCAATTTATTATTATTATTATTTTATTATAAAACTTTTTTTTATTCTTATTCTTTGTAACGTCCCATTTAAATATTAAACTTAAATAAATGCAACGTCACACAAGATAATATAAGAATCAAGTCTTGGAGTATAAACGCTACTCCTTATAATTGTCCAGAAGTAATCAGGAGATAACTAAGAGATACCACGATGCTAGTCACAAGGTGAAGTAAAGGGGGTCAATAATAATTCAAAATAAAATCTAGAGAAAAGGTACTACATGGGCCATAGCCCTAGAGAAAAGCCTAAGAAAAGAATCCAGTCCAAACGGCTATGCAACAGAGTCACCATTTTCCTATTGGCCACGAGGATTTCTCGCATCTGCTCACATCAACAGGTTGATGATCATCGCAAAGAGAAAGAACCACACAAGCAAGACATACAACAAACAAAAGGGTAAGCTAGAGCAGAAAGGGGATTATCATACAATTATATACACTTCCAAAATCAAATATGCATACATCATCCAATCATGTTATGACTTCCCAAACATTACATTATAACTCCGACACGACTCATTCAGATACATATAATTAATCAAATTCAGCGGATGGTTGCACTTGTGGTGGATTTTCCTGCTCTACCGAGCTAAATATTACAATGTCTCATCCCCCACACACAAGGTTAGCTCTTAATGAGTTTCAAGCCTCCTACTACCCTCACCACCAGAGTTAGTACGCTCTATGTGAGACTAACTGACTCTTTAGAGTGTTAGGATGCAACCTTACCTTGAATCCTTACTAAATTATATAGATGGAGAATCACCATGAACTCTCACTAACAGGGGTCATGGAATTACGTCCCAACCAATTGAGGCACCACCAGAAGGACTCCGACACGACTCATTCAGATACATATAATTAATCAAATTCAGCGGATGGTTGCACTTGTGGTGGATTTTCCTGCTCTACCGAGCTAAATATTACAATGTCTCATCCCCCACACACAAGGTTAGCTCTTAATGAGTTTCAAGCCTCCTACTACCCTCACCACCAGAGTTAGTACGCTCTATGTGAGACTAACTGACTCTTTAGAGTGTTAGGATGCAACCTTACCTTGAATCCTTACTAAATTATATAGATGGAGAATCACCATGAACTCTCACTAACAGGGGTCATGGAATTACGTCCCAACCAATTGAGGCACCACCAGAAGGTCTCACCTAGAGGCTCATGGAATTACGCCCTAACCACATACAATTCATGCTTCCATTAACCAATATAGAATCCTTCATCATGCCATAACCATGTCACTTTGATAACCAACCATCCCATTCAAGTCACATACCAAGATCATATCAAACTTATCATTCACAACCCATGAACCATATCACTCATGCATATTTGTGTTTCTCATGCTACTAACTTAATAAATCCAATCGAACATGTGTCAACCATACTAGAACGAAGATTTCATGCATATCCATATGTTTCATACTTTGAATGGAACTAGTCAAGTAAATCAAGCAATCAACAACTACAACAATAGAAATATATGATCCCCCAAACTCACTATTGTCAATCTCGCTCAAACTAGCAACTCTCGCTCAGCAAGAGAGATCACTCGCTCAAGCTAAAACCTCTCGCTTGGCGAGTTCTCGAGCAATGAGCACCTCGAATTCTCACTCAAGCTAGCCCATCTCGCTCAGGCGAGATTGCTCTCGCTCAGGCGAGAGGCCTTCGCTCAGGCGACAACTCAAAACAGAGGAGAGGGCGAGCCACTGTTAACCTCGCTTAGGCGAGAGCTCCTCGTTTAGGCGAGAGCTCCTCGTTTGGGCGAAAGATACACTCGCCTAGTCGAGTTTAATAGGTCTCTCCTATTTTTCACGCGAGTAACATTCCAAAACACAGTAAAGACATACCCAACTCAGATTTCATGCACACAAGACATCAATAAGGCATTTAAAACACGATTCACCAATAAAATCAGCCAGATGGTACAAAACTCAAGGAACCCTAGCTTCCATTACTTGGAAAGGGCTAGTCCAAGTGACTCGTATACCCAACAGTGAGCACCACAGCTCCGGGGACAACTTCGTGAGCTGGAAAAACAGTGAAACAGAACAGAACAGGGTTATTGAGGTGAGTCCCCAAGGAAATACGAAAATAAAGCTAGAAGGGAACTACTATGAGCCTAGAAGCAACTTACATGGAGTGGAAAAGTTTGAGCTTGCTTGGAGAGGATAAGGAATTAAACCCTAGCAAAGAAGCGTTGATGTTCTAAGAGAGAATGAAGAGGACAGATTTCTGAAAGTGAGAGGAATGAGAGGGTGTTAGCTGGTTTAGAGTTCTTGCCTCCTTATGGGCCAGCCCTAGGTCCAACCGATTTGGGCAGCCCCTTCAAATTAGGGCAGAATAAAGTAGTGGACCTTACATTCTTAATCATAAAAGTTGTTTCTATGTTTTTTTTGTGTTTATCTTTTGAAAACTCATTTTTACTATAAAAATATTTTTCTTATATTTTTCTATTTTGTTTACTTTTTTATTTAAAAAATGTTTAGTTATGTCATATTATATATTTAAATTAGTTGTTTAGGAAATAAGAAAAATAAGATTATTATTACTAAAAATTATTTTTATTTTATTTTATTTATTATCTACAAATTATAATCGGTAAGTAATGTCCATTTGTAATGATTGGTAGATAAATCATAATTTTCATTGTAGCATATTGAAAATGAGATGTATTGATTATCAAGAGAAAGAAATTCATAATTAAGAAAGAATAAGTTCACCTTAAAAATACAGACAGCATATTAGGAATAAAGCCTTACAACAAAATAAATCCTAAATAACACTATATAAGAAGAGAAGTGTAGAAAGAGTGGGTACAATATATAAGAACATAACCTCCTCAACTTTCTTTCCGAACCTAACTCATACATTGGATTTTTTGTCACTCCCACGTTACTTAGCTCATAATATATAAAAAATAAATTTGTTTAAACGCAGCAAAAGTATTTTTTATTTTATTTTATTTATATTATACTATTTATAATCAGCTTTTGTTGGTTAAACCGACACTTGAATATGATTATGTAATAAAAATATTATTTTAGTTTTTATTTGTATTTTCCAATATTTTGCTAAATAGTTATTATTACTTTTTTTATTTTTCAATTTTTAGCATCAGTCTAACATCTATTTGACCATCTCTAAAATTTTTATTTTTGTTTTATCACGTTATAGAGTCGTTTGATGGATGCAAATAGGACCCGAATAGATCTCATTTCAAGCGGACGCTTATTTATGGCAGCTAGTTGGAGTGACTCTTGTAGTAAGTAGTGCATAAAGTTTATCTCAAGAGCTAAATATACATATAAGCATAAACGTCACTGAGATAAGAAAAATAGGTAATATTCACAAGGTACAGGTGGAAGAACATTGTGTGTTGAGGTGTAAACAACTAGTGTTAGTTTTCAGAGATAGGATATTTAGAAAAATCGTACAATAAAATATTGTAACAATATGGCTCAAATGTATCATTTCCACATGCCTTTGTAATAAAAACTTCACATTTTACATCACAGAGATAGGACAAATGTCGGGTCGATGTAGCTTTGGTTATAAATCCTTGTTCTGAAGAAACGGCACCTCACCATAGTCCTATTGAGTGACCACCTGAACCCCGAGATTAGTTATATAGCTTCTATACATAATAAGATTGTAAGATTAACCAAGTAGGTAAGTTATTAAACAAAAATGTCATAATTATTTTACTAAAGACAGATAAAGATTATACAACTCAAAAACAAAAGGAATATCTAACACTGATAATCCATGGACTCACTCCATAATTTGTTTTCAGACTTCAACATTTCTAAGGAAGAAAGCAGAATTTGCATAAAGAATTTTGTGAGTTCCTTCACAAATAGGCAAGGATGAAAAAACGTAATTGTTCCTTTAGAGATTAAGAAAAAAGAGTCAAGAAAACATTAAAGAGGTTGTGCCAGAATTCTAAGAGGTTGCACCAATCATGATATTTTGTTATGAATGAGGGTACAAGTGTGAGCAGTGCAAGGGTCCCTCTAAAAGGCACATGCCAGGCGCCACTATCTCCAGCTCACACACACTAAATCATTCTTAGTTTTCTCAACTACTTCACTCTGCACACAAATTCATTATGCAATATTAATTTTTCATTCTTATTGTTGGGATGTCCCTCTCTATATTCACTCACATTTACGAAGTACGCATAAGAGCAGCTACTCAAAACCTAGACTATTTTCCTGAGGTTAACCTTTGGCATAGTTGTTCCGTAAAAATATATACGTTTTATTTCTTGTGTAAATCTACCGTAAAATATCATATATTTTACATCTAGTATATCTATGTTGTCATGTGGCCTAATTTGATCATAAAAATAGATATACTAAACCTCTCTTGTTTTAGTGCGAACGTTATATTATTTCCTGATTTTAAAAAAATAGATATTTATTTCAGAATATTTTCAAAGACATGTGCTAGCCATTGAACATATACTATTTATGATAGATAGGTGAGTTGTGGACCAATATCGCAAGTTGTTCCTCGTATACACATCAAAATTGTTGAACTTTCTATCTTAGTCTTGTATAGAAGTCTCGTCTAGTTATTTAAACACCGGAGAGTGAATGAGAACAATTGACAATACTAGACACTGTGGTCCTTCTAGCCACATTGTGCGAAAGTGAAGCAAAGAAAACCCGTAGAACAAGAAATACAGGAGTCCACAGAAAATTCTACTGAAAATCATAGAACATTTTCATTGAGGTTATTGTCACTCATTGTCAAGAACCAAACCACTGTCTAATAAATTTTTATGAATTCAGTTTTCTTAGTCTTCAGCGTGAGCTCTAACTCTCAGGCTTAGTACTCAATGAAGTTCATTCTTCTTACTCTGATGAGTCTCATACTTGTATTTTTTATCCCTTCTCTTGTTTCCGCAGTAGAAAGCGCATCATCCATTTCGCAGTCCCAGTCCCTCAGTTATGGAAAGACCGTAGTTTCTTACCCACTTGGAACCTTTGAGTTTGGTTTCTTCAATCTTGGAAACCCCAACAAAATCTATCTCGGGATTCGGTATAAGAATATTCCGATTCAAAACGTTGTTTGGGTTGCAAACGGTGCCAGTCCTATCAATGATTCCTCCGCCATCTTGAAACTAAACAGTTCTGGCAACTTGGTCCTTACACACAACAACATGGTTGTTTGGTGCACTAGTTCTGTAAACTATGCACAGAATCCGGTTGCAGTGCTTTTGGACTCTGGTAATCTTGTAATAAGGGATCAGGTGAGGCAAATGCAGATGCATACTTGTGGCAAAGCTTTGATTACCCTTCTAATACAATGTTATCTGGAATGAAGATTGGATGGAACATCAAAAGAAATCTTTCTACTCGTCTCGTAGCTTGGAAGAGTTACGATGATCCAACACCAGGAGACTTATCATGGGGCATTAAACTGTATCCTTATCCTGATACCTATATCATGAAGGGAACCAAAAAGTTCTACAGAGTTGGACCATGGAATGGATTGCGCTTCAGTGGCCAGCCAGATCTACGGCCTAATAAGTTTTACAGTTTTGAGTATGTCTCCAACAAGGAAGAGGTTTATTACACATGGACCATCACGACTACAGGCCTAATATCAACTGTGGTCATTAACCAAACCTTGCAACAACGTCCTCGTTATGTGTGGCTAAAGGGTAGTGAATCATGGCAACCTTATTCAACCATGCCAGCAGACATCTGTGACAAATATGGCTTATGTGGAGCCAATGCATATTGCTCCCCTTCTGGATCACCAATGTGTAAATGCTTAAAAGGGTTCGAGCCAAAGTCTCCTAAAAACTGGAACGTAACGGGGTGGTCTCAAGGATGTGTTCTTAAACATGCTTTGAATTGCAAGAATGATGGGTTTGTCCTTGTGGAAGGCTTGAAAGTACCGGATACCGAACATACCTTTGTGGATAAGAGTATTGATCTAGCGCAATGCTCAAGGACGTGCTTCAATAATTGTTCCTGCAGGGCATATACAAATTATAATATTAGTGGATCAGGAAGTGGTTGCGTGATGTGGTTTGGTGATTTAATTGACATCATACGGTATTCAAATGCTACATATGGGCAGAATTTATATATCCGGGTGCCAAAGTCAGAATTAGGTAACTGCTTCGTTCACTTTTCCAGCTACACCTTTTCTTGTTTTTCTGATCACAGTTTCAATTTGTCTTTGGGAATTTATGTTTGGACCTTGAAAAAGGAATTTACCAGTTGTTATTTTGTTTGATCAAATTCAACCGTCAAGAAGATGCTATCGACACACCGAGGAAGTATAAAATAATACTTGTAAGCAGCATCACTGTGGCTTCAGGGATGCTTTCACTTGGTATTTATTTCATCTGCAGGTTCAGGAGGAACAGTAATGGTAAAGCAATTTTCCTTTTCTCTAACTCAAAAATAGGCTTAATAGTTCATTGTACTGGATTTGTGGAAGCAGAAAATGTGTAAAATGAAAAAGTAAAAGTGAATCCACTGAATTAAAATATCTGATAAATTTAATAAAAGAGATGGGAAATTATATATATATATAGAACAGTAAAAGATAAATTTAAAAGAAATATTATAGTATAATGCAAATCGTAGAAAAATATATAAATCTTAAAATAAAAGTATTAAAATGTCATTAAAATTCTAGAACATCATAAAAAAGTCAAAAATAGAAAAAAATCAAAAATATTCTATATAAATTCTAGCGAGTAATTTCTAGAATAATCTATGGTTTATACATATCCATATACACAAAAATTTGAAGTATGAAAGACAACATCTAATATAGTCACTCACAATTACAAAATATACTACTTCCGACTCTATTACTTTCACATTCTATTTGTACATTTTCTTTATCTCATCAACCGTTCCTTTCAACACCTCAAATAGTAACAAGTGAATTAACATTCATGTGAATATTTTGTTTGATGACCCATTGGAATGGTCAACCAATTTTGTTCCCTTTGGTAGTTTTCGATTTTAAAAACTTATACCAGTTAAAGAAGAAAAGCACAACATTATCATTTCTTTTTATCTGAACAAATGTAATGTCTTTTTTCTGCATAAATGAATATAATATGTATCTTAGTTAGTTTAATTTTCTTTCCATAAATTTCTAATTAATTCTATTCTTTTTTAGAAAAGTCAAAGCCAAAAAATAACTTTGAAACATATGTGGACGATTTGGATCTCCCATTATTCGATTTGTCAGCAATTACATCTGCCACTGATAACTTCTCAGAGATGAACCAAATTGGAGAAGGTGGTTTCGGACCTGTATATCGGGTAATTCAATGTTTCCTTTTGGCGAATTTCAATACTAGAATAATATTAGAGAATTATTGATACTATAAATCAAATTGTTGGAAACAAAAACAACTAGAGAATAATTTTAAAAGAGTTTCTACTCGGTGTTAAGTAAACTTAAATATGAGAGTTACTATGTGCGGCAAAGTTTATTAGTTGTTATATTTTGATAATTTAGACTCTAGTATGTTATGTCTAGGATGTTAATGGTCATTATAGTGTCATGTTTTGTAACAATTGGAGACATTATGGCTTGGAGATGAAAAGCCAAAATGTTAGTCATATAAATTGTAATGTTTTATTTACATAAAATACACAAGAAAAGTCAATCATATTATTCATCAAAAGTTTGTTTTGCTAAAATGTAATATCAGAGCAGTTAACTTGAATGTTTGAGTGAAAAAAAGAGAGTGAGAAAAGGCTAGTATAATAAAAGGTGTATCCTTGCCCAAGTTGACGAAGGTGATCAATTATGACAATTCGAGTCTTAAGATGAAAGCTCTCCATGGCTCCCAAGAAAATTGGAAGGTGGTGGAAAATGGTCAAGTAGAACCAAAAAGCACCACGAATTGGTCAAATGGCCATATGAATTCATTACAAAAAGTGCGTATAAATGACAATGCAACCTTGTACATCCTAAACCAAGCTGCAGAGATGTCCGACTTTAGAAGACTGAAAATCCAAAACTTTCAAAAGAAATGTGGGACTTAGTGGAAAAGGTGTATAGGGAAGATGACCAAGTGGAGTAGGTGAGAGGCTTAAAAAACTCATAAGAGAGTTGCAAAGCATGACACTGAATCAGACTAAGGGAGTAGCTAAGTACATTACTCGGGTTGAAACGTGACAAACCAACTTGACAAAAACAGACATGCGTTGCCTGCTAGCCAAATTGTGAAGAAGATTTTGAGGTCGTTGAACAACAACTTCGAGAATGTGATGTGCACGATTAAGGAGTCCAAGGACCTATAACGCTCACGATTGAAGTCCTTGTCAGATCCCTTGAGGTGCACGAGCAACAAAAGAAGAAGAAGAAGGTGGAGTATTTTGAACACGCACTTTAGTGAAAACCAAAAATCAAAGAGGAGAAGGCATGTCACTTAGAAAACTTAAAGTATACGAAAAGGCTTGGGAGGTGGAGGTCGTGGAGGACACGAGGAAGAAATGGTCACGATGGCCAAGGTCGTGGAGGATAGGAGGAAGAGAGAAGGCAATCTAGCCAAAAAAATTGGTAGGGACAAAGAGGTTGATTGAGAGGCGGTCAATCAAGCACCTCAAACATTGAGTGCTTCAAATGTGGTAAACACGATCAATATTCAAATGATTGTAAAGCAGACAAATTTTACAATTGTGGCAAGGTCGGTCACTTTGAAAAAAGAGTGTTGATCTCAAAATAGGAAAGATGAGGCAACCAACTCTCTCATAGAGAAAGTCAAAGAAAATGAGGTCAATGTGTTGATGATGTCACATAGCTCGAGGACTGATCTCAAATTTATCAACATTTTCGACAAAACAACTAGCTATTAAACTTGGTATTGCAACCAAGTTATTCAATCAACTCGATGTGGTACCTTGACACAAGAGCGACCAACCATGAGTGTTTCCAAGACCTTCCTAAGGTTGATGCTAGACATATGGCCTTTGGGGCAGATTCAAAGAATGTAGTAATAGCTTAGGAATAATTTGATACTCAAAGAAGGATGGTTGAGTTAGAGAGATTTTGAGATGTACCGATCTCAAAAGTAATATTCTTAACATGGGGCAACTAATGGAGAAGGGTCACTCGATTTTAATGAAAAATCAAGTATTGCAATTGAAGGACAATTAGGATGTTTGACTACCTGAGTACAAATGAGGGAAACCGGATGTAAAAACTAGATTTGAAGATTGTCCTTGAGTTGCTTCAAACTTAATGTGGAATATGAAACAATGATGCGCACTTTAAGTTTGGCCACCTAGACTTTGGTGGACTGACCGAGATGGTGAAGTTTTGTGAAGAATGTGTACTCGATACACAGTCGAGGATAATATTCATGAGAAGTGTCAAGAACCAAGCAAGGGAGCAACTCGGTCTAATACATACTAATGTGTCTGGATTGATTACCCCTAGTGGTAAAAGGTATTTTGTTTGTTTGTTGACAATTTTTCAAGAAAATCAGGGGTATACTTCTTGAAAGAAACATTTAAAGTGTTTGAGACATTCAAGAAATTCAAAGTGATGGTTTTAAAGGAGACAGGCAATCATATTAAAGTTGTTCGGTCTGATAGGGAAAGAGGATTCATGTCAGTCATGTTTGTGAAGTATTATGAAGAGCATGGCATAAAAAGACTTTTAACAACACCATACTCACCACAACACAATGGAGTAATGGAAAGGAAGAATTGAACAATTCTATCTATGGTTCTAACAATGTTGAAAAGTAAGAATATGCCGATGAAATTATGGGAAGAAGTCGTGCAATGTGCTATTTATGTGCAGAATAGGTGTCCACATGTAGAGTTGAATAAAAATACACCACAAGAAATATGAAGTGGATAGATGTCGAGTGTGTCTCATCTCAATGTGTTCGACAACATGGCATATGGTCGCATATTGACTCCATAAATAACAAAACTTGAAGACAAGTGAAAGAAGCTTGTGTTTCTTCGATGTGATGAGAATGATAAAGCTTACCAAATATTTTACCCAATAAACTAGAAGGTGCTAGTAAGACGATGGTGAAAGACTAGCACGTCAATTGTTATACCACCAACTATAGCAAATTTGGAAACTGATGATGAGGATGAACCACGATTGTCTAGAATGTAGACTTTGTAAGATTATTGTGAGTCTACTGAAGAAGTATATATATTCTTTGTCTTTTGGCAGATATACAGAACATAACTTTTGAAAAGACTATTCAAGATGGGAAATGGCATGTTTTAATGGATAATGAGATACGTGCAATGGAGCACAACAACATGTGGGAGTTGTTTGATCTCCCAAAAAAATCTTGGCCCATAGGTATAAAAAAGGAAGATGAACGCTAAAGGTGAGATAGACGATACAAAGCCTGACTTGTTGCAAAATATTTATAAACAGAATGAGGGAGTAGACTATGTTGAGGTGTTTTCACCAATCACAAGAATGGTGACTATTTAGCTACTAATTTTATTAGCAAGTTAGTATAGATGGTCGATATTTCAAATGAGCGTGAAATCGACATTTTTGAACGGAGTCTTGAAGAAAGAAGTTTATATTGAACAACCACTCGGGTATATGAGAAAGGAGAATAAAAGAAAGTGTTGAGATTGAAGAAGGCAATATATGGACTCAAACAAGCTCCTCGAGTGTGGAATGATGGCATTGATACTTACTTCAAGAAGAACAAATACGAACAATGTTCGTATGAACATGTCCTATACATAAAGAAACATGAAGGTAATGTAATGTTCACTTCTCTTTCGATAATGATATTATTTTCATGGGAAACAATCTAAATATGATTCAGAAGTTCAAAAGTGTCATTGAAAAAGAATTTGAAATGATTGACTTGAGACATATGAAGTATTTTCTCATTCAAAGTCAAACAAATTGAGACCGATATTCTTTTGTCTCAAGAAAGGTATGTCGAAGATATCTTGAGCATGTTCAAGATGACAACCTATTACCTAATTTCAACCCCAATGGAACCGTGAACAAACCTCTCAAATTTTGATGGTAGAGACCACATAGATGCTCGTAAGTATCGAAGTTTTCTTGTCAGCCTTTGTTACTTAACAAGTACAAGGTCGGACTTACAACTAAGCATTGGAATAGTAAGTCGATATATGGACTTGTCGAGCTACACACAATGGAAAATGCTGAAAAGGATATTGAGGTATGTTCGGGGAAAATATCACTCGCTTATACTACATTAGGTCAAACAACTACCGACTAGTAGGGTACTTAGACAATTGTATATAGATGTAGATGATCAGAAAAGCATATTCAGTTATATATTTCTCATGGGCAACATGATGTTAAGTTGGCTCTCAAAGCAGCAACCCTGAAGTTGTCAACATGTGAAGCCGAGTATGTAGAAACATCATTGAGTTTTTGTCATGAAGTATGGCTTATAATTCTTCTATGAAAATTGGAGTAGAAACAAGAAAGTGAGACTATAATTCTAGTATATAACAAGTCAGCCATTGAGTTGGCCAAGAACCTAGTCAACCATGAGAGGAGCAAGCATATTGATGTTAGATTTCGTTTCATCCGAGAACAAGTGAAGGAAGGTAGTGTGGAGATGGAGCTCATGGGAAGTCGAGATCAAATTGCAAAATTATTTACAAAGCCATTACTAGTTTGTGATTCAATAACTACAAAAGTTGATCATAATGAAGGATGGAAGAAGCATTGAAGTTTACAGGGGCATTTTATTAGGTAAACTTAAATCTGGGAGTTACTATGTATGGTAGATTTCATGATGAGTAGTTATAATTTTATGTTTTAGGAGAGCAAAATTCTGGACTTTAGTGTGTTATGTTTGGGATGTTAATGATCATTATAGTGTCATGATTTGTAATAATTGGAGACATTATATCTTTGAGATGAAAAGCCAAAATGTAAATCCTATAAGTTGTAATATCTTGTTTACATGAAATACATAAGAAAAATGAATCATTAAAATTTTGTTTTGCTAACACTTAGATGAATGTGATTTGCAGGGAAAATTATTCAGTGGACTCGAGATTGCTGTAAAGAGATTTTCAAAGAATTCAGGACAAGGAATAACCGAGTTTGTAAATGAAGTCAAACTAATTGTAAAACTTCAGCACAGGAATCTTGTAAAACTTCTAGGTTGTTGCATTCAGAACCAAGAAAAAGTATTGGTTTATGAATACATGTCTAATGGCAGCCTAGATTACTTCATTTTTGGTATATAATATCATTTTTGGTATAGAATATCAACATCTCTTATTTTAGCACTTACTAGAGAGAAGATTCACAAGCATGAATATCTATTTATTAATGAAATATTTGTTGTGAAACGCAGATCATGCCAAAGGTAAATCACTTGATTGGAAAAAGCGTTTCAACATAATTTGTGGACTTGCTAGAGGACTTACGTATCTTCATGAAGATTCTCGACTAAGAATCATCCATAGAGACCTCAAAGCGAGTAATGTTCTTCTAGATGAGGATTTTAATCCAAAAATATCAGATTTTGGATTGGCTAAAACTGTTGGAAGAGAGGAGATTGAAGGAAACACAAATATGATAGTTGGAACATTGTGAGTGTGAATGTTTAGGAACCTTTTTCATTTACAGACAATTCATGCAAATTTGATCTTTCTTCAATGGTTAATTTCAGTGGGTACATGGCACCAGAATATGCTATTGATGGACAGTTTTCAGTAAAATCTGATGTATTCAGCTTTGGTGTTATACTGTTGGAGATAATATGTGGGAGGAAAAATAGAAAACCATATCGTGGGAATCAATATAACCTTGTTGATCATGTAAGCACTTTACTAATTATTATTTTGTTCATCTTATACGATATTTACATTAATTGTTTTAATTGTAACAATTATGTTGTTTGTATATAGGTATGGACGCGGTGGAAATTTGGAAAGACTTTGGAAATAATTGATCCAAACATTAAGGACTCATTTATTGAATTAGAAATTTTACGTTTCATCCATATTGGGCTATTGTGTGTGCAACAATATCCAGAGGATAGGCCTACAATGAGTTCAGTGGTTTTAATGTTGGGAAGTGAGATGGATTTGGATGAACCTAAAAGGCCAGGCATTTTCAGTAAGAATGACTCTGTGGAAGCAAGTTCAAGCTCAAGTAGTTCAACCAATGCCATGACCATAACCCTAAGTGCTCGGTGAAAATCAATAACATTGTTGCACATAATTCCTTCGAATATAAACTCTTGACTTGTTATCAACAAATTTCCATACTGACTTGTCCTACAATAATCCTGAGGGCATCTTTGTCTTGAGGTTATAATAGCTTTGAATTAACCATTGCATAATAATAATGTTGATAAGAATTATAATAATTTTGTTTTATTTTGAGTGCATCTTTGTCTTGAGGTTATAATAGATTTGAAAACCATTGTATAAAAGTATTCTCACAATGTGTTCATTATAATTGTAATAATTTAATCTTTGAATCTTGACATTCTTCACTGGTTTTATCATTATCTCAACTGAATGAGTCTTCTTATATGATGTTGTGCTTCTATTTTGACTTGTGATAAATATAACTGGAAATAATGTACTATAATATATATATATATATATATATATATATATATATTACAGAGAGACAAATTTTAGTTGCATGAAGTAAGTGTTTTATTTGATTATGATAAATTCTTTTTATATATTATATAAAATAGCATTGAAGAGAATGTTATTCAAATGTCAACTTTAATTATATAAAAAAAAGTTGTCTATTTGACGTTGTTTATGAACTATGATCGGGAGACTAGGTTTTTGTAGACAATGGATAGGCTAAATTAAGGAATATATAGAATTTGTTACTGTTTCAGTTTTAATAAATGGTATCTCAACGAAACAATTCAACCCTACAAGAGGATTGAGACAAGGGATCCCGATTGTACCTCTTTTGTTCTTAATAGTGACACAAAGTCTATTGGGAATGATAAATCAAGTTGCTAGGACAAAATAGTGTAAAGGGATGGAAGTAAAGGAAAATAAGGTCAGTGTTAACCTTCAACAATTTGCGGTTGACACTTTGTTCGTGTGTAAAACAAACGGCCAAAATTTTTTAGTCATTAAAAGCATACTTGGGTGCTTTAAGATGACTTCAAGACTTAGAGTTAATTTGCATAAAATAAAATTTTGAGCCTTAAGCGTAGATAAAAATGATTTAATGAGCTACTCACGTATTTTAAATTGTAATACAATGGAAGTACCTTTCAAATATCTTAGTATGGTTGTAAGAGGTAACCCAATAAAGCAACCTATTTGACAACCCAAAAAAGCACTCAAAAATGTTTTACTCACTAAAAGCATACTTGGAAAGGTATACATTTATCTTTTGAAAGAAAAATATGCTTAACAAAATCAATAGTAACAGCCCTACTACTTTACTATTTTTCATTTTATAAAGTCCCAATAGGTGTTTGTAAGACTATTAATAGTCTTGAAAGAAGCTTTTTGTGAAGATGGGGACATGAGGATAGAAAGATTTTCTAGGTGAAATGGAAAATTTATGTAAACTTAAACATGAAAAGGACTTGGAATAAAAGACATCCAATGGTTCAACAAACCTCTTTTAGCTCAATGGGAATGAAAATTGCGCACGAGTGAACAAGGATTATGAAAGGATATCCTACAATTTATATGGCTCTTGGAGAGGACTAAAAGGATAAAATAGAAAACATTATACATGAAGTTGGTGGAAGGACATTATGGAGAGGGAGAGGAAGGAAAATGGTTTGACGAGAACTTAGAGTGGAAAGTAGGTTTAGAATCTAGGATTATGTTTTGGGAAGATACATGGGTGGGATCATCACCTTTATATAGTAGGTTTCCTAGAGTCTTTTTGTGAGCATTTGAGAAGTCTCTTTTTCTGAGGATTGAGAGTTGAAGTTTAGCGTTCAGGTTATTATCTTGGAAATCTTTTTCAAGTGGTGAATCATCTTGCATTTATCCTTTATTCTTAATTGAAGGTGGCATGTTCTTTCCATTTCTCTTCCTTAATCCATTTTTCATTTCATTTCTTTACTTGATTATGTTTTTCTACTCCATATTCTAGTCTAACCTATGGTGTTTATTATTTCTTCTTTTTCTTCTGCCATTAATGGATCTTCAAGCATGGGTTTCGTCTTTCATACACCTTGAGGGACTGATCTAGATCCTACCAAAATTATAAGGTTCATATCAAGTGGTATCAAAGATAGAAGGATCAGCCCAAGTCTAAGAAGGTGTTTCATCATTCCAAGTAGGTGTTCCTTGTCAATGGGTTTGAAACCAACTTCTCTTTGGATGTGATTAATGTATTCCTTTCTTGATTTGGTAGAATGATAAACATGTTATCCATATATGTTGTGTTTTGTTTCATTAGTTTACTCCATTAATCAAGTCATTATATCAAATTCTTCCAAAATAGGTCAATTTTTTTTTAGGAAAATGGGTATGATGTTGATGCTTGGTTAATTTCACGTGCTTTATCCTTGTTTTAATTTTTTAGTCTATGTCTTGTTCTATTGTTTTCTATAGTTTTTAAAGTGTTAAATTTATTTTGAATGTTTTTCTAAAATTATACATGTTTGTAAGATGATTTTAGACTCATGAACACATATGTAATTGTTGAATCCCTTTTCTGTTTTGGTAGTTTTGTAGTAATTGTTTTAAGCAAATTACCAAATACAATCAAATCTTCAAGGGACATGTTAATCTGAATTATCAAACCATATTGGGCTAAGAAAAAAAGTCAAAAATGAAAAAGAAGCAAAAGGAAAAAAAAATCAAGTAAAAAGTGGTAGTTCATGACTAGTTTGTCCTAGTTTCTTGAAACAAATTGTTGTTTGACTTCCACAGGGGGATTCACGAATTGTATAATTCATTTGAATGACTTTTATCTCTTTGAATGTGTATATGTTTGGTAGCCTTCATTAGAACATTTAACATGATTCATATGAGTGAAATTTTTGCTTGAATTTTACCTTTCCTCGTGTCCTTTTCAAGTTTTTCTTTTTCATTTTTGAGTCACTTGTCAAATGAGTTGATATAATATTTTATTACCTTTTTTTAATGAGCATTTCCAATTTGTCTTCTTTGATTCTCGTGGTTTTGTTTACCACTTTTCAAAGAATTTAAGGTTTAAGTATATTTTGATTTGCTTCATATCTTTCACATAAAAGATAGTATTTCTTGACTTGGACTTTGAAGTAACTTTTGAGAACTCTTTTACTCTCTCTTGAGCGAACTAAGTGTTGATCATTATACACCATATTTTTACTATTTTCTTAGACCATATTTTTACTATTTTCTTAGTGGAGAGGACGAAAATTTTGAGCACAAACACTAAAGAGTGATAGGACATCTTTTTACTAACATTTACACTACTTTAGAAGTAGTTTTGTGGCTTATTTTATAGGTTTTTATGCATCTTTCTAGGAATGGCAGCCAAGAATTGCAAAGAGGAAGGAAGTTTCAATATGGACTGACCTTAAATCTTCCTTAAGCATCTATAACCACTTGGAAGAACAAAGCAAACGAATCCAAAAGTTGGAAGAGAAAAAGCTTCATAATTCTTTAAGAGCTTACACGTAATTTGGAAGTGAGATGGAGGCCTTTTATGAACCTTCAAGAAGAAGCCAAAGACAAAGTCGTGAGAGGAGGCACCATCCAAGAGCTGAACTAGATAAATTAATTGTAAAAAATATTGTCAAATTTTCAAGGTTCTTAGGCATATTTGATCCCAATGTGTATGAGGAATGGGAAAAGAAAGTAGAACAAATTTCTTTTTCTTTTGAACTTAAGGACTTGGACATTATTAAACTTGTTATGCTTGAATTTGAGGGTTATGCTTGTGGAACCTTATTCAAAATGAGGTAACCCACTCAAACTTAAGATGATTTGGAAAAATGTTTGAGAGAGAGATTCATACCTAAGCATCATAAGAAATATTTTCTCCTTCAACTTCAAAGGTTGAGGCATGGATCTAAAAATGCGGAGGAATACTACACGAAGATGGACAAGCTTCTTATGAAATGCTAAGTGGAAGAAAACAATGATGCCAAGATGGCAAGGTTCTTACATGGATAAAACCAAGAGATCCAAGATGTGGTGGAATTGCAAAACTATGTCACATTGGAGGAACTTTTTCACACAACTCTAAAAGTGGAAAAAAATTTAAAAGGAAAAGTTGTTAGCACAAATGACTTTAATGCATAAAGATTTGATGAAGATATTGCATTGACACCCACTTAAGAGTCAAGAAACTTCTTCAGACTAATGAGTTCTCATGTACTATATGTTCACAAAAGTTGATAATTAGACCATTATCAGAAAAATAAAAAATGAGTCAATCTCATTTTCAGAATGAATACAGGGTGATATTTGTGGTCCAATACACCCACCATGTGGAACATTTATATATTTTATGGTTTTAATTGATGCATCAAATAGATGGTCACATTTGTTTATTATCAACTCGCAATCAAGTAATTGCAAAGTTATTAGTACAGTTAAGAGCTCACTTCCCAAATTATTCGATTTAGAAAATTTGTTTTGATAATACTGATGAAATTACATCTCATGCTTTTCATGAGTATCGTATATCAATTGGAATTGAAGTTAAGCATCCAGTAGCACATGTTGATACTCAAAATAGACTTGCAAAATCATTACTAAAACGTCTAAAATTGATTGCAAGATCATTACTTACGCGAGCTAATCTTCCAATGACTACTTGGAAATATGCAATTTCACATGTTGCATTATTGATTCGCATCAAGCCAGTAAGTTATCACAAATACTCTATTATGCAGTTGGTTTTTGGTTAGTGAACTAATATTCTCATGTAAGAATTTTTAAGTGTGGTATATATGTTTTGATTTTCACACCAAAAAGGACTATGATGGGTCCTTAGAGATGATTGAGAATATATGTTGGATATGATCCTCCCTCAATAATAAAATATGTTGAATTACCAACAAGAGACTTATTTACAGCTCGACTAATATACAATTTGATTTTTCGACTGTCACTTTGATGAATAAGTTTTTCCAACATTAGGGGGAGAAAGAAAACAATTCGAAAAGAATATTGGTTGGAATGAATTATCATTATCTTATCTTGATCCTCGTACAAAAGAATGTGAACTAGAAGTTTAAAAGATAATTCATTTACAAAATTAGTCTATCAATTACCAAATATTCTTATTGACAGAAAGGGTAATCAAATTATATGTACCAACTACTAATGCTCTGAGTATATTTGATATTATTTCATAACACGCTTGAAGCATGGTAGGTTTGTTAGTTTCAAAGACACGTTTGAAGCGTGGTACGCCTATTGGTTCCAAAGATAAAAACTCTTGAATGAGAAAGGGAGCTAAAATGCAAAATGACCTAATCCAAAAAGTTGAAATCCCAAAAGATTCATTTGACATAATTAATGGTTCGGTTCCAGAAGAACCTCAGGTACCTGAAACTGTTGAAAATGATGAGATCTCAATAAATTATGTCATGAATCATATAATATGGAACCAAAATGAAGTTAACATTGATGAAACTTTTACTTATAATATAGCAATGAATGCTATGAATGACAATGAGGATCAATAAGTAATTATCATTGAAGATTGTCGACAAAGAAAAGGTTGGCCAAAATGAAAATATGGAAAGAAGCATAATTACATTTGCTTGCTAAACGAAAGGTTTTTAGACATATAGTTCTCACACCTGAAGTCATGAAACCCGTTGGGTACATATGGCTTTTTACACAAAAATCAAATTAAGAATGATGAAACTTTTAGATAGAAAGCAACACTAGTGCAGAATTGCATTTTTACCTCGCCTTATAAGCCTCAGTTGGCAAGGAACCGAAGCATAAAACGACGCAGTGGCATTTTTGCAATTTCAGGCAACTTTTATGCCTCGGTTCAAGAAAAACACGAGGCCAAAAGGGGTTATAGGCTTCGGTTCAAAAAAAATCGGTGCCAAAAGGTGCTTATATGCTTCTGTTGAACAGACCCGAAGCCAAAAGGTTACGTCTTTGGCCTCGGATGGCACTGAACCGGGGCCAAATAGTTTAATTAGGGCACAAAAACGCGAACCCCTCTACTTCTTCCTCGCGCTGCTGCTTCTTCTCCATCTTCTTGCTCGCGCGCACAGAACCATATGGGAACCCTAAACCCTAGCCACCGTGAAACTCCACTACGAACACGAACCACCACTATGACGCGAAAACAGGGAACCAGATCTGCAACGCGGCGACGCGATCCACCATGGCAGCACCTTTCGCGAGATCGCCATCGCGCTCCACTAGAGGAACCACCGTCGAGATCTCTGCCCTTGCAAAAAGCCACCGTCACTGCAACAAAGGTCGTGAATCTGCACCGTCACCAGACTTGTCTTCTCGCCGTTCGTCGCAGCGGTGCCGATGATGGCTTGCAATAGTGGTTCGCGTTCATCGCTGCGACAATGGTGGTTCGTCGATGGGGGATTCTGGTTCACGTTCATTGCTGGGATGGGGGTTCTGATTAGGTTCGCGTTCGCGTTCTGATTAGGTTCGCGTTCGCGTTCATTGTAGGGATGAAAGGATTCTGGTTCTGGTCCGACGTTAGCTGGCTTTCAGATCTGTGCCGCGAAAAATTTAATTAAAAATAAATATTTTTATCTTATGGCTTCGGTTCTCATGGACCCGAGGCAGAAAAGGGACTCTATGGCTTCGGGTAACAACCGAGGCCAAAAGGGGTACCTTTTGGCCTCAACCCAATATGCCTCGATTCCAAACCTGAGGCAAAACGAGAAAAATAATCGGGGCAAAAAGCCCTTACTGCACTGGTGCAAAAAGCATAAAGCAAAAGCAAAAGTAGACATGTACCTTGTCTCCTTTTGCCTTTGTGGTTTATGTCTTAGAAGGTCACTTGGTCTCATTCCTCTTTTGGCCTAAAATCCTCATGGGAATGCCTCCATCAATCATCTCCCTTCACTTGGCCAAGACTCACTCTCACATTAGGTTTAGAGTTTGCTAGTTAATCCTTTTTCATGTTTTTGTATTTGCTAAAGGACCCCTATGAACTCCTATTTAAAGGGTGCTCATTGTCTTGTAAAAGGGTTGATCATTTTGTTATAAACTTTGTGCATTCAACCACCAATTTTCGTGAGCTCTCCTACCTAGAAGGGAACTCACCTTTGCTTTATCTTGCTTGCAAGTGGCGGCACCATCACTCATCTCTAGGGTTTGGTTGGCTTAGATCCCCCCTATGAGTGGCGTGCTTCTTCCATTCTTCATCTTCTATGCTTTACATTTTTATTGTTTCTTCTTTCATTTTGCTCTTTAAGTGTTGTTATTGCCGTGTGTGTGTAAGCTTAAATCCAACTCTCTTCTTCCTTTCATGAGCTTGAGAGATGAACCTTCACATCTAGATAGCACGGTATCTTAATGTCCAATGGGAATTTTCAAAAAGCTTTCTTAAATAACTTCACCATATTCATAACTCTAAAAGGAAACAAGATAATCCTTCATCATTTGGTATCTAGAGCCTAGGTTATCTTGAATATGGTGTTTTCATGTTCTAACCTTGTCTTGTGTAGCTATCTTTGAATGGTCCACATAAAAACAATGCTGACAGAAACTGTTCACGATTTTAAAAGATTAAACTGCACCTGATCAGTCGTCCAAAAATTACGTTCTTGATGTCAAAAGAAAGCCCTGTTAGTCTAGTTTTTAACAAAAAAAGAACCAATGCATTTGGAGTTCTGTGGAGAGAGTTATGATTGAAATAGTGAGCAAAGGTAAGAGCTGCCGAGATCACCGCGAATCAACGTTTTTCAGGTTATGTTGGGCAGTTTTGGCTACTGTTTGGTTACTCTTCTTACTCTTAAATGTGGTTGGATAACATGTCTTTGGATGCTTAGTCTTTGAGCCTCAAATCCATGAGTTTAAATGCATGATAGCTACATGTTTGTGTCTTTGTGTATGTCATGTTGAGTCTTTAAATGTGTCTAA
>Ga0214544_1002448_pt1 | contig 39005 bp, 22 predicted proteins | sample CNSS3metaG_FD_160074 | JGI IMG/M metagenome (GOLD analysis project Ga0214544, IMG submission 160074) | Root nodule microbial communities from cowpea collected in UCLA plant growth center, Los Angeles, California, USA - CNSS3 | ecosystem: Host-associated > Plants > Roots > Nodule | place: USA...
GAAATTAAATTAATAAGCCAATGTTCACCATTTTTCTGAAACTATTCCAAAAAAAATTGGCATTTGGCATTATAAGCTCTGCCAATTGTAACAGAAGAACCTAAAAAAGGTTATTTACTCAGTTTAGAAAGAGGACACTGCATACTAAGTTCAAAATACAAGATACAGACTATATACATTCAACATATAGAGGTAAATTAACTTTGCGTGAGAAATGCCAAAGCAAGTGAATTTTTTAGCCAAGCCAATATATCAAGACAAATCTATTATTATTATGAATAGTATTTCCTACATGATATGAATATCAAGCCTCAAATCGTTAACTCAGGTTCAAATATCGCCCCAGAGATTCAGATGTCAGAAATAAAAAGCGTATTTGCACCTTGCACTTTGAGAAACCCATCCAACAAGTAAAGCAGGCCACGCCAAGCCGCGAATCTAACAAAAACAGAGTAACCGAAAAATCACTGCATAAATTAAGAGGGGAACAACACAGTTTATAATTAGGAAGCACTAAGCAAAATCTTATTATCAGGTTTTGAGAAATGTCTTGTTATTAATAAAATTGCAAGAAAACAAAATTGATGAAATATAAGGGGTGTTTACTTGCATTTTTATTTCCCATTTTCAATTTTTTATTTCATTTTCAAAGTACGAAGCAGCACCTCATTTTCAATCTGTAATTAAGGATTTGTACAAGAAACAAAGAAACAAATTTACAGTATAAATATTTGAAAATAGAAGACAAATTGTAAGCAAGGTTGCCAATTTGTAAATAAAAGGTGAAAACGGATAGTGGAAACACACGTAAACACCCTCTGCGTTACTTCCCTCCATAAATAACATGTCGAGTAACTTCTTGAATTCATAGAATGTTAATTACAATCTTTATTTAAATCAAATGACATAAAAACATGTGGAAACAAACCTTTACATAACTGCTAGCTGCAGGTACTATGTGTGCATTCTTTGATCCAGTGAAAGCTGAAAAGGCATAAATGGAAAAATCACCAGTTATGGGATTGACCCTGCTACCCTTTCAGCGCAAGTGAATTCTTGTTTTCCAAAACGTATCAAAGAACACAAGTGGCTAAAGCACTCTATTTTCAATACCAGTTATTATTGCAGCACCAAATAGCCTTGTGAACAAAAGCATCACAACGCCACAAGATAACCCAACAAAAACCAAGATAGATATGTGATGTTGCACTTCTTGTTTGTCCTACACAAGTTCGTGAAAAAATTAGTATAAGTCCCAAAAGTGCACAAGTTAAATATGCAGATTGGAATAAACAAGGTGATGTAGATTTAGTCAAATCAAGTAATGCTAGATAAAGTTGTGGCCATTGCATTACCACATGTTTAAATATTGCAATATTGAAAGTTAAGGTGTCGATACTAAGTTTTTAATGAAAGACAAGCTACAGGAAGGTATTATTGTGCCTTGAATTCATCCCTTTTCATATCCTATTATAAAAAAGATGGCACACGAAGATTTTGTATTGATTACAGAGATATGGATGCAATTATTCTGATAAAAGACAGTTTTCCTATGCCAAATGTTTATGAACTAGATGAAACGACTTATTTCTCTAAGCTGGATTTAAGATTCGGATATCATCAAATCTTAGTCAATGAGGTAGATGGACATAAGATAACATTTATAACTCACCACAACCGTTATGAATGGTTGATGAAACCACTTGGGCAATAACTAATGCCCCTACAACTTTTGAGAGCTTAATGGATGAATATGAAGCTTTCGAAGGTTTTCTTCAGGAAATATGCCTTGGTATTCTTTGATGATAATATTGATTTATAGCTCTTATAGGTCCTTCCATAGTCTCATTTGGAGGTGGTACTTTCAATATTGCATCACCATACACTTTGTGCAAAATATCAATGCTCATTTGGATTGCAGTAAATTTTTAGAACATAGTCTCTAGTACAGGAGAGGAAATGGACCAAAGCAAAGTGCAGGTACCGTTGGATTGCCCTATACCTTTGAATCTTAAAATTGTGGGAGGCTTTCTTGTGCTTACAGGATACAATAGAAGATTTATAAAGAGTTATGCTTCATTAAGAAAGAAAATTTCGACTGCGATAATCATACTGCCACAGCCTTTGTAGATCTCAAAACTGCCATTGCCCAGGCCCCAGTCCAAACTCTTCCCGATTCTTCTCAACCTTTTTGTCTTGAAAACAGATGCATCAGGATTAAGGTTAGGTTCTGTGTTGAAAAAAAATCACCATCCAATTGACCACTAGAATGCAGAGGACGTCAGACTATATCAGGGAGTTTTATGCTATATCTGAGGCTGTTGTTCGGTTCAAGCGTTACCACCTTGGCCAGAATTTGTGATTAATATAGATCAGAAAAGTTTGAGGAGTTTAACTGATAAAGTACTCCAGACACCGGAACAGAAATATTGGCGACCCAAATTGTTGGTCTATGAATTTTACAATTGAATATAAACCTGGTAAAGATAATGAGGCAACAATTCTGGCCTAATCTCAACCTAGAGTTCAGCTTGGTCCGATGCTGAAAGAGGCTCTATGTGCTCATTCTAAACTCTATGTGCACAGTAAATTGTTATACTCAAAAGGCAGGCTAGTTATCCTAGCAGAACATGAATTAGTGAAACAGATTCTGTATGAGTTGCATAGCTCATTGTAACGACACATGCATCATACTCGACATCCAATAATCTCACACATTTGTTACCAACCTGTTTAGCAAGGGCAGTGGCAACCATATTGGAGGTGGCAATTGATAGAAACATGAACACGTAGCTCATGTAATCACAAACAACAGTGGCAGGACCTGCTCGTAGGAAACTAAAATAAGATAAACGAGATATTTTTCATAATTAAGAGAAAACATAATAAAGTGAATTGAGCGACGATTAATCTCTTTCAATACCTAGAGCAGCAAGTTCAATGGAGCTTCTCTGACCAATAATTGCAGTATCAATGAGACTCATGAGTGGTGCACATATCCAAAGTCCGGTTGCTGGACCTGTAAACATCACAATTTCCTTTATCTGATCCAATATCCCTCGATTCGCTAGTTCCTTTTTCTCACCCTGCGTCGATATTCGTTCTTCCTTTTCTTCTTCTTCACCTTCGTTCGCGATTTCATCACTTCGAAATGCGCGAGCGGTTACGAAGGCGTTGCGATGATACGTGGATGCTGAAGCTGTGTTTGAGAGGGAGAGACTGAGAGGAAGAGAATGTGCAGAGAAAAATCGAGGAAGACGATGGTTTGAAAGCGTGAAATTAGGGTTTTGGCGGGGAGAGGAGTGAAGATAGGAAGGAAGAAGTAGCGGTTTGAGTTTGAATGCCATTCTTCGCTCTTTGCTACTGTGAATGGAGGGAACGAAACGAACCCAAAGGGATTTATAAAACCCAAGATCGTTAGCCTCTGTTGGGGTTGGAGTCGGCGAATTTTTCGTTTTTAGTTTTAAAATATAAAATTGGAAGTAAAAGCATTTTATTTATTTTTATTTGGGTCACTGTCACTGATTGATGTGTGGTTACATAATCTAGGGGCAGAGTCTCTCAACCATTTTGCTTTTTTCCACGCCATCAAATCCAGAGAAAAAAAAAACTGCCACTGTTTAAAATAATATAGAAATGAGTGATGTGATTTGCTTAGTCTTTAACTAAGACAATATTTTATGTAAGATTCTTTTATAGAACACCGGCGAAATTTAGCTTATAAAGTTATGAAGAAACTTATGTAAGAAACATTTTTAAAATGAAAGACTTTTTGTTATGTAAAAGTTATTTTTGAAATAAAAGGCTTTTGATATTATATTATATTTCTCCGAACTGTTATTAAGATGGATCAGACTTTAATGTTATGGTGAGATTTTTTGAGAGAAAATATATAAGAAATTCGGTATCAATGAACGAAACTAAATAAAAGACGAGAATACCACTTTTTTAATTATATATTATTTATTCTATTTATTTTCTTAATCTAATGTCTGATTTTTAACTCAAATTTCTATCATTTTACAAGTTCGACCTCTTCTCCCCCGTACTCGAAAACACTGACTTTGGAGGAGGGTGCAAGTTGTTCTTCTATCTCCATTATCTTCATGACTAAAAAATCTAATCACGATATTTAAACCCAAAATCTCGTCGAATGAGAATGAAGAGGCACGGGCACATGGTCATTGTGTAAATGCCACCTTGAAAACCTTCTACGCTGAATTCATGTCTAGTTTGTACGTGGTGTCTCTTTTCACTGCCAATTTAACATTCTTGATCCTTCCAGATTGAAAGGCCAAATTCCTTCATCACATTCCGTTCGTTTTCAGTTCTTCTTAAGGCATCTTTTGGTATAAATAATTTAGTATTTGTCAGCGTTTATGGCGATTGATTTGGCATGACTTGGGAAAATAATCTTTATCTAATTGTGATGATTCACATACAAATCTGTGAAAGAGAAAACAAGCGTAAAATAAGAAGGAAATTATTTAATAAATTGTTAATTTATTTTTATATTAAAAATTGAAATTTTAAAATAATTTTACTATTCGATTTTTTTTTTGTTTTTTATAATTGGTATTGATAATTAATAAATAATATTTGATTTTTTAACATCAATTCTCACCGAAAGTTGTCGGGTTGGGGGTATTTATTTGCCACTTGATAACAATTTCAGCTTGTAACTAAGTTACTTGATAACAATTTCATCTTTAGATGTCTGAGAGTTCGCTGCCGAAAATAAATATCATGATTCTCCAAATTACATCAGCAAGTACTCTCCTATCAATAATCTTTAGTCCACCACGTGAAAAATAGTCCTCGCCCAAAGTTCATTTATTACCACACACTATTTTGCTGAGGATTAATTTTATACAAAAATCACAATACTGTTTTCTTAAAAGTAAGCAAAATAAATCGAGCATGTAGTAATTGTCAAAATCTTAAAAAATACAAGGTCAGAAAATAAATGGCTCATTTCTCAGGCATGTATTGATTTTCAAAATTAATTGAGGGAAATACGCATTGTTCTGAATGCCCTTAGCTTACTGTTTACAACTGAGGTACTAAGTCATACCATACTACTTTCTTTTTAGGTATCATTTAAGATTCTGTTAAAAATATAAAACCAATTTTCTTGACTTCAATAAAATATTAATAAAATTTTATACTTCATATTAGGCGAAAATTTATGTAAATGATAAAAGAGTAAGGAATATTATTCTAAACTTTGAAGATGGCAGTTAATAAAAATATTACATAAACAAATACAAAGTGCACACACCACTACAAGGATCTGAATTAATTTTCACGCTACTTATGATAGTGATAATATATGTAGAAAGAAATTTATTTATTCAATCCAATCTAACTCAGATAAAATGAATTATAAAACTAATGGCCCCTGGGTCGAGATGACCCAATAGTCTTCTGCCACTGTAACTTGTGTGATGAAATATAAAGTATGAAACCAAGGACACAAACTAGGCAGTCCTTAGCTTTAGGAGCTCATACCTGTCTGTATCTTCGGAGTATAAAATGCCCTTGGGAGAAAGAAGACGCTGGAGGGCCATCGAAAACCGAGCCTAACATCCATAACAGAATTGCAAATCAGAATACTTAAAGAACTGGTACTTTAAATTAGGAAAAGCTCTAGTTCTTATTCCTACCCATTGAAATATTGCCAGGGAAAACCAGCAGCCTAGCAAGCCAAATCTACTACTCAAGGCCTGAGCATAAAAAAAAAATGTATGTTTCAGGCAAAATCGGTCAAGCAATGTTACCATGTACGGTAGGAGTTCAAGGAAAGGTGTTTACCCATAATACTAGTGAACCCACGCAAAAGCATCCAGCCATTGATAAACTTATAAATCTCAGATCCCGCCCAGCCTGCACGGGTAAACGTACATTAAAGTTACAATAGCAGTTGTTATGTGACACATGCAGAGGTTCTTGTTTCTAACGAGTTGGAAATGTTGGGCATGGAATCAAATCATCATCATCACGTTAAACATTAGATACCATTATGATAAAAAAAAATATCAAAATATTAATTCAACTTGAAAAAACAGAATTTAGATGAGCTTAAGAAAGTTAATGAAACACACAAAGTAGGACGAATAAGTTATTGGTTGGACAGTGGAGGATTTTTCCATTGATCGAGGTGTTCAAGGAGTTGTGTTATATTGCATGAAACATAGGAGATCTTGCAGAAGAAAAAAAAGCCTGTTGGAAGCTGCGCAGGACCATGCAAGAAATTGACACAATAATGACAGTTTCAAATTTCTTGAACTTTGAAGCTGCAAAACCGTGCAATTTGTCATGCGAGATAATTTTGGAATCCCTTTCCCAACCTTAAAATCCCGCTTTCTAACCTGAACCCTTATCCCGTCTTAGCTCTCTGACTCCACCACTAAATTCTTTATCACCCACCCAAATCCACCGGAGTCTCTCCTTTACATACTCCAGCCACCACCATCATTTCACCCAAAATCTTCCTATCTCTGGATTTTCTCACAAATCACCTTTCGCACATCACAATCTTCTCCGACACATCCACTAACCTCCCTCTCTCCATTGTTGCAGCTCAATGGCCCCCAAGCGAAAGATGTTGAGTCATCTTCCAACCCAAGCCCACAAGGAAGAAACCCCATTAGGGGAGGACAAGGGAACCACCAAGGGAATAAAGGTTAACTTGGTAGTAAAAGCACAAAAGAAGGATGAATATGGGTATGGAAAATGATTTATGGACACCTTGATTTTGTCTACATCTATTACACGCTTATTTTTTCTTTCAATCTTTTCTTATAACATAAACCTATTGTTTTTCTTCTCTCTGTAAGTGTATACTAGTTGTTAATACCTTTTTGGTGTTCATAAATCATTACTTCTATGGGTATTATCTATCCGATCAATACCTGGATCTGGATCGTTAATATTAAAATATCTAATCGTATTTGTGTGTATAGATATAATTTACATTCTCACTAAAGTAAAGTGATTGGTGATGAAAACATGATCTATTAAAGAGCTTTTAGAGTTTGATTTCATAAATTTATGTCCTCTTTTTACTACTGAAACTAAAGTTGTTCTTTTATTTAAACATAAGTGTTACGATGGAACTTATTTAAATTCGTATTTTTTTAAGAAGACTAATGATGCAATTATTTTTTATCCGTAGAAATTAAGCATACGGTAAGGAGTTTAGAATAACTCACATCTTGTTCAATCAACTCAGCTAGACTATCTTGATAAATACAATCTTATTTGGATTATACTTTAAGATAAAAAAATTATTTGAATTTATATTTAGAGAATTTTTTTAATTTACAAAAATAAAAATAAATATTAATGGGTATAAAATAGTCCACAGGTAATTTTAAACAGATAATCAGGGTAATAGATAGCTACTATCCGTGCTCATCCTAATCGCGGGTTTGATTTTCCCAACGAAACGACTAACATTTGTAGAACAAAAAGTTATAGGCAACCGCCCACCAACAGTTTTAGTTCTTGTATTGCCTGACTCTTTCCACCAGACAAGATACAATGTTATGTATGGTTACACCATTCATGCCACCACGTACAATAACTAGATCATTGTGGGTAAACCTTCAAGGGAGGGGGGGCAAATTATCAAGGAACTAAGTATAACAGCAGCGCTTAGCAATAGAGGTAATGACGCCCTGAAGCATAACTACACTAAAAGTTCCATTGGGAATAGTTTGAAGTTACCTAGCAAGCAAGATACCTATATCAAGTTGCGCCTATGAGTCAGTCAGCAGCCCATCAAAAATAAAAGTTCCCAGTAACTGATTTTTCCATTTCACTCACCTCTACCAAAATATGCAAAGTACTAAGAATTCCAAAAGTACTTCCAAGTAGAAATTTTCCTTCATTCAGGCAAACCTTGCCCACCCCCTCATTGCCCAAAACATAAAATTGAAATCATCCTCAAGCCTAGAAAATCAAGGTGAAATCCAAGAAACCAGTGGCATAAATAGTGTGGCAGTACAAAGGATTATAGACCATTGAGTTGCAATAATGTTGATATGGAGGAGATAGAAAGATGAAGGTTGGTGGGTGGGTAGGATAAAGGAGAAGGTTGTGACCTGGGAAAGAGATAAGGAAGATTTTATATGGAGAATGGTTGGTTTAAATGTGGTGGTGGGTAGGTATATACGATGGTGATGAAAGGAGTGGCTAAGGAGGTTTTGGGTAGACGAGGAAGATGAAGATTTGAGGAGTGAGTCAAATAGGGGCACAACTGAGAAGGGGTCGAGGGTTTAGGTTATACTGTCGGATTTAAGGGTTGAGGAAAAAGATTTGAAATTCAAAATCACATGTCTCATTCTGCATGACAAATTGCATCTGCACAACTGCGCAACTTTCGAATACACATTTTATCCAAACACAACCAAAGATCTTAAGCATCCTAGAAGAAGAGGTATGGAAGAAGATGAAGCGAACAAACATACCAGCAATGTTCCCTCGAGGCTGATAGTAGGGGGTGTTACAGCAAGGGCTATAAAATATGGAATCAGCACCTTATGCATCTGCACGGTTACAAATACAGTAGTCAACAGTTACCCATAATCTAAATTCCAAAATATTATAATTCATAAAAATATCTGCAAATACATATAATCTGAACAAAATATTGTCCAAAAAAGCTCGTTAGGATGAACTCTAACTTGGCTCTGATACCATTAAAGAAGTGAGTTTTAAACCTAACTCAACTCCACAAAACCAACTTGTAAGGTGAGATTTGCACTCCACTTATATATTATGAAATGGCCTTATCTCTAGTTGATTTGAGACTTTCAACATATCTTTTATTTATTTATTTATTAACTTAACTCTTGCTATTGAGTTTTAACAACGCAAATGACATAATATGGTCCTTTTGTTATTTTAAAATTTAACCAAAAGAATCCTCTTTATGTTTTATATTTGATTATTATTTTGTGTATAATTAACAATGGTTCGACTGTGCATCAGTATCTTTACCGTTTTGATGTCTCTATTCCAGCTTTAAAAACATTACTATCCAGACTATGATTTAAAATCATAAAGCTCTCAAGGGACAAAATAAAACACGGGAAGAAAGCAATTTAGCTTCAAATGATTGATAGTACTGCCACACATTTTCAAACAGGTTGCAGAGGATTAAAAAGGAAAGAGGAGCCAACACGGATATGTAAACTAAATTTTGAAAAAAGAATGAACTAACCTCCTGGGTGACCATCCGATCAGGTGTAAAAATGAAGGGAAATAACCAAGGAACTGAAGTTCCAACAATCCCTAACAATAAGCCAAGTATAACTCCAATTATCACAAGAGACCTTAGAAGCAATCGGGCCTGTTCAATATCATGAAAACAACAAAAAGAGGCATTGAGAGATCAAAGACCGTAGATATGAAGAAGACAGGGAAAATACCTTTTGACATCAGCGTAAGATTTGTGACACTGTAATTGAGAAACACTAACCTTTGATAAACTCCGATTTGCTCCATATATCAGTTCAGGCATAAATGACTGAGCAGTTTGAGAGAGAGGTTCACCCCATACTGTACACATGGTATACGTTTGGACCATGACCTGAAGCAAGAATTTAAATTATTACTCTCCTAGAATTTGGTTTTCAAAAAAAAAAAACTCAACAGCAGGCAAAGGAAAATAAAACTAACTTGATGAGCAGCCATTGTATGTGTACCCATTGATGTAGCAAAATATATAAGTAGTGAGTAGAAAGCCACCTAAACATCAGAACTTCAGATTATATTAAAAGGTTAGACTACTGTATTCAAAGCTACAGATCTAGTATTACACTAGAGACAACCTTTGACATCATTGTCATAAATACAGGAGCCGCAAGCCCAAATATCGTCAAAAGTTCCTTCCCTGAAGGAATGGAGAAGGCAAGGGCATTATATCCCTTATTGTTTAGAGTGTGAATCATCATGCAAGCAGCAACAACCTAGAGCAACAAGGGAAGAGAAAAGCAGTGCGCAATGAGCTTAGTACTTTGAGAATGAGTACAATACAACCGTATATAATACAATTCAATATATATAATATCATAAATAAGAGTTAGTTCAGCATACTTGTGAAACCATTGTAGCCCATGCTGCCCCTACAATACCGTAGCCTAAACAGATGCACAAAATTATACAACCACTTATATTTATAAAACTAGCAGCAGCCAAAGCTTTCAAGGGTCCCCAGGAATCTTTCATACCAAGACTGCAGAACGTGAATACCAAAACCATTAATTAATTTAACAAGCCAATGCTTAGCATATTTTTTAAATCATACAAAGCAAACATTGATACTTGGTATGCATTAAGCTCTGCGAATATGAGAGAAACTTTAAAAGATTATTCATAATTATAGTTATTTTTAAAAAGAAAAACAGAAAGAGGAAACACATACTTTACTTAAAATATGAGAGATAAACAACATATATTCCAGATATAGAATGCTGTCTCAGAAATGTCAAAGCACAGGAATTTTACCCAATAAAATATCAAGAATAATCTACTAATATATTGAACAGTATTTCATCTTGATATCAATTACTACATGAAACAGAATACCAAGACTGGAGCAGTATCTCAGATTTGACATAAAATTTTCAAACTACTTACATCAGAGAATCTGATGTTAGAAATAAATAGCATATTTGCACCTTGCACTCTGAGCAACCCATCCAACAAGTAAGGCAGGCGATGCCAAGCCTCGAATCTAAAATTCAAAAAAGAAAAAGAAAACTGTAACTGAAAATTCACTGCAGCAAAATAAGCGGATGAGAACACTATCACATATCGTTTAAAAAATAATTAATGTAGCAAATTCCTATTTACAAGATTCTATCTCTTTGTAAAAAAAAAAAAAAAAGCAATGTTACATAATACCTTCATCTACAATTACAAGAAAAACAAAAAGTTGATGAACTGATAAATTAATTGTCTTCATAATAGTTCTATAACTTCTAGATTTATAGAGCACGGATTGCAGTCTTTATTTAATTTAAAGGATATAAACTCGTGTAGAAACAAACCTTTACATAATTGCTAGCTGCAGGTACTACGTGTGCATTCTTTGGTCCGATGAAAGCTGAAAAGGCATATAAATAGCAAAATCATCAGTTATGGGATTGACTCTACTAGCTAACCTTTCAGAACAAGTGAATTCTAGCTATCCAAAATGAGTTGAAGAGCACAAATGGAGAAAACACTCCATTTTCAATACCAGTTATTATTGCAGCACCAAATAGCCTAGTGAACAAAAGCATCGCAATGCCACAAGATAACCCAACAAAAAGCAAGATAGATATGTAGTGCTGTACTTCTTCTTTGTCCTACACAAACTCGTGAAAGAGCAGTATAAGTCCTGAAGTGCAGAGTGGTGGGTATACAAATTGAATCGTGTAGATGTAGCCAGATCAAATAATAATAATAATAATAATAATAATAATATATAACAATAATAATAGTAGTAGTAGCAGATAAATCATCGCACCACCTCATATTTACATTTTGACAACATTAAACGTCAAGCTAGAAATTAAGTTCGTAATCACCAACATATATCAATCAATCTGGTATATTCACTTAATCTTTGCATCAGTATACACTTGTTTAAGTAGATAAACAGAGAAACAGCAGCCTAGAAACTAGAAGAAGATATGGTTTCTAGTTACAATAATAACAATTGTAGATAATAACAATATAGCTTATTTAATTTCAAACAATCTGTTATTTAGTTGTACCTGATCACTCTCTATCCGGCCGACTCCTTACTGCACACAAATGCTATGTTAAATTATTCATTGGTCCCTACAGTTGTATTCATTCTAAGTTTAGTCCGTCTGAGACAAAACTGTGACCTTTAGCTCCTACACATGCATAAATTTAAGCTTTGTACCGGTGTGAACACCACAAAAAAAATATATATATATTCTACCAATATAGAGCCACCACATAAACTTTCTCGTGAAGATAAACCACTACACAAAAAAAAAAAAAAATAGATGGGAACCAATTTTACAGTTCTATGTTGTCCTCATATGCAAGCTATATATAAGATAAACCGCAGGGCACCATCTTCCCTTGTAGCATATAAGAGTAACTTCACTTCAGTCACTATACTTAAGAGCATCGATGGTGCCAACATCACAGATCTGGACCTAATGAGCACCTTGCCTCAGTTTTTCGATAAGAAAACACGCTAAACTTATATAGCATCCAATAATCTCACGTGCCTGTTACCAACCTGTTTAGCGAGGGCAGTGGCAACCATATTGGAAGTGGCAATTGATAGAAACATGAACACGTAGCTCATGTAATCACAAACAACAGTGCCAGGACCTGCTCGTAGGAAACTAAAATAAGATAAACGACATATTTTTCATAATTAAGAGAAATCCTAATAATGTGAATTGAGCGACGATTAATCTCTTACAATACCTAGAGCAGCAAGTTCAACGGAGCTTCTCTGACCAATGACCGCAGTATCGATGAGACTCATGAGTGGTGCACATATCCAAAGTCCGGTTGCTGGACCTGTAAACATCACAATGTCCTTCATCTGACTCCATATTCCTTGATTCACTAGCTCCTTTTTCTCACCCTGCCTCGATAATTCTTCATCTTTGTCTTCTTCGCCTTCGTCAACGATTTCATCACTTCGAACAGCGCGAGCGGTTACGAAGGCGGTGCGATGAAACGTGGATGCTGAAGCTGTGGTTGAGAGAGAGAGACTGAGAGGAAGAGAAGGAGCAGAGAAACGACGAGGAAGACGATGGTTTAGAAGCGTGAAATTAGGGTTTTGGCGGGGAGAGGAGTGAAGAGAGTAAGAAAGAGGTAGTGATTTGAGTTTGAATGCCATTTCTTGCTCTCTGCACTGCTTTGGTGGAGGGAAGGAAAACGAAGCAGAGTATTCCCTCCCACCCAACACTGGCTTGAGTGGCTCACCACACTTCAAACTGATTGTCTATCCTTTTCTTCTTTTTCTAGTAATATATTCACTTACTTATTTTAGTATTTCTTTTTTTTTTAATGATAAAAGTATTTTAGGTATTTTAGAATCAAATAAAACATAAATTACGAAAATGAATATTCAATAAAAATAAAAAATATTTTAAATATGATGTGATAACAAACAGTACAAAAATAAGAAAAAAAAATATTTAAACCTAAATAATATGTATTCCATTGAAATTTAAAAAAAAAATGCATGTACATTTTAAAGGTAAAACGATTATCTATATATTAGGTAGTATACAAAGATAGTTACGTTTTCGAATTCGTTAATTGTAAATGAATCCACAATCTATACCATACGGCTGAAAATATACTGTGATAATTTATATTTAAAAATATAGAGTCAACGTTCAGCCTTGTATGAAAAAGTATATGAAGTTGAGTTGTGAGAATGATTGAAGAGTTAGTTCCTGTCTTTTTTAAGTCAACTTTCTTTTTACCAAAAGAAAAATATATCATGTCATGTTGCTTAATTTAGATGAATCATTGTGTTATTTAATGGTTGATATCAATGTAATTGTAATTGTGATAGTTAATGAATAGTTGTTTAATTTGAATTAAGTAAAAGACATATACGATTCTTTTTTTTTTTTATAGTTTATTCTCCAAAACTATCATAGTTTTGTATATATGGTGTGTGGAATTATTTGTCATGAAATTGTGTTAAAGTATTTATGAAAAGTAATTGTAGATGTTTTTTTAATTCAGAAATTATGTTATGAAAATAATAAAACAAGAAGAATTGTGACAAAATGCCTTAAAATTTGATGAAAAATGTCGGTTAACCCAGCACATGTTCAATTTGGATCCATTTCATTTAATATCTTGCTGGTTAAACGAATTTAAATAATTTTTTATTTTTTATTGATTTTTATATTTTTTATTACAATTACGTAGGTTGACAGTGTAATTTTTTTAAAATATTATAATTTATTTAAATCATCTGCAGGTAAAAAATGTTTAAATAAATTAAATATTTAATCTATTTGTCAAATTACTTAATCTACAACAGTATTTGGTAAAGTAAATAAATATAAATATATATTTATTACAAACTTTATATATTTTGTCAATACATTTCAAGTGTAATATAATAAATATAATAAATAAATTCAAAGAAGTCAATTAATTCACTATCACAAAAATTGAGCCGAGTTAAGTTAATTATTTGTGAACTCCTTCTGATGGATTAACCATGTAAATGATTAATTCAATTTAACCTCATTATATCTACACACAATAATTGGGATGTGATACTAAAAGAAAAAAAAAAATCATATAATTATGGACATGGATGCTAGCTACAAATAGTTACATCAAGTATCAATTTTTAAGGTCCATGTGTCGGAAGGACGATGAAGTCAATAATTGAATTCTGATAGTTAACAATGTGTTTACATGACAGTGAGATTTAACAAGTATGTTTACATGACAGTGAATTGATAATGGCATGTTACTTGAGGAATCGTCCGGTATCAACGAGCTTTGAGGTAGAAGACATTATTATCACAGACAAAATCACAAAAACTAATCTATCAATCCCTAAAAAAATAGGAAACGACACATCACGCAAGGACCAAGTGACAAAAGTTTTGATTCCAAAATTGACGATTCTAATAACACAACATTTGGAAGTGTTACTGCACTCTAAAAAAAATTCTTATTGCATTCACATCTATTCTTATAAAAGGAAAACTCTCCCTTCTATATGCACAACATCTCAGTTTAAGGATATTATAATTTTAAGAGGTTTTAAGTGTTTTTAATTATTGTTCTTAACTTAAACTTTTATCTTAAACAAATTTTCAAGTGGGAAATCAACACTGTTCTTTATGGTAGGGTTAAGGCGTTCAAGGAATGAAGATGCTAAGTTCGTTTTCTTTTTCATATTTTACTTGAATTAGAAGAAAAGAAGTCTTACGGGATCAAGGAACTTATCTATGATGGAACCATAAATTTAAAATTATCTCATTCACAAGATATTTAAAAAATAATAATTTAACTTTAGTGGTTAAATGTTTTTCGACATTGAAAAGTCTACTTGATCGAAGGTCAACATTCGAAAATATAATTTATTAAAAATCGACATTCGGAAATAATGAGATTTGTATTACTCTTGTTAAATAATCAAAGACTATTTTTGGAATTTAAAATTGTTTGGATGTGTAAAAGAAATTTTGGAATTGCAAGAAGAAGTCTCGTAAAATAATATGACAAATATAAATCTCTGCATAAAAAATGAACTTTATTGAGACTTTTTCAAGTCCAAAATTGTCGCAATCTTTTTTTATTTTTCTGAGATGAAATCCCTCGAAACTTAAGAATGAATGAGATTTTGAGAAAACAAAACGAGGGGTGAGGAAAGAAAGAATAAATAAATATTTCTATTTAGTAGTTTATTTCTGACTTCAAATGCTAAAACTTATAACTTCCCACGCCACTCCCCTAATTTACTATTTTCACTCCCATTATTCCTTTCTTAAGTCCATGTCCAAAGAAACCCAGCACTAGCTAAAAAACATGTATCTACTCATTGGGAATCAAGGTTATTCTGCACCTCTATAATTACTATCTGCATCTCCATATTAATAGAATATATATATATATATATATATATATATATTCTTCCTCAATGCACCACAGCCCCGTTGCTATTTCTATTTCAAACGTTTTAGAAATCCCAATTTTATATTTGAATTGTTTATACTGTTTGACACATTTTTACTTTAAAGTTAAGTCAAATATTATTATAAAACGTGTCTAAAATGTCAAATAAACTTAATAAAATTTGATTAAAATAATTAAATACACATATTTCAAAAAAATGAATAACTAAATTAATCTAAAATTTACTAAAAATTAAGGAGCCAAACACATATTTAACCTTTAAAATAATATTACCTTGGGACAAATACATTACTCTTTCCCATTACAAAATACTTACCTTCTCTTAATACATATTTAAAACGAATACTAAAGTAAAGTTAATATTGGATTAAAAGTTATAAAATTAACTAATTCATATTTTAATTTTTTAAATTACCATTTAAGTCATTCAATGGACAAAACAAGTGATAAAATTCACATAAAAGAAATTATTTTACAAAAACCATATAGTACGACGTAATTTTCTCAATATAACAATGAATTTATAAAGCATTTCATTTAAAATCAAATATTTAATAGACTTAAATATATACAAAAAATAATTTTCTAAACCTTATTTAATATTAAAATAGTTATCAGAAATAAATTATATGAATCCAACTTAACATATTTTTAACCAAAAACCTCTAAATATTAAGTCATCAAAATAATATATTTATTATATATAAAATAAAAATATTTAATAAATTTTGCAACATTTATAATTAAATCCGAAAGTACTGCTCCATATATTCGGTGCGTGTAGGAGAAGACATAGATTGATAATTATATTTGTGAGTCACGCTGTGAGCGTGTCTCTCGCGTCTCGCGTGGCCTGCATAAACAAATTGGTGGGAAAAAATGCGTGTAAATAGTGACAAAGGTTAGTTAATAACTGCACTCCACGTCATAAACAGTGACAAAAAACGTTTTTTCTCTTCTTTTTTTTTTCCTTCTCTTTTTCTTGACTGGTGCGTGTTATTTATTTAATAGTTTTATATTGATACTTGTTAATATTTGATTTTTTTTCAACAATAATAAGAAATAATGATGACAGAAAATAACTGACAAGATATAATATTCACATAAATTGGGTTAAGAAAATTATTACATTCAAAATGGATAATGGTATTTTTATAAATAAATTTCATTTATTTTCATAATAAATATCATTTATGGAAGAACATGATTGAATGCTTTTAATGAGATTTCTTTTTTAAAAATTTGAATTCGAATTTTCATTTAAATGTTTAAGTTAAGTTTCATCAAATAACTTATTCATTAATTTAAACTTGTTTAAGAATGTATATTAAGGTTAATTTAATAAATACTTCTAAATGCATGAAAAGTAAAATTCATTTAATATTCATTGTTCACGTCTAACAATATACAAATCAAATGATTTAGATAGTATAATTATAATTTAGTGATCAGATAATAAAAATGATAATCCCATCTTATATTAAGCCATAGCAAGTATAGTAGAGATGATGTGTTATACAAGTTTATCTTTTACATTTTTTTGCAATTTTTTTTATTAAAATTAATTAGCTATAGCAACATACATTTCAATTTTTTTTTAAATGTTGAACATTCTCATTCGATTTATATTTTTAATATTTCATTGAATTGACTATAATACATACACCTATATTTATACTTTCAATATTAATTTAATTTATATTTGTATCATTATTTATCATTTTTCAATTTTTAAAGTTAACAAATTATTAATAACTTTTTTATTCAATTTATTTTACATCAGGTATTAATAAAATTATATTTTAAATTATTTTAGTTTAATAATATTTCAAAATATTAATAAAGGTGTTAAATAAGTTTGTCTGTAAAAAACATGTTTAACATGTAAGAAAAAATAACAACTAAATTAAAATGATTATATTCATTTATTTTTAAAATTTAAGAATCAAAATATTAATTTTAATTTCTCTACTAAAAAACTATTTAATCTATTATAAAAACAAACATACATAAATAAACATTTACTTTTGTTTTTTTGAATATTTTTACTATTTTAATAAATTAAAATATTTTAACCTTGTATTTTAAAGCATCACTTTTAAACAAAATATTTTATCAATACATTTTAAGGAGTTATTTTTCTATAGGTTTTATATATTAGTCAATTTAAAACATTTCATTGTCTTTAAAGAATTATGACAATGTGAATGAAATCTCTTCAATTGTCAACGTATTTAATTTTTTTTTAAAATGTTTCTTAGTTTAAAATAAAAATCTCTCTGTATTTCTTTGTTTAATAATCACGTAATTATGTAAGATGGAGAACTTAGGAAGTTAGTAAGTATGCAACACCCAAAATGTCTTTATAATAAGTAGTTGGGTGATTTTATGATTTTATCTTATCTTATTGATCGCATTTATTATGTGATTAGTTCGAGCAAAGATTTTATAACATCCATTTATTCTTTTATTTTAGTTTAACTGACTTCTATTTTATTATATTATTTAGTATTTTATATTCCGAGTCTTGAAAATTAATTTAGTTACTACATTTAAGTTATAAGTAATTTTTACTTTCAAGATTTAAAATCTTAAATTTAAGACTATCTTTATATTATATCAATATGTTTCAATAAAGTTGTTTCAGATACAAGTCTTAAATGTGAGACTCTAATATAAGTGAAGACAATTAGTTTGGTTTGTGTAGGTTTCTTAACTCACGACAACAACTTTTGCATTTATTGTTGTTTTATATTCCTGCTTTAGATATTTAGGATGCAATTCTTCTAAAAGGATTAAACATTTTTAAAGTCGAGAGATTCAGGTTAAAATAAAACTAATTACAATTTTCGTAATACTAAAAATACATTTAATTCTGAATAATTTGACAATATTTTTATTTATTTAATCAGTCATTTTCAATATGTTTTACGGAGCTTAAATTCCGATATTGTGTTATCAACAATTAAAACTAACAATATATCATGATTTTACACATATTTTTACGGAGCTTAAACATATATTTTTATATTTTCAATAAATATCAATAATTCATTTTATTCCATTTCCTGAGAAATTGATACTCGTCTCTTTTATCATATTTAAATTATTTAACTTTCTTTTATTTATTGAAAGACATCTTAGACATAAATTAAAAATATATTTAACGCAAGAATTATAACTAGAATATTAAGACTTGAGTTGGATATATAATCTTATTAAAACATGCTAAAGCAACTTCAAAACAACTTAAATTTAAGATTGTAGACTATAAAAATAATTCTTTATAATTATGTAAAAGTTATACTATATATATATATATATATATATATATATATATATATATATATATATATATATATATATATTATAAAATCATTATATAAAGAAAAATAACATACAAAGGTTTCGAAAGGACGAGGTTCACATAAAATAAAATAAAATATATTCAGATAATATCATTCTTACATTACGTACAATACGACACAAGTGTAATTTCCTCCAAACTTAAAACACCACAAATATTAGATTAGAAGTAATCTAAAAAGGATATAATTCTGTACCATTTATTTTATCTTTACAATTACAACGTTTATTTTTCTCTGGATTTTTGTTTACACTTTTCAATTATTGACATGTATTAATATCACCCACGCCACCCATTATTTATCAGTTAACCACCTTTATTATTATTATTATTATTATTTAAAAGTGGTAAAATAATAATTTTAATTGAAAAAGGCTCCAAAATGAAATGTTAGTGCTTGGTGGCTAGGCTAAGGAAGGATTCCCATTAAAAATTCAGACCCGGTCCAGACAAACGGACAAAACGTGCATTTAATCGAATTTGTCTACTAAATAAAAAAAAATGGCAACTGCTAGCTGATACGAGTGTGACTAGCGATATACCTTCTCAATTTCAACCGCAAATAAAAAATAAATAAAAATAAAAATTGTTATATATTCCCTCTTTCCAAAATTGCTTTACCGAAAAGGCTTCGTAGTCACCATCGGAGCAGCGAAGATCCATTGCGCAGTTACAAATAGCTCCAAAGAAAGCTGAATTGTGGTTATCCAAATTCGAACGCAGAAGAAGAAGAAGCTTTGAGAATGGGGAGTTTGAGATCGATTCTGAAGCATCCAGATGACTTTTACCCGTTGATGAAGCTCAAAATGGCCGCCAGAAACGCCGAGAAGCAGATCCCGCCGGAGCCGCACTGGGCCTTCTGTTACACTATGCTCCACAAGGTTTCTAGAAGCTTCGCGCTCGTCATTCAGCAACTCGGTACCGACCTTCGCAACGCGGTTAGTGTCTTCTCGATTACTCCGTCTCTTCTTCTGTTTAGATTCCGCTATTTCTCAACTGACTTCGTTTTTTTTTTCTGTCAGGTTTGCATATTCTATCTGGTCCTTCGAGCGCTCGACACCGTTGGTTTGTATTCGTATCTTCGATTTGATGCGCGCGCTTTTTGTTGCTTTGTTTTTTTGTAGCTTGCGATGACGAACGAGTGTTAGTACTATCGGTTTCGGTTTGTAGAGATGTGGTTGTTCCGGTGCTTAGTTTTTTTTTTTTTTTTTTTTTTGTTTTTTTTTTTTTTTGTTTTTTTTTTTTTTTTTTTTTTTTTTTTTCTTTTTTTGTTTTTTTTTTTAAGTTTTGAATGCTGTGCAGGGATTGGTCTTATCGTCCAACGGTTTTGGGAAATGAAAGTGATTTTAAGATTCTGCTCTTTTTAAAAGCTCTTGAAAATGGAAAGTTTCAACAGAAAAGAAGTAGCTCGAGTTTAGTTTTATTTTTTTTTTTTATTTTTTTTTTAAGTTTCTGCTTCTTGTAAAATAGTTAATTGTGATGGAAGATGTACATATTTGGCATAGAGTTTCTGAGTCCCTATCAATCTGCTGGTTACGGCGTCTATTTCCTTTGAATGATATTTGTTTATCTTAAAGTTATTTTATAGAGTAATTTTTCCATTATTAAGAAATTGAAAGTATCTATATTGTTGTAAGTCTCTGTTATTTTTGGACAGAGGATGATACTAGCATAGCTACAGATGTCAAGGTGCCAATTCTGATAGCCTTTCACCGTCATATTTATGATCGCGATTGGCACTTTTCATGTGAGTGTGTCGTTCTTTGTGCTCTTTATTTTATATTTTTATGCTAAGATAAGACTCTATACAATTAGAACACCTTTTTCTCAATCTGTGGTATTTTAGTCATAAATATTCAATTTAACCACATCTAACTTGTTTTTCATAAGCTGAATTAGACACATACAGGAATTACTTGTATTGTTACTAAAGGCAGCCTTTATTGACCACGAGGAGAATGGTTTTATTGTATACGAGCCTCCAAATTTATTGATGCTGGCTGATTTGCTCTCTAATTTTTTTTAATGTAACTAGGTGGCACAAAGGAGTACAAAGTTCTAATGGACCAGATTCATCATGTTTCAACTGCTTTTCTGGAACTTGGAAAGAAGTCAGTCTTTATCCGAGCTCATATACCTGAATTGAATTTTAAATCTCACAGCATATGATTTTTCCTTGATCCAATCAGCAGCAGACCTTAGGACTTTGGTTCCGATTTTATGCTATCATTGTTATAACCTTGTGGAAAGGCTGTGTACTGTTTATCATTAATGCATGCTACCAACAGAATATCACGTAGAAGTTAGTTTGTGAATAACATTTGTTGATTCAATTTGTATCCCTTTCTGGAATATCAAAATTTGGATATGGAATTACTTCTTATGTTGAATGTTGATTACATAGTGTTGAATAACCATGGTGCTTTGTATTTTGTATTGTTTTTCACCAGCTGTTACAAAAATTTCGGGGTTCCTGTCCATTGCTAGTTACATTCACTTGGTCTTTGTAGGTTTATAGACCCAAAAATAAATATATTCAAGACTTAAATTGGGGATCTCATTCTATAATTTGTCTTCGTGCATTCATATTGTTAAAATTGAATATATTTCACAACCGATGGAGATGTGTCTTTGGGCTATTGATTCACTTTCTTTTTATTAGTTTTTCTCAGTTATATGTGTAATTAGATTATGACTGTATATAATATGAAAAACTAGTTAAATGCTAGTCAATGGCTTTTGCAGCTATCAGGAAGCAATTGAGGACATTACAAAAAGAATGGGTGCTGGAATGGCCAAATTTATTTGCAAGGAGGTTTGTCACACAATGCTTCTGTTCTGCAATACTATTTTTATTATCTTATAATGAATATTGTAAACCTCTGGGACTGACAAGACATTTATGAAGTTTGTTATTCCTTTAGATGATGTCTCCTCCTTCTAGTTTCTGGTTTTTAACATTTTGGTGTTTTAAATTATGTTGTTTGGTAGATGGCAATTTAGAGAGATGGTCAATATAATTATTTGAAAACCGATATCTTTTGGTTTTATTTAAACACGACAATTTTTAAAATTTGAGGTTATACTATTATTTTTAGTGCATCACTTATAAATTCTTATCTACTGAGCACTATGCTGCAAAGGTATTTCTGCCATGTTTTCAACATAGAAAGATCATCCTCATTTATGGCAAGAGACCTTTTTCTTCCATCTGCAGGTTGAAACAATTGAGGACTATGATGAATATTGTCACTACGTGGCTGGACTTGTTGGGCTGGGTTTATCAAAGCTCTTCCATGCCTCTGGTTCAGAAGATCTGGCTTCTGATTCCCTTTCCAATTCAATGGGCTTGTTTCTTCAGGTATCATGGCTTTAAGATATGAAAACTACATTATGGTTGCAATTGTTTACTTACATTTTATGCTACCTGTTGAGATTGCAGAAAACAAACATCATTCGAGATTATCTGGAAGACATCAATGAAATCCCCAAGTCACGCATGTTCTGGCCACGAGAGATTTGGAGTAAATATGTTAACAAACTTGAGGTTTGGCCCTACACTACAGGAATTTACATCTAGCCTAACTTTTTTAGAAGCTAGAAAATAAATTCTCGCATTCTCCAATGAAAAACATGTTCCATGACAAGCATGTGGTTCAGATTAATTTAAGCACACATGTCAATTATATTCTACAGTCTAAGATCAATTCCATAAAAAACTAAAATTGAAGGCAGGCAAAGTCTTACAGCAATCATTCTTTCAGCTCTTTCTCCCGCATTTCATTAATCTCAATGGTGTGATGGTGAAATCAAATTTCCAGTCGCACGTTTTTCGTACACACATGAAATGCCTTTTTAACTTCCATTCCATGTTCAGGTGTGCTGTGTATGGTTTTCTTATTTGTCACTCGAATTTAATTTTTATGATCCAGGATTTGAAATACGAGGAGAACTCTGTTAAGGCAGTACAATGCTTAAATGACATGGTCACTAATGCTCTGATGCATGCTGAAGATTGCTTAATATACATGGCTGCTTTGAAGGACCTTGCTATATTTCGCTTTTGTGCTATACCCCAGGTGCTGTTCTTTTACTTAGTTATTTCTGATTTAACTGTTATTTAGTTCATGTCACTCTTGTTGCAACCATCATTTATCTGTATGTTTTATTTTGCTTGCATATCATGTTATGTTTCAGAAGAGTCGAGTCATTTCAGCTTCCTCCCTATTCTGTTCAACAAAAGATCAAAAAGTAAAACTAATATATTCTGTCAGTTTCTTCTAAGTTTTTAGTTTAATACTTCCCAAAAGATGTGTTAATCTATTATACAATTTTTAATAGTGTTTTACCGAAACATAGTAGTAAGTTGTGACACAGAATATTTTTAATCCTAACTCCATGTAGAATAATTGTCAGAGTACAGATTGACTTCCTGTGGTTGCATGATTTTAGTAGATCATGTTTGTCTGAGGGTTTAGCCATATAGCCTTTCTGGTTTAGTTAATATTATAGAATAAGAAAATTTTTCTTTCGAGCAGAATATGTTATAGAGGAAGAAGCTGCATGGGGGTCTTAGGTGTTAGCTTCCAAAGTCACAGTACTTTTGTGGTGGATGTACAATCTGATGCTCCGTTGAACCTATTTGTTTTCAGTACTATTATAATTTTAGGGTGGGAGGGGTGTTAGTTATTGTTCATATTAATTTCATGTTTAATGATTAGTGTATCAAGCGATATTTATTTTTATAATCTTTCCCCAGTGATTTTGATGTTTATTTAACATGCTGCACTGTGACAGATAATGGCAATTGGAACACTTGCATTATGTTACAACAACATTGAGGTCTTCAGAGGTGTAGTTAAAATGAGACGAGGTCAGAACAACTATTTTGATACTGAAGTCCTTGTGATATAATTTTGTGGCATGCTAAACGTAAAGCCAGAATTGGTATACATGACAGGGCATGTGTTTTTGAAGTTGTTGGAATAGTGAATTGTTGCAATATGGATTTCATGTTATTTCATGCTGAATCAATCTCCATAAAATTATTTTGGAATCTGTTTGTTATGGAACCCGCATATGCATTTGTCTGAAAGACAACTTTTCTACAATGGGTCTGCGTGATGTCCATATCCTGTTAGATTCTGTGTTTGTATGTGGGATGTTCAAATATCACATCTAAATAAATGCTTGCATCCTCCTCTTATGGATGTTGATTAAGAACTGGGAAGACAGTTTGAACTTGGAAAAGGTGGCTAATATCATATATTTTGAGTTTAGAGGCCAGGAGCTACAACTCTATGTTGGATATCCCTATACTTTTGAAGTGAACTTATAATACCATAGCCTAGATGCACATACATTAGCTGAGGCATTTGAATGGTTTTCTTTCTTCCCATTTCATTTTCAAAGTATTGTTTTTTTCTTCGGAGAATAAAAAAGGATCAACATGTAGCTATTGGTTGTGTTTGTTGTATGCTGTTGCTGTTTGTGGGTGTGTAATATCAAACTAGATGTTATTTATTAATTTTTGTTTCCAATTTATAGGTTTAACTGCCAAGGTGATTGACCGAACAAAGACTATGGCTGATGTCTATGGCGCTTTCTTTGATTTTGCTTGTGTGTTGGAGTCTAAGGTACGAATCTGTTGTTGTCCTTAACACCGTATTAAGTTTGCAACAAAAGAATGTGAACGCTACTCATGTTGCATTTAACATTGGATAATGTTCCTAGTTTCTACCCTGAACAATCTGTAAAGGACCACACTTCGGTTCATCAATGACTTGATGCACATAGACCTCGAAAATTTTCCCGGTTGGGTATGTTTTCCCAAGAAAATAGCAAATAACCCTTGATCCACACCATTCCATTGGCCTAATGGAAAAGACATCTTTTAGTGGCCGAAATTAAAAATGCAGATCTTGTTACTGTTCTTTTTCCTATTTGCGGTAGTACTTAAAACTTCCTTTTTCAAATAAAAAGCTCCTATATTTTCCGTTGTAGGTTGACAAAAATGATCCCAATGCAACAAAAACATTGAGTAGACTGGTAGCTATACAGAAAACTTGCAGAGAATCTGGTCTCTTGAGTAAAAGGTATGCACATAACTTATTTACTACAAAATTGTCTTTTTTTACCATTCATATCCTAACAAATCTTTGGTTGTTTTAAGCAGAAAATCATACATTGTGAAGGATGAAAGTGGATTCGGCTCAACCATGGTACGTTTTGGCTTTTGTTTTTTTAAACTGGATTCTGCATTTCTAAGAATATACTAATGGAAACCATCCATCCCTGCAGATTGTCATCTTGGTCATCCTGGTTTCCATCATTTTTGCTTATCTGTCTGCTAACCACCATAATAACTAGTGTAAGTTTTATTGTTAATTGTAAGCTACGATCCAATTGTAAGAACAATTATCCTTTTTTATAAAATTGTCCACTCCTTCTCTTCATAGTAATTAGCTTTGCCTTTCCAACATTAATGATAAACATTAAAAATTGCCCGCACTTCCATTCGATTTTGTAAATTGTGACTCAGCAATGACACAATTTAATATATTATCATAAAAAGTAACCTATCAGGGTTGCAATGGTGTTCAAGAAATAAAAATGTACGAGAAACACGTTTCCTAGTTGTTTACGTGTTGTAAAAGGTGAAGCCAGAGAAAAATAATACGGACCTTTCAGACATTACTTTATTATTTTAAAAAATTTTAAACCTACTTAAAATAATAAAAACTAAATTACTCTTTTAAGTTTTACACTTTTTGTGAAATTAAGTAAAAACCTTTTTTGTATTATAACACACATTATTTCCTAATTTTTTAGTTACCTGTCATTCATTTCTGAATAGCAATGTATTTTTTATATTAGGGAAAATTGACTTCAGAATGAATGGGAGGAAGTGACAAAAAAATTTATGAAGTATAGAAATTTTATGAAGTATAGAAGTAATCAAATAGGAGATATGCAACTTAGTTCGCAAACATTGTGAACTAAAATCCTTGATATTAATTGTAATATTGTAATAAGGATGACAATAAAATTAAATGAAAACTATTTTTCTTCTTATTTAAATTGATTTCAAGGTTCCTTTAACTAGGTTGTTATTTAATATCATTCACAATCTAAATCAATTCCCATAAAATTCTTTTTTATTTAAGTAATGATCTCAATTTCAAGTGTTGAAGTACAACGAAATTAAATTCTATGATAAAAAAAATCGTTAAATCCTCAAAGTGTGATTATACCAAAATTTTGTGTAATTTCACTTGTTCAAGGGTGAGCATAAGTTGTAACATAATTATTTTTTCTTTGAAATTATGACCAATAATTTCAGTAGTATTCCAATTTCAAATTTATTAAGATAACATTCTTAAAGTTATTTATTATATACGAGGTATTATCTGTTTAGAAATTTTGAACTTTGAATTTTGTTAGAGTTTTGTCTTTAAAAGACATAGATGAAAATTGAAGCAGAAAAATGTATTTAATTGTTTTTAGTTCTAATTCTTAAGTGATGTAGGATTATTATGCGACAAATCCTCATCCCCGATCTAGGTTTCAGGAGTTCATATTTGAAACCACTTTTTCATTTTTCCCAATTGAGAGTTTAGTGATCAAGGGTTTCGACTTGTAGTTCTTCTAAGATGGAAAGAGTGACACTTCAAGGGAGCCAGGTGCATAACTTCGGTGACTTGTTTGAGTTGTTGGTGAAAACTATAAAGATATCCACCTGCTGAAAGGTTAAAAAAGATATTGAAGTATAATAATATAGAAATGAGTACAAAATTGAGTGACTGCTTGGTGTATTTTGTATTACAAGCTTCATGGGCCCGTGGATAAAAGCTAGGCAATAGGTTATTTATCTAGAACCCGTTTAAAGTGTAATCAATTAACATATTACATCTGAGTTGTTCATAGGTAACAAAAATATAGACTATATGTAGTTGTATATTCAGCTTTGAATATCTCAGGGTCAACTCTAAGTATCTCGAGTTTGAGCAGGTACACAAGTCTTCCAAGTTCAGAAGCCATAAATAAAGTACAAGTAGACCAAGTTTGAGATGAACAAATTTTATCATTTCTCAAGTTTCAACATGGATACTAAGGTTGTATTTTCACAACCGTACTCCACGATTTTTCTTATAGCGGTAAACACCTAATAAATTTAAGTCAAGGACCGAATATCTTCCATCTTCGGAGGATAAAATAGTTATTAAAGTGATGCCCCTTACTCCTAATGTCCTATTTTGGGGTAATACTTCTTAAATGTTTGTTGATTCAATTGAATACATACATTTTAATAGTACATACCTGTTTCTTTGTGTGCAAATACCATGGAAAAGGACTTCGATTACGAAAAACTTCGTGCTAAGGTTAGTGCACCTCCTTTGAAAACGGAGCCATCGGCCATCGATTTCCAACTTCAACTTTGAACTCAAACTCTCTGGCAAATAGGTCTGAAGGCCAATCAAGTGATTATCGGAAGTGCTGGAACGCCCAACTCTTGAAAACAATTGATGCTGCGGGTTGCTTGGATTCTACCGAGATAATGATGACAAGAAGCATGACAATCATGCATTACTAGAAAGAAGCCATTTCAAAGAGTACTCAAATGATCAACAAGGATTCATGATTTGGAGAAGAACATATTACACTAAGAAAAAAGGTCAAGCCTATCAATCAGGAAATTATTTATCTCCTTAAATATTTTGACTTAAATATTTTGACATGACTTTCTAAGAATATGCAAAACATGACTTTCTAAGAATATGCAAAACAATTTATGAATTGTTTGTGTCAATTATCAATTAATTTGTCTCTTTAAATATTTTTATATAACTTTCTAAGAATAAATTAGACAATTCATAAATTAATTTGTTATCCTTAAGAAGATTACAGGATATTGTGTAATTATGAATAATAATTATTTAAATATTTTTAACATCATTTATAATGAAAATAATAATAATGAAAGACATCAAAGATATCAAACCCTTTTTTGTGATAAAGTGTGGGAAAAAGAAAAGGTTGAATATGACCTTATCTCGTCAACCAAAAATCTAGAGATGACACGAAATCAAAGTAGGTTAAAGAACTTCTGAGGTGGGTGTTCTAAAAAGAAACTTAGAGACAACTGATGAGATGAAGGAAAAATTAAAAGAAGCCGAAGCTAGAGTTGAAAAGATGAAGGAGAAGTTAAAAGGAAGCCAAGGCCACCGCAAACGTTCTTATACTACTGCTAGTTTATATTTTAATGTGTTCAAAAACACGGATTCACATTAAATCATTCAAAATCAATTTAAAATACCAATGAACACGATTTTTGATAAACATTCACGTGATTGCTTGACATTTCATCAATAAAAAACATATATTGAATTTTATCATCAATCCAATTATAAACAATTTCAATTCGACATCACTTTTAACTAAAATAAATTTGATGCATGATCAATATTACAAACGAGATCACCCAAATACACATTGGTTAGTTCAAGTCGCATAACACTTGTAAGGAAACAAGTTGAGTGCAATAAAATAAAAGTGGGTAACAAAATATTCACATCTACATGATAATCAAACCGGAAAAGTTTCCATCTATATCTCAAATCAATTTGTTTTTACATATCAAAACATACATACAAAATTCGTAGGTTAAGAAACCAACTCAACAGGAAAAGCTTAAAACACTTCAGCCACCTTACTTGCAAGAACCCGTTCCCTCCTTTCAATGTAACTAAACGGAAACCAACCTGCCCTGCCTTTGCATTCGCCCTCGGCCCATCCGCTATTTGTCACCTGTTAAAACCACAGCCATCATAATCACAAACCAAAGGAAAATCAGGCCAACTTGAAAAACAATAATTTTGTGTTAGTCATTAGTACGTGAAGCACAACAGCTTGATTTTGGGACACACAAACCACATTATAAATAGATGACCAAACAATCATTCGGTGGTGAATGGACAATGACTTAATCGATGATGTTCAGAGTTCATATCAGATTATCAATTCTGTTTTAGTTCTGTTTTGATGGGTTCACTATTACATGAGAATAGTATAAATGCACTCTACTTGGTTATTCTCGAATCTGTTTCAAAAATTATATTAATCCGTTACCATAGGTAAAATCATCGTTGAAAATATAATGTAATTCAAGAGAAGCACCCTCTAAAATCAGAGGGAGAAGAGAGGAGAGAGGATGCGAGATAAGCCATCTTTTTGGTTCATCTAACCTTTCGAACAACAATGTAATCACCAACTGATAGATTTAGCTCCACTTCGGATACAGCAGAATATGGAAATAAAACCTGCGAGAAGAGCAAAAATTAAAAAGGAAAAAAGTAGTCATCTCACCTTTCTCAAAATTTAATATCTATCGGTGTTTTTCCCTGTGTCCAAGAGAGTAGAAAGAGCTCGTACTAACCTCCCCTAAGAAGTAACCCATGCTATCTGTTGTTCCATTATGTGCCTGAGATGCGTAGACACCATTCACTTCTTCATAAGACGGAGGTGGTGGCATGTCGTTATCCAGACTAGGAGGAATAGGAGGGGTTTCAATTCGTCGTTGTTCTGATATCATCTATGATCAATATACATATAGCATGAAATCATGTTCATATCGAAAGAAAATTATCTGTCCGTCAAAAGGAATATTTAGCTTCTGCATGGGGAATTAATGGTAAAATGACCAAGTGATATGAATGCTTACCTCCCCCTCAAGCTGATCAAGTATTTGCAGGACTGTTTGATGATAGGCACGCTCTGCTTCAACCTTCACAACAAAAAATAAATGTGGGATGAATGAGAAGTTATGGCTTGTTTGTTATTACCCTGATCCAGAGTTTCATTAAATCGACGCAAAATCATAAGGGCACACTGCAATACCATAGCTATAAGACGCTGAAGAGTTAGCCTCTGTTGCTGTGCTTCAACAGCAGCCAATGCTGCAGCTGCTTCCTTCCCCAGTATGGTCGTGTTTGCCTTCAGATCTTGCAGCTTTGCTTCAGCTGCTTCTAATTTCATAGAATTCTCAGCACTGGGTGGCATTTCTCTTACTCTAGCCTGGCGTTTGGAAACTTCAATAGCCTGTCTAGGTTAAAAAGACAGAGTAATTACACGTCAAATAGCAAAATAAAATCATTAATGAAACATGTACTGAAGCACAGAAGACAGACAGCAAAAAGCAGGCTGACAAATGAAAGTGGAAGTCCAACAAGTTTTGATAAGTTAAATGAAAGACAAACTCTAGAATACCTGTGCTTCAGCTTCTTGCCGCATTCTGTCATAACGTTGAGCAAGATGCCGTGCATCCTCCAATGGAGCTCCCACCACCATTGCCCTTAAGGGCTCTGCAACCTGGTCAACAATATGAGGCACCACACTATATAAAACAAGATTCATGAACTAGGTATATGAGTGAGGCTATTAAGTTCTATTCATAATGGACTTGGACACAGCTTGCATGTTCCTTTTTGCATTAGATTAAAAAAGACTTAAATATCTGTAAATCTCAATAATACTCAGTAAACCAACATAGGTTAGTGGAAAATCCCAATCATCATTTCTGTGAAATCAGGTTTGAGCCTTATAAACCTTGCATTGCAAGTGTTGCTCAATGAGCTCATACCCCAACAGATACACAACAGACAAACATCAATACATATACAGTACCTGTGTACCAAGAGCTTTTAGTAGGTTTCCACGCTCCTTCTCCGTTTGAGCATGTGCTTGCGCAAAACTTAGTGCAGCTCTACTCAGTGTATTACCACTGGTACACGTATTTTCTGCACCATATTTCCTGCTATCTTCTGACAACTTTGTTCCTGTTAAGTGCGATATACAGGAATTCGATAAAAATATTTCTTGTAAACTAACAGCAACAGATTTTCATAAAAGCTTCCCAGAGCAATATTACTTGCCTATTTCCACTTGCTTGGACCCAGTAACAATATAACCTTCTACACCACGAACAATATCCCTTTGATAATGCTGAAAACACAGTAGAAGAGCTATTATCAGCCTAGAGAAGAAGAGATAAATTGCCATATGAACTATACATGAATAGAAAATAATTGAAATCAAAGAGCCACGCAACCTTCCCCGCACGAGTCGATATATAGAGTTTCTCAAGTTTCTGGTGCAACTGGAGTTCCACTCCATTGGTAGCCACATTATCTGAACCTCCATAACCACCACCCCCAAATTGCTTCAGAACAGCCTAAATAGAAATAATTCTGAATTTTAGTTAGCACCTTGCTAATTGAGAAAGAAATAATCAAGCCAAAGGAACATTCGAGACAGAAGGAAGAAAAAAAACAAAAAGCTTAATCATCACAACTAACTATGGACAATATCTACATGCAGTTTCAAAGGTAGATTTAGTTTTGTTCTCCAACAACTGAAGTTTGATATCCGTAATCTATGCTGGCTTTAATGAAAACCTTTATTTATTACGCAGATTATCCATGTAAAACTCCAATGCTATTACTAAATTGCATCTATGTTCAGTTCATTAATGAAATGAACCACAGGCACACGCGTGGCCTGGTGATTTTGAATTCAGACACTGATATTAATTAAATACTGTTTAAATCATAATCCTCACAGTTAAAGGAACGGAAATTCAGATATGCACACGCGGTGATTTCGAATTTCAGCTACCGATTTCACCGCCTTAGCAAGATAAGCTACCGATTTAAAATTCAACCTGAATCTACCGTTTTCTCATTAATTGATTTTCGCAATGCAAGTACGAAATTCGATTAGATCCAATACTCGGCGGCGTCATGTTTGACGAGAGCAACAACTACAAGGTTACAACCGCGAAGCGAGGAGTAAAACGAGAATTGCATCGGAACATAGCTCATGATAAAAGAAACCTCTAGAAGCTCTAACAATTTTCAGAGACATAAAGGAGAAATAGAAGGATCTACAATAACGGAACCTGTTGCTGGCGAGCGACTTGTTCTCGAAGCTTGGAGGCTTGCTTTCTGATAGCATCCATTGAATCAACTTCGTTTTAGGAACGAAAAATTGAATCTAGTCACGATAATAGTTTCAGTGATTCGGTCTCATAGCACTGCCTCTGCCACCAACAACTTCTTCCAAACTATATCCAGAGCTTTGGATCCTTCCTCCAGAAACTTGGCTCTTTTCAAACCATTTTATTTTATTTTTTTAAATAGAAACAGTTACCATACAATTATCACTTTTCTAAAGCTCCGCGTATTACATCATATGGATATATACCCTCCGCTAGGGAAATAAGATTTATTTGTTTTTCTATAATAGTTTATTGATTCTATCACAACAAGAATAATAATAATAAGATTTTATTAAGTATGAAGTCTATAATAAAATTAAATATTTCTAAATGATTTTCTTTAAATTTTTGTATATCTGAATATTCAAAAATTTTATATTTTTTGATTAAATATTAAAATAATAATGTTTTAATCAAAAATATAAATATTTTAATATTTAATTGAAAAAATTAATAAAAACTCAATTAAAAAATACTTAAATTTATCATAAAACTTAATATATTTAATTTATATTATTATATAAAGGAAATTATTTATTTTGATTTACACATTTGTTTTCATAATTTAAATAAACATTTTTTAATTAAGATAATTATTTTGTCATATGTGATCATATATTTTAAAATTGATATTTTTGTGTGACGATTTTTAAATTTACTTATTATTTTGAGTTAAAATAATTATCTATAATAAAATTATAAAATTTATTAATATTTACTTTTATAATTCTAATAATAATAATATTATTATTATTATTTTCGCATAAAAAAAAGTAAACACAGCGTATATTTTTACTATTATAATAATAATAATAATAATAATAATAATAATAATAATAATAATAATAATAAATTTTAATTGAGAACTTATGTCCATGTCTCATTTTCTCTAATTTTTCTTTTATTTTATATGGAAATGAGTATTTCTTTAGTATCATAATAACAATTTTTTTTTTTTACTTTTTTCCTGTGAAACGCTTTCTTATAATAGTGTAGAGTCAATCCACATAGTCATCAAGTTCAAGTTTACCTTTGAAAGTTAAAATCTCCACTCTAATGTCATTGCTCTAAATCATTTTCTTTTGAATGTGATGGTTACTTCCAATAACTCTATAGCCTAAACTTTTACAGCTCCTGAAAGATGACAAGGAGTTATAAACTGTTACAATGAATACCATAAACGTACAGAAGTTACACTCAATCCATTAATACATCATAAAATATCTGTTAAAAACTTCCTTTTCTGACATAATAATCAGATTCCAAAATTCCTCAGATTTTTGGATGGAAATAACCTCTAGAATTAATACACGTACAGAATCTCTGTCGTTGTGATCAATTTTTCATCCAAGAATAAAGTAAAATTCCTTTCAAATACTGAAACTGATACCTCTTCTTTCTCAGCCAGAAAACAGAAAAGTGTTCGGTTGGTTCCCTGGTTGGAATCACATTATGCATATCATAAACAATAAATAATAAAAGGAGTTGACATCACCATCAATTATTCCAATGTTAGTCAATGCAATAGGACATTGTTGGAAACATAAAGTGGCAATCCAGAAGAAAGATCATTTTCATGGTCCTCAATTCCCGTTTCCATCACAGTAGGTACAAAGATTCCAAGATCAATGATGAAGCCAAAAGCTGAGACTGAGCCCACCATAGAGTAAATGCTGCAGTGCTGGTGGAGCAGGTTCTTAGTGGGTTTGTTTCTTTGACATCTATATACGCTATTCCATACACTGTTACAAACACCGTCCAAAATCTACTAAGCCAAACTATCACTCAAACAACAGTGCTATTTTCAAAATCTCATTCTTGCTTTCACTCCCTCATGGCTCTTGCTTCGAATTTAGTCTTCACTTTCGTAATTCTTGTTCTGCAACAACAATCTTGGGTCCTTGTCACCTTTGCTTCGAGCAATGTAAACTCTGTTTCTCTTCTTTTCTACCTACCATGTTCTGATTTTTCCCTTGGTTGCATCCTACTTATCTGGTTCTCTTTCTTGTTCCTGGTTTTTGCAGGTCCATATTGTGTATATGGGCGACAACAGAATAAAGCAGAGTGAGCAACACTTGGTTGAAGACTCCCACCTCGACATACTATCTAGTATTCTCGGAAGGTTAATTTCCCTTTAACTTATTGTTCTTGTTTTTCATTGAAAATGTTTCTGTTCCACTGAAGTTTCAATTTGAGTTTAGAAATGTGGTGTGTACTTGGTGTGAGAGAAAAACCATGGAAGGTAAGTTACCCTGCATAGTTTGATGCATATAAGATGTTTGGAATTTTGACAGTATATAAGATGTGTTAAGAGATGAAACTTCTTCTAAGAAATAAACTTCAGAATCTGATATCTTCCTTTTTATTTTAACAGCAAAGATCATGCTAGGAAGTCCATCCTGTATAGCTATAAGCATGGCTTTTCTGGATTCGCTGCAGTTTTAAGTCAGCCCCAAGCTAGGCTCATTGCAGGTAATTAATTTCAAGTTGAGTCTAGATCCAAAGTAGGGATATGTGAAAGCGTTGAAAAATAATTTCTACACAATAAATAAATAGGATCAAAATGAAGGTGGGCATTTTGTTGTTTAATGTGAACCTTTGTACTCCCTCAATAAAAAGGGGAAGTGGTCCCCAGACGCGTGACACAAAGTACCAACCAATGCTAGCAATAGTCATGGACTATTCCATCATGCAGGACCTTTTAGATCTTAGTCAAATTAAGGAAATCATGCAGAAAGATAGCTGATCTGAAGAAAAGTCATTATCGAATGCAGTAGCATTTGGTTGAACATTTCATGTCGATCAGAAATATAACAAATTTATAGTATATAAAATATACAAAGTAGGTATAAATCTTAGGTTTTGTAAAATTGAGTTAGAGGTTTTATAAAATTGAGTTAGACTTAAGTTTACTTCTTAGGATAGTGTCCGACAATTCCAGAAACTACAATCTCTCTTTTTAGCAAAATGTCAAAATTATGCTTGTAAAATATTACACGTTGGGAAGTAAATACAGACGTTGGGGCTGCAAGTCAAATTGATTGGACTTGTATATGATGAGTGAATGTGGTAGAAATTTGGGTACTATGGGATTTGTATATGATGAGTTCTTGGTGGAGTATTTGAATGTTTTGTTTTCCTAGAATGAGAACTTAAATCATATCTGAATCAAAGCTCTCCCAAGCAAGTAATAATAACTTTCTCTCCTTGTCTGCATTATTTACATGCAGATTTCCCAGGGGTTGTCCGTGTAATTCCAAATAAAATTCTCAGTCTTCACACAACAAGAAGTTGGGACTTTTTGAACGTAAAGCAAGAAATAATAACCGGTGCTCTTTCTAGGGGTCAATCCGGAAGAGGCACCATCATCGGCATCATGGACACTGGTTAGTTTGGAATTGGTGCATGTTGTGCATGTTAACATCATAAAATGAGATTGTGATTACTTAATTGATTCTTTACTCTTCAGGTATTTGGCCAGAGTCTGAGAGCTTTAGAGATGAACACATGGACAATCCTCCTCTTCACTGGCGTGGTATCTGCCAAGGAGGAGAAAATTTTGACCGCTCCACTTGTAACAGGTTCATTAAAAATTTACTTCTAGCCATGTAATTTCCTTTTTAGATGTTCAAGTTACAACCACTGATGAACTTTGGCACTCAATAAGCTCCAAATCTCAACTTTTCCTAACTCCAAGTTACATCTATGTTTTCTACTTTGAACATTTTGGTGGAAAATGTAACCTTAAATGGTATCCTTTCATATGATGGCAGGAAAATTATTGGGGCACGTTGGTATATTAAAGGATACGAAGCTGAAATTGGTAAATTAAATACAAGCGATGGAGTGGAGTACTTGTCTCCTCGAGATGCATCAGGCCATGGCACTCACACATCATCTACTGCAGCTGGAGTTGCAGTGGAAAATGCAAGTTTTATGGGACTAGCTAAAGGGTTGGCAAGAGGTGGTGCTCCATCAGCTTGGTTAGCTGTGTACAAAATTTGTTGGTCTACTGGGGGATGCAGCTCTGCTGATATTCTTGCAGCTTTTGATGATGCAATATTTGATGGGGTTGACGTTCTTTCAGCATCTCTTGGCTCAGATCCTCCACTTCCTACTTATGTTGAGGATGCATTGGCCATTGGTTCTTTTCATGCTGTTGCTAAGGGAATTTCTGTGGTGTGTTCTGGTGGCAATTCTGGTCCATATTCCCAAACTGTCATAAACACTGCACCTTGGATTATTACCGTTGCTGCTAGTACCATTGACAGAGAATTTCCATCTAGGATTATCCTCGGAAACAATCAAACTCTACAGGTACTTAATCTTTCTTGTTGTGATGTTTCACCACAAAATTCTTCAAATACTTAATTAATGAAAAGCGAATATTTTTACATTCAAACGAGGACCAGGAAGTTAATTATTTACTGAGATGAGCCTAGCTTAGGATTTTCAGGTGACAGTAATGAATCCTCATCTCCTTATGAATATGAGATTGGCATGTCAAGTCAATTATGAAGCAAGTTACATCCATTCCCATATTTCTGCAAGTTTTTTGTTCAACTAAGCCTCCATTTTGGTCCAAATATTATAATGATTGTAGGCATTAGTTACTGGACTCACTTTAGTCATGGAGTTTATAGAAATTTCATTTTAGTCTCTGACTTTGTTAAATATTATAAAATATCTTTCGCTTAATTCCTTTCCACTATACTTTGAGTCGAGTAAAATTATGAAATTAAAGTGGAGTTTATTACCTTAATAAGATTATGCGAACAAAGTTTGTTAAACTGAAGAATGGTCTATTGAACAAGCATGTACTCTTAGATTAAACCTGAATAAACTTTGTAGGTAGATTCAAAACTCCGACCAGAATAATTGCAATTCAAAGTAAATTTGTAAAGCCCAAAAGGGTATTTTATAGATGCAAAACTAAACCTTAAACTGAGCAAATAGACACAAATTGTATGTTAATAATTTGCGTCTTTGTTAGATTAACCGTTTGCAATGCAGACACGGTACTATATTTAATTTCCTCATATAGGGTCAGAGTTTATATACAGGAAAAGATTTGAGGAAGTTTTATCCAATTGTTTTGGGAGAAGACATAGCAGCTTCGGATGCTGATGAAGAAAGCGCAAGGTAAATTTACATGTTCTTATTTGCTTGGTATCTGCATGAACCTACCGTGACTGTGACTGTGACTGTGAAAGTAGTAATAGTGCATATCTTTTGATTTTTCTTCAGAGGCTGCAATTCAGGGAGCCTGAATGCCACCTTAGCAAAAGGAAAAGCAATTCTGTGTTTTCAGTCTCGGTCGCAGAGGTCAGCCACAGTTGCTATAAGAACAGTTACAGAAGCTGGTGGCTCTGGTCTCATATTTGCTCAGTTTCCCACTAAAGATGTTGATACATCATGGAGTAAACCCTGTGTCCAAGTTGATTTTATCACAGGAACAGCTATTCTATCATACATAGAAGCAACTAGGTGAATCCTCTGTAACTGCAACATGACAACATCTATGTGTTATGTTTTTGCATACTAACAGCAAATTAATGAAGTATGGAAAATGCATGTATATTGTAGGAATCCTGTAATAAAGTTTGGCAAAACAAAAACAGTAGTTGGCCAACAGATATCACCGGAAGTGGCATTCTTCTCTTCGCGAGGACCAAGTTCTTTGTCTCCTTCAGTATTGAAGGTTCTGATCATTCCTCTGTGAATGTAATAAATAGCTATTTTTCATCTTGTGAAAAGGCACAGCTTTATATTTATGATGAATGTGGTGCAGCCTGACATTGCTGCTCCTGGGGTTAATATTCTTGCGGCATGGTCACCTGCTTCTTCTGCTGGGCGTTTGGTATCTGATGCAAAATCAAAAAAGTTGCAGCCCCTTACCTTCAACTTTGAGTCAGGAACTTCCATGGCATGCCCTCACATTTCTGGTATTGTTGCACTTATAAAAACTGTTCATCCAACTTGGAGCCCCGCAGCAATTAAGTCTGCCATTGTCACAACAGGTAAAATGTACTTCTTGCTCATTTTACCACTGATTAAGATTGAAGAGAACATTTTACATCCTGTGTTTTTTTCTGAAGCTTCTCTGAAAAATGAGTACGATCAATACATTTGGGCCGAGGGAGCACCACATAAACAAGCTGATCCATTTGACTACGGTGGTGGACATGTTGATGCTAACAAAGTGACAGATCCTGGTCTGGTATACGACATGAAAACCTCAGACTACATTCACTTCCTTTGTTCTATGGACTACAACGACACTGCCATAAGCTCTTTAACAGGATTTCCTACCAAATGTCATAAATCACACAAGTACCTCTTAAACATGAACCTCCCTTCTATCGTTATTCCTGAGCTGAAGCAACCCCTCACAGTTTCAAGAACAGTCACTAATGTTGGCCCAGTTCAATCTATCTACACTGCTCGTGTTGAAGCTCCAATTGGCGTATCTGTCACAGTTGTGCCATCAACCTTAACATTTGGTCCTAAAAGAAAGAAAATGAAATTCAAGGTAACCTTTTCTTCGAAGCTACGAATTCAAAGCAGATTCTCATTTGGCTACCTCTTCTGGGAAGATGGGTCACATGAAGTCAGAATGCCATTAGCAGTTCGCTCTGTTGCACAAGAATTTTTAGCACAACCTTAATACCACATTTACTACCACTGTCACAAAATGGTAACAATCATGTGCCATTGTGTTTTCTTGTGGTGAATAGAATCGTTGTAGTACTAATAATGGCTCACTTGCGTGGAATCATAGCCAATGTTCAGATTTTAAAAATAGACACGCCATTTCGTATACAACAATCGAATTCTGTGTCACAATCTTTAATCGTTGCTGTTCATGTTCCTTTTCTAACATCAATCTTTAAAGTGTATTATATATATATA
>Ga0214544_1002449_pt1 | contig 38987 bp, 22 predicted proteins | sample CNSS3metaG_FD_160074 | JGI IMG/M metagenome (GOLD analysis project Ga0214544, IMG submission 160074) | Root nodule microbial communities from cowpea collected in UCLA plant growth center, Los Angeles, California, USA - CNSS3 | ecosystem: Host-associated > Plants > Roots > Nodule | place: USA...
TCACTATTTGTATATCATTTACAACTATTTTTTAATTTATTTAAAAATTCATTAAAAATGACAAAATATATATAATGTCACAAATGATTGTTCATTAATATAAAATATTATGCGATAGAATTACTTTTCTTTTTTATAAGAGTATAATTAACAAAATAATTGTTTATAAATTAATAATAATATAATATTAATTTTTAATTGTGATTTATAATTGTTAAAAGGAATTAAATTATTTACTTTTGATATAACGTAATTAATGGTAATATATACACATTTTTCACTATTTATATATTATTTTTTAATTTGTCACAAAAAATTCCTTGTAAAATGATAAAATATACTTGTAACAAAGAGTTACTAGTTAACATAATGTGAGATAATAAAAAAAATCTTTTGAAAAGAATATAATTAATACAAAATTTGTTGCAATTTTATAAAATATTTATGATCATATAATATCATTTTATTATTATACTATTATTAGTAATTGTTAAAAAAAAAGTAATGAATTTGATTTATCTTAGATTTGAACTTAGGTCCTTCTGCTCAGTTACACCTATTTTGCCACTTTACGATCAAAGCTTTTCTGTTTGATAAGGTATTATGTATTTATAGTTTTATTATGATATTAATAAATAAGATATTTACTTTAAATTTAAATTCAACATTTAAAATTTAAAGTGCTAAAGATATTTTTTTAATACATTACATATCTCATTGGATTTTATCTAATTGATAAAGAAGATTCAATCTATTTTTTAAATCAATTTAAATTTAATTTAAAAAATGTAAATCTAATTAATCTAGTTAAATGGATTTGAATTATAAATCCGATGTATTTAATTGGATCGAATAATATTTTTTTTTCACTAGATAATTTAATTCAATAATTTGTAAAAAATGCCAAAATAATATATTTTGTATTGTATGAGGTCATAATACCCCTATGGGTACATGACCTGGCCGGATACATGTCAGCCCTCTAGGACGATATGTACACAATCCACACCAGCAGACTGAGATGAACCCATTGTCATTCAGAACAGCTAAACTAAAAGTTAATTGTACTAATCCAATTATGAGGTAATTAGTGACTTAGACCAAAGGCCAACCAAGCAAGACCCATGAACATGAACGGAGTCGTATAAAAAGGACGGTTTAGGAAGTATATTGATTACGTATTCATTAGCATTTACTCTCGGACACATCTGACTGACTTTGGCATCAAAGTATCTTTTGGACACATTCCCATCCTTTGTGACATTCGAGGAGTACTTTTAGAGTTTGAGGACATGGACCCTTTGAAATTTTGACACTTAAAGCATTTTAAGAGACTTTACAAGATAGACCTTAGTCTCGTAATAACATATTTTATATTACCTTCTAAATTATCAACCCGTGGTGGGTCGAGTCGGGTTACCTGTTTTGACAGCTCTAAAGACAAATAATAAAATAGATTTTTCAAACACAACAGATAACAAGTAGGTTCTACCATGTCCTATTCGTTGTCATCTATAACCTAAATAAAATATAAAGAAAAATATAGTTGAGTATTATAGTGAGTGAGAAAATTGAGTAAATATATGAAGTGTATTTATAGACCTAAGTGAAAATACCCAAAGTATCTTTGCAAGTTATTTGAATAATAGATAAGGATTTTTGTGATATATTTTTAGTTATAGATATATGTAAAAACATCTCAAAATTAAATAGTACCTTATATAAATATTTAATATACTAAATCAAATCTTAAATATAGTAAATTATGATTTTAAATTAAATATGCCAAATAATATTTTTAATAAATTAAAAAATAAATCTTAAATAAGTAATAATAAAATCTTACTACAATATTAATAAAAAATTTCTTTAGATATTTTTATCAAACCTTATCTTTAATTTTATATTTTTAAAAAATAACATTGATAAAATACATGTTATACAGTGAATTTGTTTTAAAAATTTGAGAAAATTTGTTTATTATTATTATTATTATTATATACAATTACACAATTATATTTATTAGTTTGTTATTAATGAAAAATATACAATTATACAGTTTGTTTGTTTAAATATTAAATTTGTTATTATATATAAAATCCAACCGTCTAGAAAATTCTAATAATAAAATTGTTTGCTTAATTTTTATTTTAATATATGAAAATAAAAATTTTTAACATTAGCATTTACCCATTTTTAGTTGTCATGTTTAAAATTCAGTTATTTTTATACAAAAAAAAAATAGGATAGTTTTTTTTTTAAGTGTAGTCTAATATTGGTTTTAACTTCCAGATTTTATTTTAGTTTTATAAAATATAGATCATGAGTAATAAGAACGGTTTCCAATTTTAGGGTTCCACTTCTATAGCATTCCATCTCCACCGCATCCCACTTCTATTTGTGTTCCTCTCCACCCCTACCAACATCCCACTTCTATTTGTGTTCCTTTCCACCTCTAGTGACATTCCACTCTCATTGTTTCACCTCCCGACAAGTTGGTCTTATATATCTTTCAAAATTTGGAACTCCATTAATTTCTTATTGTCATGTTGTTTCTTATTGTCATACATATTGTTAATTTCATCATGCTTTTTAATGACTATATGTTAATCAAATCTTGTCCATAAGTAGAAGGAACTAATCTCTCTGGTGTATTAATTTCTCTTTCTTTCTTAATTTGTTGTCTTTCAATAAGGCATTGTTCATCTCCTCTTTTGTTATGCCTAACTTATGAGAATATTGTTCTTTTCTGCCATTGATCTATGAAAATATGTAACTTTTTTTTATATGAAACTCCAATAGTAATAATAATCATGTGAGTATTAACTAGGAATTAAACCTAAAAATTTCCATCTACCTCTTTACTCTAGAGAAAAATGTTGTAAAAATTTAATTGTTTCATTTTTTAAATAATAACACATTGATTTTGGTAGTGAGAATTTATTTAACATTTTTCAAAATTTAATTTAATATCGATAAGAAAACATAATACTTCCTCTATATGTGAAATTTGATGAGTGCTTGAATAACTCCATGTAGTTTTCTCTACCCATTCAACTTTTAGTATAAAATGTTTTCTTCTTAGTTTCATTTTTCTCCCCTAGAATAACTCAAACCAATGATAGTATGCTTGAATCCACATAATTTAACATCGACACAAAGTTATACTCTTGTTTGAAGAAGAGTCTCGATTGAAAAACTAATTCCAATACAAGCCTTATGTGAATGTTGATTAAGCTCTACAAAGAGGAAGCACTAAAACATTAGGCCTCCATATAGGTATGGAAACACTTAGAAAAATACTTAAAACACTTCATAGGAAAAATAAACATGAAAAATAATCATAATCACCCTATAACAATTAATCATCTTGTTATACATCACTATTAATATTCATTTGTTACATATATTGACATATTGAATGTCATATTACCATTAAATTTATTTTATGTTTGGTATAATCATATTCATACAAATTTATTTTATTATCATGAATATTTTTGGTGTTAACTATTTTATATTAATATTGTACAGGACAATTTAAAAAATATGAATGGAGAGAAAAGAAATTCAAAAGCATGTACCGTTAGTTAAGCATATTGGATTTGTACCTTAAGAACAAGACCAACACACGGGTATAGGAATATTTTGTTTAATATCAATGATTATATTTTTAAATTTGTAATATATTGTCAGATTATTTTTTATTAAATACTAATGACTTACTTTTTTTTAGGTACCAAATACTTGAAGATTGTCATATGTCATTTTTTAAATACTTATTTAATGTAATTATATAAAATAAAATTAGGTATCATTTTATATGTACATTTTTGGATATATAATTACATATCTTAGTTTTTGTAATTTTAAATGTAATGGATATTTTTACATTTATAATATATTATCGATTATTTTTTATTAAATACTAATGATTTACTTTTTTATTTTTATTTTGCAGGATCAAAATCCTTGAAGATGTTATCATATGCCATTTTTTAAATAAATTATTTAATGTAATTGTATAAAATAAAATTAGGTATCATTTCATATGTACATTTTTGGATATATAATTACATATCTTAGTTTTTGTAATTTTGAATGTAATGGATATTTTTACATTTATAATATATTATCGATTATTTTTTATTAAATATTAATGATTTACTTTTTTCTTTTATTTTGCAGGATCAAAATCCTTGAAGATGTTGTCATATGTTATTTTTAAAATACTTATTTAATGTAATTGTATAAAGTAGAATTAGGTATCATTTTATATATAATTTTTGGATATATAGTTACATATTTTTGTTTTTGTAATTTTAAATGTAATGGATGTTATATATTTATATTTCATGTTTATTTATTTTAATTGATATTTATTTTCAAAATGTAAATGTGACTTATCTATTCATTACAACATGTTAGCTATTTGCAGCAATTACTATATCATTTATAATAATAATAACAATAATAATAATAATAATAATAATAATAATAATAATAATAATAATAATAATAAATATAATATTAATAATAATAATATTAATAATAATAATAATTAATTATCACATAAAATTTGGCAATAATATAATAATAATAATAATAATAATAATAATAATAATAATAATTAATAATAATAATAACTAATTAATTTTACTCTTTTATATATTTGTCATAATTTTTTATTATCACTATTAAAAAAATATAATAGTGATAATAAATTTGTCACTACTATCTCATATGTTTGTGATATTTCATTATTGTCACTATTACACAAAATTAATAGTGACAACTATTTTTGTCACAATAAAATTTAGTTTTAGTGACATTTAAAATTATTGTCATAAGTATAATAGTGACATAACTATTAGTGACAATTTTAATTTTGTCATAAAGTACTATTAGTGACATATTTATACCTTTTAGTGATGAATATTTATATCACTAAAATCAATTTTTCTTATACTCTTCGAGGGTTTCTTCTATCATCTCCAACCTCCACAATGCACACTAGGATCAAGAGAGGCGTCATGCCAAACATCACCGTCCGTGCTATTGTCAAAGATGTCACCGATAGCAACATAAGTTATCATCTTCTTCCCCCATCCTTCAAAATCTCATGCGAAGCTTCTCTTCTTCCTCCATTTCAAACCTGCATCTGTAATCTTGGACCAGCCATGAGAGACTAAACTTCAGCTTCAGTGGGAAGATTGAGTCTCGATCAAACATCTTCATTGTGAATCTGATTCTCGGTACATACTTTATTTCATTTTTCTTTTTGAAATTGTGTTTGTTCCCCTAATTTATAAACTTCTCACTGCTTCACATTCTTGTTATTGATGACAAACTCGTTGATACCAAGGTCATTAAATAGTTGCTCAAGATTTCTTCTACAAAGGTGACCTGGCGTCACGAATGTCGTCTTTGTGATTTTCCTTTGCCAAATTGAGTGTTTCTTTTAAAGTTTTTTTTTTGTTTGGAATGGGTGTTTTCAATGACGGTTGTGGAGAGTGGGATGCGTGCTCTTCAATATTTGGGCTTGGATGGAGAAATCAAATATCTTGGGTTGGATGTAAGTGAATTCTGCTATTTATGCTGCATAATTTCTACTTATGTTGCATAATTCTCTTCCTTTGATTTAGTTTTCTGTAAAATTTAACTTACTATAGTATATATGTTTATATGTTGTAGTTTCTATGATCATCCTTTGTTTATATATCAAAATCTCTAGCTTTTCTAGGATTATACAAGGATGAAAAACATGGAAAATACAACAATTCACATATCATTATCTTTATGAATTGGTTTCTCTCATAACCTTTTATCTCTATAATATAATTATTGGTTGCACACGTTTAGGAACAACACAAATCATTCATATCCTAAAACATCAAAATTCAAAAACTTATTTTCAAGAATTCCTTAAAACACTTAGTTGTAATAACTTTCTTCCATAGGGAAGTCTGATTATCAGTGATTCGTTGAACCACAACTCAATTGTTAATGGTGCATGAGGATCAAGAGCAACTATTCGTGTTTTTCAACACAATGGTGAGTACAATTCTTTGTTGTATACTAAAATAAGTTGAATTAGTCTTGGAGTCCCTAGCTTTTCAATTTCACACTGTTACAAAAGGAAAGAACTTTATTTTAAGTTGTGGTTTCAAATTCATCCTTAATATGTATAGGATAGTTAAATTTCAGTGGCCACCATTGATTGAGGATCTTCGTTGGATTTTTCTTCTATTATTTTTTGGCAGATAATCAAGTAGAGCCACCTTCAAGTTCAATTTTGTATTCTCTCTCATATTAGAGATATACCTTTGGCATTATTTATCCTTAGCCTTGAATGTGCATGCTATAAAAGCCTGTCATTATAATCTGAAAAGATAAATTACTCCGTACTAAACATGTTGAATACTTGCTATAAAAGCCATTGCAATCTTAATATTATAATCGTGAGATCCACTGTCATTATTAATGGAGCTTTTGGTATATATGGGAATCTGTGATAACTTTTCTGAATTTTAACTGTAGTCAACATAAATTTTAAATATTATCAGGAGATATTATTGGAGGCTAATGAGTCATTATTTTCCTCCATTCCACTAGCCTTTGTGTACCCATTTGATAGTTGTTCAATGCTTAATTATTTATCTTTAGTGTGTTTTCATCTGTTAGGCTTTATTAGGCCACTGTTCTGAATTTGGGTTAATTTCACATTATTTGGCCTAATTTTCGTTTTTAATTATTTTTAGGTATTTGGGTGAAGAAATTTTGGAGCTTGGACATTAATCTTCAGATGAAGAGAGTTGCCACGTCATTTCTATGTCATCTAAGTGAATGGGCCAACATTTGAGGCCCAATAGTGACATTTTTTAATTCTGCACCCAATAATGACCACGTAAAGGAGGGCTGGTTTTTCGTTTTTTAGCCACCATCATCTTCTTCACTCTCAATTTTTAGGTTTTTGAAGCTTTGAAGGTGACCCACGGAGGCACATGTAAATTTTTCACGCTTTGCACTCGTTTTTCACGTTTTATGAGTTATGGACAACACCCATTGTTGAGATTCTCATTTTTTGCCCCTTGGGTAACATTTATATTGAAGCATTTAACGTTTTTGTGCACTATTTTCATTATTTCCCCTTTCTCTCCTTGCACATTTTCGTTTCCTGCACCATTTTAGGTTTTGTGCACCACTTTGTACTCATTTGAATGGTTGAATCGCAATTTCTGTTGAACCCTAATTCGAATTCCATGAGGAACTAATTTTATGTGTTGATTCTTTGCAGAAAATGAATTAAAATCTTGAGATTAGTGTTTTGTTCGGTTAAGTTTTGTTAATCTCTCCATTCTGAATTTGCGTTTGGGTTTAATGAAGAAACCAGTCTGTTTATGCTTAATTTGTAGACTAGAATTCGTTGTGTGTTCATGCTTAGTGAACTATAGCAGATGCATGAATGTGTGCATTGCTTAATTGCATTTGAGTTTGAGTTAATTTGCGCTTAGTAATTAATTCGGGTTTCATGAGAGTTAATAGAACCATTTTGATTTGTAATCCGTGATTGGTGGATTTTCATTTGATGTAAGCAAGCAATGTTGTTTCTACACATCTGCATTTAAGTTTTCAATATTGTGTTACATCCGTAAATCTGCCCCCCTATGTTATAGGTGTTGTGTTTATCTAGAAAATGAAGCTTTGAAGAAGAACATTGGTCGTTGGGAGACGACTCTGGTTGGTTACCATATATTGCATTTATCTGTTTTAATTTGGTGGGGTATGATCCCTATCAAAGGCCAATGTTTAAGTTCTTTTTTATTCATTTTCATATCACTAGTGATAATCGATTATCCTTGTCAGTTTAAACGTGACTGTTCAGTTTTTGACCTAATTTTTGAAACCCCTATTTAAGGAACTGTAGAGCTACTTTGAAACTCACCTTTTTTAGAAGCTAGAGTGTTAGTGTTGTGACTGCAAAGAGAGTTCTCTGAGTGTTCTCAAAAGAGCTTTGAAAAACCTAGTGTGGGTAGAGTGATAACTTTTCCTAAGAGGGGTTCTAGGAGATTGAGTGTTGTTGCTATTGCTAGGAAAGCTAGGTCAAGTTCTCTTTGTGATTCAGAGAAAGGTTGTTCATCTCTTGGGGCTTCAAGAGAGGTGTTTTCTTTTCCCTATTATATTGTTATCTGATTGTAATATGATATTTGTTAGTAATTGAGTTAATCTATTTATTTGAAGAGATTAACAACTAGACATAGGATCTTTTGATCTGAATTAGTATAAATATTTGTGTGAATTCTTCTTCTCTATCTCTTTATTTTATCTACTATTGCATTTAAAGGAATTGATATTTAAATTAATTGGTAAAATTTTAGAAAATTTTTAAAGTATTAATTTTAATATTGAAAACCAATTCACCACTCTCTTGGTTTTTGTCCAAACGCTAAACATTCTGTTGCGCGATACCAATAGATGTGCCCTTTGTTTGTAGTCTTGCCCAGGCGAGGGCTAGTGGCTTGAGTGAGGGGTTCCTCTCGCCTGAGCGAGAGCCCTTTAGCCTGAGCAAGAACTGGGCAAGGACGTGCTCAAGTGCTATTTCTTCTCTGTTTTTGGTGATGATCACATGATTGATTGAATTACTCTAGTTAAAGCATGAATTGTGTGAATATGCATGTATTGAATGGTTTATGGGCTGGAATTGATGAGCTTGGTATGATTATGTGTATGAAGCATGATTGGATGGTTGGTTATATATTGCATGAGATTGGTATGCATGATAACTCCATGTGGTTGGTGAAGCATGGCTATGGTATGAGTTGGACGTAATTCCATGAATCTTTTGGTAAGATTCATAGTGGTGCCTTGTGTAATAGACATAATTCCATGACCCTCTTGGTGAGAGCTCATGGTGGTGCCTCATGTAATGGACATAATTACATGACCCTCTTGGTGAGAGCTCGTGGTGGTGCCTCAAGTAATGGACGTAATTCCACGAACCTCTTAGTAAGGTTTCGTGGTGGTGCCTCAGTATTTAATTAAGTAAGGATTCAAGTAAGGATTGCATTATGAAGCTCTAAAGAGTCAATTAGTCTCACGTAAAGCGTACTGATTCAAGTGGTGAGAGTAGTAGGAGGCCCTAGTCTTTGGCAGAATAATGACCTTAGATGTTTGAAGGCTAACCTTGTGCCTGGTAGGGTGAAACCCATTGGTGCAATGGCTTTATAGAGCAATAGAGGCCACCACAAGTGCAAGCATCCTGTGAATCTGACTGATTATATGTATCCAATAATTGAGTCTTAGAGTCTTGTTTGTTTGCTATCACATGCTTGGTTGTGTTCTTGACTTTTAAATTGTATGCTTAATTGTATGATAAAAAACTTTGTACTCTAGCTTACCCTTTCTGTTTGCTTGTGTGTTTTGCGTGTGGTTTTCTCCTTTTGCGATGATCATCAATTTATTGATGTGAGCAGATGTGGGAACCCCTTGTGGTCATCAGGGTGATGGAAACTCCGTAGCATAGCTAATCTTGGGTTGGATCCCCCTTGCTCCGAGTACCCTTTAAGGCACTTTGGCCTATGTACTGTCTTTGTTCTATGAGCATGTATTTTGGATAATTGTCAACCGTTTATTCTTGTTCTTCTGTTTTGTTAATGACATCGTGGTGTGTCTTAGTTTTCTCTCCGAATATTTTGGATCATTGTAAGGAGTGACACTTAAACTCCATGACATTGCTTTTTATATTATATCCTATGTGACTTTTCATTTAATTAAGCGTATTTATTAAATGGGATGTTACAATCGTGCATAACCATAGGTCAAATTATTATTTTTTAATAATAATATTATTATTAATATAATTTATTATTACTATTATAATAACAATAATTTTATTAATTATATAATAATAAAATATAGTTTATTTAAATAAAACAATGATTATATTAATTTTTTAAATCTAAATTAACAAAAAAAAAAGAATTAAATGCATTGATATAAAAAGGAGATTCTATATTATTGATTTTCTAGAAAATGTTATAAGAGGTCTGTTATATAATACACATAGAACTAATCCTAAAAGCCATAAGTAAATGGGCCTAAAACTTAGACCTATGCAACATCCCTTCACACTTACAATGCTACGATTAAATGCATTGATAGTTTATCAAATAAAAAATGAAAGTGTAAAACAAAGTGCGGCTTGGTATACATATATGCAATCTGAAGAGTCGAAGGAACAAATAGTAGAGATATAGTGTTAAGTTAAAGATGATAATGAGTAAAATGACAATATGTTTCAATATGCTTGGTTTGCTCATGAACAACAGAGTTGTGAGCAATATGAATAACACTTATTCTCACAATGTAGAGGGATATGATATTTCAAATAGACACCCCTATTTGCAAGTAACCAACACAGCCAAATAATGGATTTTCGATCATTTGGATCACCATTCCAATTCGCATTACAATGCAAGTCTAAAGATGGTGTAGAAGAAAACAAAAGAGATTGAAACTGAGTGCCCCAAAGATACCTAAGAATACGAAGAACAACACCCTAATGAACTGACTAACAACATGTCCAATGTCTGGACAAGTCATATTAAGATAAACCAAACTCCCAACAATAGTTCGATATAAAGTAGAATCAGTCAAAGGAACATTATCAATGGTAAATATCGTATACTTTTCTCAAAAGGAGTATCAAATATCTTGTTGTCAATAAGCCGAGCATGTTCAAATAGGTCAATAATGTACATGGACTAAGATAGAAGATAACCTTTGGAAGAAAAAGCAACATTACTACCCAAAAAGTAATGTAGTACATCCAAATCTTTAATAGAAAAATGATGAGATAATGCAATTTTTAAAGATGCAATTCCATCAAAAACGTCACTAGCAATAATCATATCATCAATATATAAGGATAGAAAAATATGTCTTGCATTGATTTTCTTGAAAAATAAAGTAGAATCATGATGATTAACAACAATACCAAGAGAAATAATTACTATAAAAAACTTATGAAACCAAGCACGAGGTGCTTGTTTAAGACCATAAAGGGCTTTTTGAAGTTTGAAAACTTCACTGAATTTGTGAGAGACACTTGGTGGTGAAGTCATGTAGACTTCCTCATGTAGATACCTATTTAAAAGGAATTCCTCACATTCATTTGGAAAATAGAAGCGACCATAATCAAGGTACGAACAATAGTCATCTTTGCCACAAAAGCAAAGGTTTCCTTATAATCCATGTCATACTCTTGGATATATCCTTTAGCAACAAGTCAAACATTATATCTTTCAACTAAGCCATCTGACTTTTTCTTGATTTTATATACCCAACGAGATCCAATAGGACATTTTCTTGGTGGCAATGCAATTAGATCTCATGTATTAGTCTGATGTAGAGCAGTAAATTCCTCAACCATAACATTCTACCAAAGTGGATCACAAAGAACCTCTCTATAAGATGAAGACTCATGAAAATGATGAAAAGAGGCAATAAAAGCAGCAAATGAACTAGAATAAGAGGAATAAAAAAGGTTTCGTAGTTGAAAAAAACTTACGGTTATGGTTGGGTCAAATAGGTGGTAGAGGAACTATAACCTCAAGAAATGATTGAGCAAAATATATATATATATATATATTAAACAAATTAAAAAATAAAATTATAAATAAATTTAAAATAACTAACGGTAAAAAATTAAAAATAATTAAAAATATATATCGAATGTCGAATATAAATGTATATTTTTTTTCTTTTTCTTTTTTTCATTTATTTGATTAAACAATTAAAATTTTAATTTAATTTATTTCATCATGTTATTTATTTTCAATATATATATATAATAAAAATATATATATATATATATATATATATATATATATATATATAATTTTTTATGTAGTTAATTGGATGATAACTATAAATGAAAAAAAAATATAATACCAAATGTCGACATTCGTAATGAGAAAAAAATTTTAAAAAGAAAAATAGTCTATTTGATGTCGACATCCGTGTAAACAAAATCAAATATTGGATGTCGATATCCATAGAATAAAACCAAATACCGGATGTCGATATTTATAAATGAAAAAAATACATAAGACTGAATGTCGACATTCGTAACGGGTAAAACCTTAAAAATATAAAGCATCGAATATCAACATCCATAGAACAAGACAAGGCACTGGATGTCGACAATCGTTTGAAAAAAAAAACTTAGGGTAGGTTAGTTACATAAAGTAAAAATAAAGTTACTTTTAACTGAGGGACAAAGTGAGAATTTTATATTTTTTTTGGGTACAAGAGAAGTGTTTAGAGATGTAGGGAAAAGCCCCTAACTCACGCACTTCACAAATCACACACTACACCTCACCAAACCAATTACATGCACATACCCACACAGAAACATCACAGACCAATTAAATCACCTCACATTCTCTCACACACACACACACACACACACTTCCCCAATGATGAATCCACCCCAAGGCTTATAGCTTGGGCCAATGTCAAGGCCCTTTCCATGGCCCACATGCACCTCAATGCCAAGCCCAATCAAAGGCCCAATAACAAGAGATATGTCAAGGCATTAAATTAGACTTTATTTTTGGGCCAATTGTTTAGGCCATGCTTTGAAAATAAGTTGTAAAATTACTAGAAGTAGTTTTGGGTCATAATTGATCTAGCTTTTGCAATTGGGTCCATTCAAGCCCAATTAAAAAACTCTAGACCAAGTTTGCATCTAGCCTTAGCCATGAGTTGCATATTTAGCACATGTGTTAAATGAGGAAAGTGTGACATGCCACATGGCATGTGATCAACTTTTTGTGGATCTTAGATCTAGATCTAGACACATGTGCTTCACATGGCGACCTTACATTTGCATTCCATTTAGTCTTGCATTTGATTTTCATTTTAGACTTCACATTCTTTGTAAGGTTATTTTTGAATTGTTATTGCAAATACATGTTGAGATCACTACATGACTTGCACTTTTGAGAGTTCAAATTGCTAGAGCATTATCATAGATGTCTCATCTAGCCCTCCTCCCTAAGTTGGCCTAACCTCTTAGGAACCTTCACCAAACCACTTTTGTTGCCACTACATATCCAACTTTTGGTGCTTCATACATTTTGCTACAAGGAAGCTTCAATCAACCATCAAATTCCACCATGGAGCTTCATTATGTGGTATCTAGAGCCATTTCAAGCCATCTCCATTGCGATTTAAGATAAGTGTTTGATCCTTTCTTCAATTTCTGTAATGTTCATCACTTGTTTTGATTATTTTGCTGTTATCCACCATTTGTTTTGAGTTAGGCACTTGGTTAGTGATTCAAATCCATCTTCTACTTGAATCAATTGGTGCATATCATAAGATTTCCATTGGTTTTCAAATCTAATTGAGTTATTCTTCATTTTAATCGGTGAAATCTTGTTTGTTTGGTTTTAACTTTCGTTTGAGCTTCTATACATGTTGTCCAAGTCATATATTTCCTTAATTGTCAGCTTTCCATGTGTTTTTACCATTTGAATTGATTTATACACTTTGAATCTTGGCATACAAGCAAAAGTGTTGACATAATTCACTTGTTGAAAAGCAATATGTCTTGAAGCCAATGCAGTGCCATTTTTCATCATATGGATCATCCTTAAAGTGTTTTACATGTTCTTGAAGATCTCATGCTTGATTTTAGTTCTTAATCAAGTTCATACTACTTTCGTAAGCAAGAACATTTTGATTCCCAAGAGCAACATGTGCTGACCTCTCTGAATTTCTTATTTCACTACACAACCACTCTTTGTATTTGAATTTTTGTGAGCAATTGGATGCATAAATTTTAGTTTTGATTTTTGCCTTTTAAAGTTAAGAGATAGACGGAGATTTCAAAAATAGAATCACTAAAAAAGGTTGGGAAAAATATTCTTGAAAAATCATCGAAGTTGAGGCATATTTATGCGTTTTCTACACGAAATTGGTCCTAAAATTCACTGTTTCACTACTGCACACTTTCTGTGTTTGATTTATCACGAATGATTGGCTGATCCAAAATGAGCAAAAAAATCAATGAAAAATGTTGAAGAATGAAAAAAATGAAAAATCGATTGACCATGATTAAGTGAGTGATAAATCAAACTTAAGTGCATTTTGGAGCTGTTTTAGTCCTAATTTGATTGACCATGATTAAGGTGACTTACTTCCCTTGTCTTGGGTTCAAAGTGACAGATTAAAAAAGTTCCATAGTTGTGATTTCAATTAGCTTGCTATTTTAAATTTGTCATTCTTATTCTTGCCATTCATAGGTTCTATTTGATATGCTAGCCTTTGCTGAATACTTTTAAATTTTGTTTCTTATCATTCTCGACTATTCTTTCCATCTTGTACCATTCAACTCTATTTGGTTTAGCTTCCATTGTGTTTGTAACCTTTTTCTTGCTTTATCCTTGGCTACTCTTTGGTGTGGTGTGGATTGTGGTGTAGTAGGATTCTATTAAGGTTTACCAAACTTGGTGGTAGCATCTTGGAGGGTGGAAAATCTACTAGAAGCTTCAAGCTATAAGATTCTCAAAATGTCCATCCAAATCTCATACCAAAGGAGAGGGAGAGTAAACACCATGAGAGTGCAAACACCCAAGGAAGGAGTGGAATGTGATCACATAATTTTCAACCATAAGTGACTTGTAACCATTACATGTTTCTTGTTCATTGTAATTGTGACCTACTTAGGTGTCTTGGGGAGCCGAAGGTGCTCCATCCCATCTCCTAAGTAGAACCTTTTCAATCTTCCATGGTGCATCATTTTAATGGTGAGTGTGTTGAAAGTTCTAAGTGCTTTCTCACCTTACCTTTAGGCCACAAAGTTTAGATTCATGTTTTCATGTTGCATATTGGCTTGATTTGTGAGACCAAAGTCTCTAAAAATTTTCTAATTAGGTGTTTGTTTTTCTGTTAATCTTTGTGTTTGTTTGCTTGCTTGTTTGTGTGCTTTGTATCAAGTGATTCTATCTACTTATTACTTGAACATTTGTGTGAACTTTGAGTACTTTTGCAAGTCTAACATTGGCAAGGATTAGCCTTGGTACTTAAGAAGTATGTGAGACTCACCTTGCCTACCTAGAGGTAGACTTGTGTTAATCCTCTTCTTTCACTCTTTTATCCAAGTTCATAAGTTCATTCAATCACCATGAGTACAAGAAGGGTCACTCATTCTACTGCCTAAAGGCAACTTGTTTCTTCCTTTATAAATCTCACTCAACTTTTTTTAGAAAATTATTTTTCACAATTTGTTTTTACAATGAGTTGTTCTCCGTATGTTGGTTCTTCTACATATAGTCCTAGGTTGCATAGGCATGGTAGTAATGAGTTGCATCATACATTTCATAGTGACATTCCATTCTTTGGGGAAGATATAGGTCCAATATCATACGTAAACTGGATGTGGGATACAAAGAATTTGGTGCAACCATTCTTTAATAGATATAATCAGTCTGACATTCTTAGGCATGTTATTTCAAAATTTGTAGAACGTGCATATGAGTGGTGGCATAAGAGCCAATCTAGAGTGGAGAAGGGTAGAGAATCATCCATTAACACTTTTTATGAGTTGAAAACATGCATGTGGAAAACATTTGTTCCTTCTTCATTTAGGATAACTCGAGAGCAACAATCTAAGATAGAAAATTTCATTGACATAGGAGATGCATTCATCCAAAATCAAAGAAATTTTTCTCATCAGGAAAAAAATAATTTAAAGACAACCTTGACTGGCTCTTGAGCAAGCAAAAAGAAAGAGAACTTCAAAGATGTGTTGATCGTATAAATGAAAGTTTTGAAAAATACAATAGAGCACAACATAGGAGACAAAAAGAAAAGCATGAAAAGATAGGAGCATTGGAAAAGGAAAGATAGCAAGAGGAACAAGAGAAAAATAAAAGAGATGAAGAAAAAAATGACAAAGAGGAGAAGTAAAGAAAAGCCAAAGAAGAGAAGGAGAGAAAATAACATGAAGAAAAAGAGAAAATAAGATACGAGAAAGAATTTGAAAGCAAATAAAAAAAGGAAGAGTTTAAGAGAAAATTAATAGAAAAGAAGGAAATCAGGATTAGGGAAGTAATGTTCCATCCTTCTACAGTTCCTAACATGAAGATCAAGTTTCCAAAGGGAGTAATCCCATCCTTAAACTCTCCCTCATTTTCTATTAATTCTTTTGTCTTGTTTTAGTCTCAAACATTTTTTATTCCATCCCATTCAATTATATTACACTCCTAAACATATTCAGCCACAACACACTTTGACTTTAAATTTCACTTCAAATATAACTTAATTCAAAGCAAAAGACACTCCTTTTGTGAAGTGGGTCGAATATCACATTGTTCCAAAATTAAAAGCCCATCTTCACACATTTCCCATCAATATATATTGCATGGTCTCTATGATTTTACTGAAATAATGTTTGATGACTATTATAGATATATTTTTGATCCTGGTGGAACCCAACTTTAGTTATTGTGAGCCTTACAGAACCTTCTTGATTTGAGGACAAATCCTCTTCAAGAACAAATTATGCAGGTTTGAGGTGCATATACTAGTTGCAGGCCATCCCAACTAAACTATAGTAAAAGAAATGGATTAACATTTTATCATTATGAGCGTAGGCCACCATCTTCATACAGTACATAGTTAGATGACTCTTAGGCAAGTAATGCCTATATACATCTTAAACTCTGACACCTTGAATTTTGTTGGGATTACCACATCCAGGACCAGGCATAATCCCGCAGCATCTCCTAAGCCATAATTCCCTACTCCTTCGATGGCTCGCAACCTTTCCTCTAGGACTTCCAACTTCTTTTTTGATTGTCATCCTTCACCACTACTTTCGGCATCATAACATGAGGTGATTATTTTGGTCGAGATTCTTCCCTAGTTTCTATATGCACCCCTTTCGTCAAAATAGACAATTGTGACCCGTGGATACCACCACGCTCTTCACTACTATTCACTTGTTGTGCATCAACATTCAATTTCACCACACTCATCATTACTTGAACCCATTCTGAATATTCTGCCATAGGAGGAGTATACCGGTAGGAAGACCTTTTTGTGGAAAAATGCAAACTTCCCCATTGTCCTGTGAATTAGAATTATGCTCTTTCCTCCTTTCATGATTAAAGCCTGTAAGATATGGATATACCCCTTCTCCTGCTTTAGGAATTGTGCCTTATAACCTGTTTTTATCATGTTTAATGCTTCCATTATTGCAGCCATTTGTTCTTTCATAGAGCTCATATCAACCTTCAAATTTTCATGAGACAGCTCTAGGTTTTCCATTCATTTAGGTGTTGCACAAGTCCTATAAGGGTGTCATGAATAACATGAGTATATGAAAAACTTGAAGGAAAATATGATTATTATTATTATTATTATTATTATTATCATTCATTGTTATTACTATTTCGAATTGAGATCTTGTAAGTTACGCATGCATAAAGAAGAAGAATCATGAACTCAAATCACATTTCACACATCCAAGAATCAAGTCTCTACAAAATATGTTTGTCAAGAGGAAAAATTAGCTAGAATCTACGCTCTAGTACAAGAAATATGATTTGACTCCATCACTTTGCTCACGACTTATAAGATTTCAAAACCTATTTAATACAAAAACATGAATGAATGTAAATTGGTTTCACAAAATGGGTGACTTATACGATCATTGCACTATGTTATGCACATGTATGTTTTTTGTAATCAACAAGAATAAAAAATGAATATTGTAATGTAATAACATGATGACACTAACATTCAACAATCTAAATACTGAAATGAACACACGAGCTCCGACTTTGTGTCCTATTAGGTTCAAGGAAAACCTATTTTGGGTTTATGGACCTATATATGATTCTTTCATGGATAACTCTAAATAATCCACAACAATAGATGACCTAACAGATGTGGCACGTCAAGAGAAAGCAAACACTAGATGAAATCTTTACAATAGCCAAGTAGATTCGAGATATAACATGACAATCATTGGCCCTCCACTCTCTATGGTTTACTTAGACCTGGGTATAGGTGTAACATCCCTTCAAAAATGCCACATTTGATTTAAAAATTTTCAAAACTTCAAAATACAACCTTTGATACCATCCTATTAACTAGGAACTTCACAACCATTTTATTTATAAAAACCGCTTGTCAAAATGTCCTTTGAATAAAACTTTATTATCCAAATTAAAACATCATGAAAACTGAAACCAATTTTGTGTAAGTTATCAAGAAATATTATTACAAATCTGTCCAAATGAAAACAATTTTCAAAACAGATAAATGTTACATCATAGTCCAAAAAAAATTCCAAATTTTTTAAAAATAAAACTCCCAAGTCTTTCCTCCCGAGCTTCTTATAGCTACACATCTCCACTAGCATCTACATCAACATATGCTCTCGTATAATATGTAAAATTATGGCCGGATATTACTAATTTAAATAAAATAAAAGCAATAATAATAAATACTCGTCATTTAATAAGTCTTCTTTCCAAAAGCACGTAAAAATTTAAAACTTTATAAACGCACTAGAATTCAAAAACATAAGTTAAACTCAAGGTTCCAAAAACTGAGTATAAATATTGTTTGCTAAAATAGTATATGTATTCCAAAAATATTTCTCATGTTAGCCCTCTCTAGCACTAAGTGTCACCAACTTCATCTGAAACATCATCTGCTCTCGTGTAGCGAGTTACACGATCATCGCCAAATACAAGCAAATAAGTTGAGATTATAGAATAAACAATTAATAAGCAAATATAATGTGAATACACAATCGTCAGCGAACCTCCATCCTTCAACTCTAGAAAATTTGGCCCCTCTCCATGGCCATTCACATTCTACATCCTCAGATGATAACCCTAAAATAACTCTTGCTGCCACAAGCCACAATTCATGGTTCAATCTCTACAAGCCACAACTCGTAGATTACACGTGCGAGACTATCTTATTATGAACTAGCATCCGCAACGCCAGTTGGAGTTCCCCATACGAATCAAAAATCGTATAATCAACACAAGCTTCACAACATCATTGGCCACAACCCGGGATCGCTTAAACAAGTGGAGCCAATATATACAAGCCACAACTTGTAGATTACATGCCACAACTCGTAGATTACACGTGCGAGACTATTTTATTATGAACTAGCATCCGTAACGCCAGTTGGAGTTTCCTATATGAATCACAATTCATATTCTCAACACAAGATTCACAACATCACTGGCCACAACCCGTGATCGCTTAAACAAGTGGAGCCAATATATACGAGCCACAACTCGTAGATTACACGCCACAACTCGTAGATTACACGTGCGAGACTATCTTGTTATGAACTAGCATCCGTAACACCAGTTGGAGTTTCCCATACGAATCACAATTCGTATTCTCAACACAAGATTCACAACATCATTGGCCACAACCTGTGATCGCTGAAACAAGTGGAGCCAATATATACGAGCCACAACTCGTAGATTACACGTGCGAGACTATCTTGTTATGAACTAGCATCTGTAACGCCAGTTGGAGTTCTCCCTACGAATCACAATTCGTATTCTCAACACAAGATTCGCAACATCACTGGCCACAACCCGTGATCGCTTAAACATGTGGAGCCAATATATATGAGCCACAACTCGCATACTTATATAGTTTTCCAATATCACCAGGCCACAACCCAAGATTGCCACGTGTTTAGCCTTTATTCTAAGCCAAAACTCAAGGAATACCTCAGCAAGCTCCATACTTAACGTATCATCCAAAGCAATGTAGACCACACACAACTCCAAAGTGAACAACCATGTCCATTGCGCTATCGCGTGGTGCTATCTAAGCGGTGCTAGGCAAAATTTGGTTACAGACCGCTTGACGGAATCCACATGCTGCCAAGCCCCACGCGTCTCAGAGATCTCTGATTCTACAAGTACCACCTAGCAGAACCATCCCTACCGCTAAGCGCCACGCATTACAATGGCTGTACCCCAGAACTGTCGCAAAGCGGGATCATCCTCACCGCCAGTGCATTTCTTTCAAGATAGTTTAGCTAGGATGGCCTGCAATTGGTATATGCACCTCGAACCTGCATAATTCGTTCTTGGAAGGAATTGGTAGATGCATTCAAAAAGCAATACTATGAACCTCTCGATATGGCCCCTGATAGACTACAATTACAAAACATGGTCAAGAGGGATAGTGAGACTTTCAAGGAGTAGTTGTAGAGGTGAATGAAAGTAGCTATGCAGGTAGAGTCACCTCTATATGATAAAGAGATGGTAGCTATGTTCATAGGAACTCTACAGTCACCTTTTTATGAACATATGATAGTGAACGTGTCCTTGAACTTTGCAGACATTGTAGTGATTGGTGAAAGAGTCGAAGTGTGTGTGAAGAATGGGAGAATTGCGTATGGACCAGTGGGATATTCGCATGCAAAGAAGCTTGAGTTTAATGCTTGAAAGAAGGAGGGAGAAACTAATGCAACTTAAGAGAATAATACCCAATCCCCTTATAATAATCATCCACCATGGTATAATCAAGGGCCATATGTTGCTAATACTACTCCAGTTTATCATGCCTATTCCCATATATATTCATTCTCTTAAATATGCTAACCTTTAAAATTAATTAAGAATAAACCATACCCTTCAACCATATATTATAGTCACCCAAAAATGCCTAAACCCCATCATTGTGATCTCCAATTAATCCAATGTCACGTATCAACAACACCTTTGCATCATCACAAGTTCATACACCTATAAATAGGACCCCATTAACTACCATTCAACTCTAGGAAAAAGGAGAACCAGATTTATGATTAGTACTTAGTCTCGTTACTACAACTAATTATGACTCATGTCATACCATAATGATATAAGCCATCTTGCACTAATTTTCCTCAATTATTTTCACATTCCACTTCTAATCACTCCCCTTCCCAATCACATTTATGAATTAAGGTATACAAGGTACCAATGATTCCATTTACTCCTATTTTCCCATATCTAATTCCACTTGAACCCCCAAAGGAACCCCTAAACCCAAGTCCCATAGAATTAATCACCAAGACTGTTGTCACTAGGTATCCCTTGGTACACTACAAAAGAAATTGAAATTACCGACGAAATTTTACCGACGGATATATTTTTGTCGCTAAATTTGAATTACCAACAAAATTTACCGACGGATTCTCAAATTTTAATTATCGACGAATTTTTCCGTCGGTAGCACAAATTTCTTTTATCGACAGAAAAATTCGTCGGTAGCACAGATTTCTTTTACTGACAAATTTACCGACGAATTTTTCTGTCGGTAAAAGAAGTAGGAAACTTCCTGCCCAAAATTAAATTACCGACAAATTTTTTTGTCCGTAAATTCGTCGTCCATCGGTAAAAGGAGCGGGAATTTTCCTGCCCAAACCTCACCTTATAAGAACACGAGAAGAAGAAAAGAAGAAAAAGAAGGAGAAGAAGAAGATGAAGAAGGAGAAGGTGGAGAAGAAGAAGAAGAACAGGAAGAAGGAGAAGAAGAAGATGAAGAAGAAGAAGATGAATGAGAAGAAGGAGAAGAAGAAGAAGAAGAAGACGACGATGATGGCGACGGCGGCGGTGGCAGCGGCAGCAGCGGCAACGGCGACCACAAAGAAAATCCGTCGGTAAAATTCATCGGTAATTCAATTTTTTTTACTAACAAATTTACCGACGGATTTTTCCATCGGTAAAAGAAGTAGGAAACTTTCCGCCCAAATTTGGAATACCGACGAATTTTTCTATCGGTAAATCAGTCGATAATTCAAATTTTTTACTGACAAATTTATTGACGGAAAAAATCTGTCGGTAACAGAAGCACGAAATTTCCCACCCAATTTTCAATTACTGTCGATAATTTAATTTTTTTCTATCGATGAATTTACCGATGTATTTATCCGTCGGTAAAAGGAGCTGGAATTTTCCCGCCCAAACCTCACTTTATAAGAAGACGAGAAGAAGAAAAGAAGAAAAAGAAGGAGAAGAAGAAGAAGAGAAGAAGGAGAAAAGAGGAAAAAGAAGGAGAAAGAGAAGAATAAGAAGAAGGAGGAAAATGAGAAGAAGAAGGAGAAGGTGGAGAAGAAGAAGAAGAATAGGAAGAAGGAGAAGAAGAAGATGAAGAAGGAGAAGCTGAAGGAGAAGAAGGAGAAGAAGAAGAAGAAAGAGGAAGAAGAAGAAGACGACGGCAATGGCGACGACGACGACAACCACGAAGAAAAAAACAAAATCAAAAAATTGAAAGAGGGAGGAAAAAGAAGATGAACAATGGAACAAATTTACCAACGAGTTTTTTGGTAACTACCAACGAATTTTTCGGCCGGTAATTACCGACGAAAATCATGTTCCGTCAGTAATTACTGACGGAACATGATTTCCATCGGTATAATTTTACCGACAAGCATATTACTGACGAATTTTTTACCGTCGATAATCCGTCGGTAATGTTGATTTGGCAATGGATTTGGACCATTACCGACGGATTTTGACCATCAGTAATATCAGTTTTTCTTGTAGTGGTAGCAAGCTATATGCCGCAAGGCGGTGCAACACTTTCTGAAATATTCCAGATTGGTATTGCACCTGTGCAAACCCTAACTTCCCAAAATCCATTCCACTAACCCAATTTCCCTTACCACGATGGTTTAACATGTTCTGCTCCACATATAATTGATTGACATTCAATTGCACAAAAAATCACACGAACTGCAATACAAATCATGCTACCCAAAATCCTCAAATCAGTACAAACCCTCATACTCATGAAATCACTGATTCGATCAATTAACGTCCCCACAATAACAATATATCTCGTAAACAAGTCCCAAATCATTGAAGAAGATCCCCAGAACCCCACTTGCACATAACATTCCCCAGAACCCAACCCATTGGAGAAAATACAACAAACCTAAGCGTGTAGTTTGGCGATAGTTCATCACCGTTAGGAGGGTCTAAGCAGGAACCCAAAACTGTGTAATTTTAACATGAGTCGCCTGCTTGCTTTGAAGTCCCACCAGACGGTTTGTGGAAAATTTCCATAAATGTAACACAATCCAAAAGAATGCATAACGGACATATACAATCATCGCACAAACACAACAACACACAAAAGCAAGGGTGAGCTAACGAAATAAACATCATAAAGGATATTAACTATATCACATTCTCATCCATGCCATCCAAGATATCAATCCATCACATATTCTAAAACCACAACATTTAATCATCAACATATTTAACAAGTAATACAAATGGTACGACATTCTCTCATAGCCAACCTCTATACCTTTCCTATGCAACAACACCTCTTGGAAAGTATATTTCCTCTGCTTTCCATAGACATACAAGCAACAACTCTATTTTCTTGACAAAGCCTTAGGTAAGAGCACTCGTGCTAAGCACATGCCAAAGACTTATGGTTGAAAGAAACCCTTTTACCCTGACTAAACAAAGCCCTCTGGGTAAAAGCCCTCTACGGCTATCTAAGAATTCATACTGTCTCATCACATATGTGTACACTTGCATACCATAACTCATTACATGGTCAAACATACCTCAACTAGTCATGCAATTTCATCATATCATGACATATCAAACCTTACTACATATATATATGATCATATAAAATCATCTAAATGCATTCCAAACAAGCACAACGCACAACCATAATTCTTACACCAAAATACCAAAGCACAATTTATCATCACAAAACCAAAAACACTACAATAATGTGTGAAATATTTGTCAAACTACAAACCTCCAATCGATGATTCCACCATTCAAACTACAGACTAACAGTCAAAATTTGAGCTCAATCCAACGGTTAATGAGTTAGGAAAGTCAATTTTACTAAAACTACACAAACCAAAAAAATACAATCGCCTAGAATACGAAAAATAGTGCCAGCAAGAGTTTGTAAAAAATTTCTTAAACTACAAACCTACAATCGAAGATCACAACGGTAAAAATGAAGAACAACATGTTACCAATTAGCTATCAAAATTGTAGCTCAATCCAACGGTTAATGAACCGGGAAACACAATTTTTTAAAAAAACTGCACAGACTAGAAAAATACACACTCACCCAATACAAAAAATAAGGTGAAAAATCACATTTTACGCACAAAGTACCTATTCAACATACCAAACATCCAAAACATGCACAACATTGAACTACCAACCCTTTCATATCATTTGTATTAAACTGAAACAATATACACATCACTAAAACTCTTATACTAACATCCTCATCCTTCAAATTACACAACATTTACCAATTCTTAAAAAAATATCCAAAAGGGATACATGGACATGAACAAGGATCAACCCAACTTACCTCTTATAAGAAATTTCCGCCACCAATAATTTCTGAACACAATTCTCTGTTGTCCAAATAAAACACTTCTCTAAAGCCACAAAAAATATTTAATAACAACAAATAAAATTATCCTTCATATCATTATACCCTAAAACCATGAACACCACTATATCAACATATACTTACGCACTTGATGCTCAATCTCAAGAACATAATTTCACCACACTAGCCAAAGGTTCCTATAAAAATTCTCAATCCTAGTTCATCCCCTATTCACAAACAATATTACAATAATTGTTTTTTCCTTTTTAGATACAAGAGAACTTCATTTACACCGAAAATTAATCCAAAATGAACCATTTACTATCCCTCCATTGATTCATCCATACAGGAACATATATAATTAATCAAAACAATACAATGCTTATCAATAATAATACATCTTACATCCCAATTTCAACCATTTTATAAAGGAAAAAAGTAGTTTTTCTTACAATTCCATATTCTCACTTCAAAATATTTTTATGCAATCAACCACAAAAGAATAAGAAGAAAGGTTAAGCTCCCCTTACCTGGAATAGTCTTCAATAAAGATTCTTCCTTCCAACAAAGAATTTTTTTTTCCAAAGTGACCTTCTCCTTCTTCCCTTCTCTTGCACTCATAATTTTTTTTTCTACTCACTATTTCTAAGAATTATACGTTGCTCTACCACATCTAACAGGCCAATTTTTAACTTGGCTAAAAAAAACCCTTCTATCCTATCTCCTTTAAAATTATTTTCCTGACTTAATAATTTCCCCTTTTAATAATCCATTCTAAATAATAAAATAATTCAATTAATTGTTGCACCAAAATAAAAATAATTCTAACCACTCTTTCAATTTTCTGCTCATAAAATAATTAAAAATTAAATTCTTAATATTTATTTTTACACTTAATTCACCTTGATGAGTTATTGTTTCTTACGCCCAAATATAACGAATCTGCCTTCGACTTTTCTTCTTCATAAGAGGACCACAAAAATACCAAAAAAGATATTCATGGCTTTAGTTCTAGTTAAGGTTCGAACACATTACACCTTTAAGTCTCAAACCAACACACCAAACCATATCAAGTATCCCAATTTTCTTAAAAACCAAATGCATAACAAACATTACAATAATACCCTCACAATAAAACATGCCACATAAATTATAAATAATTATAAAATTATAAGTCACACCAAAGCCACACATAAACACTTCTGAATCAGTTATTAAAACAATATTTAAAATATAACTATTTCAAATACACACATTAGGGATCAAATCCATCACCATCAATCCATAATTAAAACTTTAAACAATTGTGCTACCTTTCTTCTCTATCTATGTCATTAACTATTAATTTAATTACTACTCTTCATGTCAAATTACCCTTTGAAATAATAATTATTTTTCATGGTCTTACAATGGGCCTTAATATCGCAATGAATGAACTGGCCTGAATGACGTAGTCTGTGCTAAGAGCAAATTAGCACTACCCAAACCCAATACCTACAAAACAGCCAGGAAATTTCCTAGGCAGATATAGACAAATATAGTAGTTATCATCTATCCTAAGGTTCTATAATTTCAAAAATTAATCAAGACGTCAAAGCAAAGTATGACATCAATGTCAATACAAATAGGGACGCCTGTTCACAACACACCTGCTCACAGTCACATACATCTGTTTCACAATCATAATATACTTGTTCATAATAAAATACACCTATGCAGAATATAATTGGGATACCAAGGGAGTATGGCATCTGAATAAAGACACTTGTATACAATGCACTTGTTCACAATATAATCAAAATACCAAGAGAGTGGAGCATCAATAGAAATATGAATAAAGACGTCCATTCACAATATACTTGTTCACAATATCATCGGGGTACTAAGGGAGTAGAGTATCAATAGAAATATGAACAAAGACATCCTTTCACCACTTTGTATAAGAAAGTCAATATAAAAATGGGAAAAACAAATATTTAAAAACAACAAATATTTCGCACACTCAACTAAATGGGGTCAACTCTTGAAGGTCCACAAATAAGTTGCCATCTCTCACAACCTCGAAAAAATTCAATGGGACAACGAACATAAAAAAATGAACCAGAGATTCTGGATTCAATCCCTAATGAGGAAAGTGAAGGTTGCATCCTCACACTCGATCCTAAACGTGGCAGCGAACCCACCTTTCAGTGTCGCTAGAAGCCATGGCAGACGTTGGGGTCTCGAACTTACTTAATAATTATAATTTTCATTCGACTTAAATAAAATTTATTTATCATGTTAAGCCTCGGACTTACTTGATAATTATAACTTTCATTCGATTTAAATAAAATTTAATTATCATGTTAAGCCTCAAACTTACTTCATAATTATAACTTTCATTCGATTTAAATAAAATTTAATTATTATGTTAAGTCTCATACTTACTTGATAATTATAACTTTCATTAGATTTAAATAAAATTTAATTGTCATATTGAGTCTATAATTAAATTTTCATTCAATTTAAATAAAATTTAATTATCATGTTAAGTCTCAGACTTACTTGATAATTATAACTTCCATTAAATTTAAATAAAATTTAACTGTTATGTTAAGTTTTGGACTTACTTGATAATTATAGTTTTTACACTATTTAAATAAAATTTAATTATCATGTTACGTCTCAGACTTACTTGATAATTATAGTTTTTACACTATTTAAATATATTTTGATTATTGTGTTAAGCATAAAATTTATTTCATAATTAACTTTTTCATATACTATAAATTTTAATCATCATGTCTAGTTTTGAACTTGCTTGATCATATTGAGTACCGGATTCGCTTGATGAATATAAAAATATATTGAAATTAAAATAAAAAAGGATATTAATCGAATCGAAGTTTTAATTAATTTGTTTTCAAAAGAACTGTGTAACCCTAATTTCTCATTTTTATGAGAATACGTCAGAGCAAGGTCAAACAACTTGTCGAGCCCAAATATAAAATTTTAAAAATGTTTTCTTCATTCATATTAGTATATATTTTATCTAATTTTTGGGAAAAACAAATATTTTAAAAATTACAATAGTTTTGCACACTTAGGACGAACATGTGGGGGTGCTAATACCTTCCCCACACATAACAAACTCTCAAACTTGATTCAGTTTCACAACCCCTTTTTTAGGTTTTCCATAGTTTTCCTTAGTAAACTATGGTGACAACTTCCTTTATGAAATTTGTATTTAAATTTTTTTTATGCTCGCCATCCTGTCGTGATTTTTTCCGAGGTTGCGACAACTACAAGAAAATGCCTCATTAGTGAGCAAAAGCTGTTAGATGCTATAGTGACCAATTTAGATACCAATTTATAAAATAAAAAATTATTGGTTACTAAAATAGTCATTATTATGAATAAAAAATTGTAATTTGTTGCTAAATTGGTCACTAATAAATTAGAGACTAATTTAGAAACAAACCCCTTTTGATAGAAAAAACCTTGGTAGCTAATGTTTAATGACTAATTTCCTTTGATAGCTAAAATCTTAATAGCTAAATTTTATAAACCAATCTACAGACCAATTATAATTTTTTATTCATAATAACAATTATTTTAGTAACCAATAATTTTTTATTTTGTAAATTGGTACCTAAATTGGTTAGTGTAATGACTAACAACTTTTGGTCATTAAATTTGTAGTGCAAGAATAAGCACGAGTTCAAGATTAAAATGAAAAGAAAATATGATTGATATGAAATAATGAATCCGAAATGTGATAGATCAAGGAATGAAATGAAATTAATTGGTAAAACTAAAGAAGAATCATGGTTAAGAAGGAAACAATTCATAGAAATTACAACAGGCATGAATTCACGACCTAGCGCCAACTATGTAGTTTGTAGTTCACAACTGCAGCAAAAGATCATTCACAACGAAAAAGAAATAAACCTGAAGATTAACCTTTCTAGCTATCTTTGTAGACTAGTGAATGTTAATTCTCAAGACCAATCCAAACAACAACGAACCAGAGGGAAAAATGTTGTGAAATATGTGTGCTCTTAGCTTTCATGAGCTCTTTCAGTTCCTTCTTGTCTACCCTTTAGCCTTCACCAAGTATCCATAACTACTATGGAATGTAAAACCTAGCTATTTAAATAGGAGCAACTGCCTCTGCCATTAACTTTCAGTACAAGCTTCTTCCTTTGCCAAATCTATTATTGGCCAAGTGTCTCATTGAATTCTAACTGTGCAGCCTTAGGTTACATGTCTTCATCCTATATATCAACTTCGTAATTACGTGTCAGCATCTTCACGACTTTCGGTGGTTTAACAATAGTTGATTCCTTTTTACCATTTCAGTGCTTTGCTGCAACAAGTATCAACTTCTAAGTCGCATTGTCTCACTTAAATGCACTTGAAATTTTTGAGTTGAAAGAAGTTTTGTGAAAGAGGATTATTAGTTATTGTACTAATTTATTAATGATCTAAGAATAGTAAACTCCTAATTCAATCCAAGGTAATGCTACTTAAAGCTATAGAAAATAAAACCTACCTATGAAAAGAAAGAGAAGAAAATAAAAGGCTAAATAAAATCCTAACTACAAATAACAAATGGAAATCTTATTTTAATTTCAAAATAGTAACAAATATAAAAAGCTATCTATGCTAACTAGAATACTACAAGCAATTCTAAACATGCTAAAAATTAGACTATTAATCTTGAATAACATGACTAAAATAAAGACAAGAAAACTTATTAAACACCTTGTGTAACACCTAATTAGGATGCTACTAAAATACTTAGAAATTTTTCACGTTAAAAAAAATTCTTCCTTTATTTCATCAAAATAAACTTTCTAAATAAAAAATATTCAACGTCAAAATCATCTGACTTATACATTTTTTTAAAATATAATTGTTCCAAAAATATTAGAATTAAAAATAATTCTTTCGTCACTGGTGTGCATCCAAATCCACGCCATCTACAATGTCACTCTACTCCCGTATAATACTAGTCATACGATCATCGTAGGTGACAACCACAACCACTAACATGCAAGGGTGAGCTAACACTTAACAATAATTTACCAAACATATTACTCACCCAAACACACTAATTCCAACATCATCTTCAACATAATAGAAAATCATATTCATGACAATATCCACCAATCATATCACTCACTCACACCTTTCAAACCAAAAAATTTCGAACCATAATCCAAAACCATGATCATAAGAATAAAAATGTCTATAAACTCAACCAAGTCATACTACAACCAAATATAACAATGAAGTATGTCCTTCTCTCATAACCACCTATTAACTTTCTAGCGCACCAACGTCTCTTGTAAAGAGCCTTTCCCATGCTTTTCATGAGACGTATAAGAAAAAACTTTGTCTGTTCACCAAAGCCTTCAATCAGAGCATTCTTGTTAAGTTCATGCCCAAGTCTTATGGCCAAAAGAAACTATTTTACCTGACTCATTAAAGCCCTTTGGGTAAAAGAACCAATTTTGCATTATAGTTACGAGAGAATACATACACCACAATCCCATACATACATACACACATACATGTATATCATACCTCATCATCATAAGATTAACCATACATAATCATAATATCATAACCCAACCATTATTTCTTTGCACTTAAGGATATTAACATATAAGACCAAAAATTCTACAAAAAATTAAACAAAAACAACAACCACAATTCTACACCAAATAATACAGAAACAATACATTTTTTTTAAAACAACAACATCATTTTTAAAAATAGTAACAACACCCATTTTTAAAACAGCAATAACACCAAATTTTTGAAACAACACCAGCATCCCATTTCTAAAACGACAACAACATTTTAATTTTAAAACAGCAACAACATCAAATTTTTGAAACAACACCAACATCCAATATCTAAAACAGTAATAACATTTTAATTTTAAAATAGCAACAACATCAAATTTCTAAAACATAACCAACATTCAATTTCAAAAACAGAAACTACATTGTAATATAACAATATTAATTTATGAAACTCAACTTCCTCTCTTTTAATTAATTCTTCCGAAAAATGTAACCACTATTTCGTTTGAATATAACTGGCTTTAATTTTATAAAAGAAATAACATCCACCATGCCTAATCACTCTTACCCATCCATAAAATACTAAGAATTACACTAACCAAGCTTTAAAAAATGATTTTAAGCTTGAAAAAATATGAGTGTAAGACCCAAGAAAATCAAATATAAATAAATATTTAATTTAACAATAACCAGAGAATAGAGACACATTTAATGGAATTAATTGGGTCAAGGAACAATGGTAGCTCAAGCAGTTGAAAGTACTTGGTTATTTGAAAGGACTTGGGTTTGAATCTTGTGTATGTCATTATTGTGACAATTTAATTAATTGTTTTCCAAGTATGCATGAACGTGTGATATGTATTGAAAATTGTTCATGTGCATGAAATAACAAGAAACACGAACTGGCTTGTTGGTTGGTGTAATTATTGGGTAATTATGTGGATGTGGGTTTGAAACCTTGTTGGTGCGAAAATAGTTATCTTTTTCTGTTTGGAACATTTTGACCATTAAGGAAATTTATAGGAAACCCTAGCCGTCTCTAGAGAGTAGAGGAGAAGTGAATGGGCAAGAAACCTTCAGGTTAATGCCTATTGAAGGAAATTAAAACCCTAAATTCGTATTTTATTTTTATTTAATTATTTTAGGGTTGAAAATGAAGGAAAACAAAAGAATTAGTGAGTGGAAAGGGAAGGGTTTTGGTACAACTACTATGATGAGTTGTGAGAGTACCAGAAATCTTATCTAAAGAGTGTAAGAAGGCTAAAGAGGACGTCTTTTGCTAAGAGAGCAAGGGTAGATTGAATTTTGTGCATGAAGCGTTATAGGAGCACTTTTGGAGTAGGAAATCTAGGTAAGGGGAGCTATTCTTACTTGTTTATGTTGACATGTGAAGCCTGGGTGATGTGTCTCATGAAGATTTGATGAAGCTTTGTTGACCTACTTGGAGCCATTGCTTTGGAATCATGCCTTTGTTGATGAAGTTATGGAGATTTGATGGTATTCATGTTTGACATGTCTTAACGCATGCCCTACACATGGATCAATCATTAGGAAAGTGTGCTTGTGACTTATTCAATCAATTGATTTATTTTTTAATCAGTTGATTTCACTTAAGTCAAGTGAAATCAACTGATTGATTTGGAAATCAACCTATTGAATTTTATAACAGTTTGACTATAAGTGCTGTGATTTTCGAAACAAAGGTAACTTGACCATTTTTTAGCGCAAATCTGTTATGGAAACTTTGGAAATTTCTCTCTTTCGTGATCATTCATATTGTAGCTATTGAAGATTGATCTTGGATAAATTCTTGGAGCTTTTGGCATGTGTTTAAAGCTTGGAGAAGGTGTTTGTGATAGGTAGGGTTGTGCTACCACTGAGGTTTGATCTTTCTCAAGCTTTGTATGTGTCCCTAGTGCTTTTCCTGGTCTACAAGAGGGTTCTTGTTGTGCCGTTGTGATCTTGTGTGATTCAAGAGTCTTTGGTATATGTTTTGCTTAGTTTGATAGTGTAAGGGTGTAAACTTTGTAAATCTTTTAAAATGATGCAAAGTGAGGCTCGAGTTGTCTTGACAAACTAGATGTAGCTTATAACATCCCGTCAGGATATTACTGATTTAAATAAATAAAATAAATAATATCATAAAGAAATCGCATTTATGAATAAACTTCATTTCCCAAAAGTGCGGGAAATTTAAACTTTTATAATTTCAATATTTAATTCCAAATCCAAGATTACAAAAAACCTGAATAATCCAGAACGGTCTCATAGACTTAAGCGTCACCGGCACCACTTGCATTAACATCCTCTGCTCATGTGTACCACGTACACGATCATCGCCAAACACAAGCAGATAGGGTGAGCTTATGAAATCAACATACATCATAATAATAAATATATATCCAACCATATAACTATATTTTCTGCAAAGAACCAATATACGATCTTTTTCTTTATTCTTTATCGTCTGGCCACAACCAGACCATTCGTGTTCTACCTCTTCTAGTGATTATCGCAAGATAATTTGTTGCCAAACCTATTGGCCACAACCGATAGAGCACGTGCAGGAACCAATGCCACTGATCATACACCGTAACGCTGGGTGGAGTTCCCAAATACGAACATAGTCCGTAATGACCCAAGACTACCAAACTCGTCAGCGTTCTACTGAGGAGGGCAATCTATCTGGACCCATGCGTACTGACCACAACTAGCACACTCACACTGGCAACACTCGCCAACCCGAGCTCAACTCAAGGGTTCCTCGTGTTCATCCGCCATCTCGAGCTCAACTCGAGGGATGCCATTCCGAGCTCAACTCGAGGAATGTACGTGCTTAACTCCTATCCCAAGCTCAACTCAAGGGATACGTTTCGAGCTCAACTCAAGGAACCCAGCAATCTTACCTTGGCAACATCACCAAAAGCCTTGTAGAACACCCAAATCGCCTAGCGGGGGACACGTACCGCTAGGTGCTATTCGCTTCCCGACCGCCTGGTGGGGGACACGTACCGCCAGGCGCCAAGCACCTCAGAATCACAAATTCATTAACCACCGCCCGGCGGGACAGCCCACACCGCCAGGCGAACGTGCTCCAGAAGACCACTGATTTCGTCGCCATCGCCTGGCGAAACCCTCCCCTCCGCCAAGCGCCACCAATTCCAGAACCCCACTATTTCCTTGCCATCGCCTGGCGAGTGCGACCCCACCGCCAGGCGCCACACCAGTAATAACTTCTACTGGTTTTCATGACTTTTATTCAAGTTCCCCACATTGGTCTTGCATAATCATGCATTCAAATAGTTGAACCCTCTTTATTTTATATAAATACACTCTTATCAACAACCATTCTCAATTACAACTTACCAAGTAGAAAGCACCTGACTTCCCTTTTGTATATCATCAATCTATTTTATCGAATTAGTCATGCATAAGTTCAACTAATCCAATAATCAATATGTCATTGTAAACTCCTACCACTTTAAGCTCTATTATTTACTCAGATTAACTGTCCAGATTTCCATCACTTTATACATACCTTAACAACTGCCTTACCCATAATTTACACACTTCCTACAAATTGGCAATTCCGGCTATTCTTATAATCTTACTTGGCTCTAGTCATCGTCTAGGACCACTAACACCATAATGGTCTGGACCACTGGTTTCTCACTCACTATGAGATTTTCACTCAACTATACTAGTATTTTCTTTGCCCTCCCAATACTTAAAATCAGCCCTAACCCTTACCTATTATCATTTGTTCTTACATCACATTACTCATTTCAACTGTTCCAGTAGCATGAACATGGCTCCCTTCACCTAGTGCAGTCAGCAACACCCGCAACACGTAAAGACTCAATCTTCTGAGATGGCGCCTGGTGGCAAGACCCGTGCTGCCAAGCGGTGCAAGCAATTCTAGCAGATTCCCAGAATTCCCAGCAGCCATGAGATCCTTCTCTCATTCTCCAGCACTTCTCTCTGCGTTCCCTAATTGCTTTCACCCTCAAACACTTAATCGTGACACAACATTGCAACTTTAACTATCTTTGTCTACAATGTGAGTACACCTAATTCACCATTAACATTGATTCATCCAAAACTCCAAATTATAACCCTAAAATCATATTCACATTGTTTCATCCATTTTACCTATTAATTATACTGGTTTTCAATAAAATACGACGTTATATCATCTCTAAATCACCAACCCATTATTTCCTTCCGATCAGAATCATGTCAAAGCACCCTAGAATGACAAAAACCAAACCTCAGACCTGCGTCGCCTGGCGGAAATTCATCACCGCCAGGCAGTTCATCAAGAAAACCCAGAATAGTGTAAAACACATACGTCGCCTGGCGGCCGGGAATGTGCCGCCAGGCAGTTTCACTTCAGTAACCCAGAACAAGGCAAAAATTGCATGCACCGCCTGGTGGCGATGAACAGCCCGCCAGGCGGTTCCTGGAAATTTTCCAGAAACATAAAAAAATGACAGAATTCACAGGTATGCATCCAGTTTCATACATTACATGGTATATTATCGAAAGACAAAGTAAATTAACGTTTACAGCTCCCCTAACCTGGGTCCTTTTGCTTTAAAACTTTGACACTTGAGAATTTCCAATAAGCAATTATGGCCCTCCTCTTTGGCTCCCTCTCAATTCAGCTCCCAGAAGCTCACTCAAGCCTCACCACACTTAGAATTCGTGCTAAGTTTTTCGGCTAAGATTGAAACAATACTTAAGTGGGAAAGGCCTAAGACAGTAATAGAGGTGAGAAGTTTCTTGGGCTTGGCAGGGTATTACAATAGGTTTGTAAAGGGGTTTTCAGAAGGTGAGTCCTTTGACTCAACTCACGAGGAAGGATCAGCCATTCTCCTGGACTGAGAAGTGTGAAGAATGTTTCGAGGAGATGAAGAGGTGTTTAACTACCGCTCCAATACTCGTAATTCTAGACACTGGTAAGAAGTTTGAGGTGTACTATGATGCCTCTTACTTAGGATTGGGGTGTGTGTTGATGCAAGAAGGGAGGCTAGTGGCATATGCCTCACGACAATTGAAGCCACACGAGAAAAATTACCCGACTCATGACTTGGAGCTAGCAGCCATTGTGTTCGCTCTTAAGTCTTGGAGGCACTATTTGTACGGCTCTCAATTCCAAGTATTCAGCGACCACAAGAGTCTGAAATATTTGTTTGATCAAAAGGAGCTGAATATGAGGCAGCGCAGGTGGATGGAGTATCTGAAGGAATATGACTTTGAATTGCTCTATCATCCGGGCAAGGAAAATGTTGTAGTCGATGCTTTGAGTCGGAAGAAGATGCACATGTCTTGTATGATGATAAAGGAGTTAGAGTTGATTGAGAAACTCAGAGATATGAATATGGGGATGCAGTTTGGGCAAGACTCCATACAGTGTAGCTTGTTGAAAGTCACCAATGAATTTTTGAATGAAATTTATGTGGCTCAGGGGCACGATTGGGAATTACAGCAGTTTGTAGGGTGGTTGGGTACGGAGAAAGGGAAAGACTATCAGATGGGAGTAGACGGCATTCTACGCTTTAAAGGTAGAGTGTTCGTGCCTGGAGGACCTTTATTCAGGAGGCAGATTCTGAAGGAAGGCCATCAAAGTCGTCTTAGCATAAATCCCGGTATGACTAAGATGTACAAGGATTTGAAGGAGTCCTTCTGGTGGAATGGGATGAAATCAGATGTAGTAGACTTTGTTGCTCAATGTTTGGTATGTCAAAAGGCCAAAATTGAACACCAAAGGCCGGGAGGTACACTACAACCATTGGACGTACCTTAGTGGAAGTGGGATAGTATATCTATTTGACCATTATCTTCATTGTTTCAAATCTTCAAATTCTTTTCTGTATAATATGCAATCATTAGGACATGCGTGTATCCTTTTATACTCCATACCCATCGGACAAAGAATTTTCTTGGCGTCATAGTTTCGAGTGGGTGGAGTATTTCCTTCGGGAAACATTTCATTCAAGAGCACAAGCAATTCTGTGAAGCTTTTATCCGTCCAACCATTAGTTGCTTTCAAATTCATAAGTCTTAAAATCGTTGATAATCGCGTGAACTTAGTTGAACCAACATACAACGGAGTTTCCGCATCAACAGACATCGTCTCATACACATGCGCTTGTGCAAAAGCTTCTACGCCAACATCCTGTATCATGTCCTCCATATTGTCTTCTTCTACTCGCTCTTCACATCGCTCTTCCCGTCGCTCTTTCATGGAGGAATGGGCAAGATATTCAGTTCGAGAAACAGTTGGAATGTGTATTAATCGTCGTTCCATGTCCATATTGTATAACTTCTAAGGAAACCATCACGAATAAGATGTTCCCTAACTTGAGTTGCATTCAATTTTCTTTCATTCAAATAGTTGACACAAGGACATCTGAACTTCACCTCATCATCACTTATCCCCTCATAACGTTGCGCAAATTTTATAAATTCTTCTACTCCATTCTCATACTCAACGCTGATACGTGGTAAATTAATCCAATCTCGATCCATATTGAAATTGCGTGAACAATTTCAGTAATCATTGAATCAATGCTCACGTCGTAATCAAGGTGTGACCCTATCCCATTTAAGAAGATTCACTTTCTTTATTTTATTGGTACATATTACTTTTAAAATACATATCTTAAATTTCACGAAATTTTGTCAGCATTTCGCATTGGCCTTCAAGATACACGAAATGAAAGTGATTATAAACCACAATCAAATATGCACCCAAAGATCAATACAAAACACAATTGACAAATATTCATGAATTTTAAGATATGTATTTTAATATATATATATATATATATATACACACACACACACACACTAATAAATTACTAGAAAGTGCTTAATCTTCTTAAACTCTCCAATCGGATAATTCAAGATTCAATACATTTAAATTATTAGTATTGTATCCCTTTATATCTAATTTTAAAAAAAATGTAGTTTTTTCAACATGAAAACTCGAGGACAATACATAATTTTCGTATTGAATCTCAAACGGGAAACTAAGGCTAACTCACTAATCAAACAAATATTTAAGCAAATAATAAACCACATATATATAACATATTACTAATATATAACAGACAACAAAATCTTACAAAATAATAGAATTAGGAACCTGGGAGCGTGAAAATTGAATGACAATGGAAGATGATGCACACCCACGATACTTAGGTCTTTAAGAGCTACAAGAGACAATAAAATAAATAAGAGACCGTAAAAATAGCAAAAGAACAATGCAAAAATCAGCCAAAAACCTCATTAAAATGCAAAACAATTACCTAAATCATAAAAAAATATACAAAACGAAAAAAAAAAAGAAATAACGCGTTTTGAATTTACCCCGGGGAGAATTAGCGGTGCAACGGTGGCTGGAAATGGTGAAGGAGGTGCAAGAGACTCGCCGGAGCAATGGCACGGAGCAGTGACAACGTTTGTCGCCAACTGGTGGTTGTGGTGGACTGTGGCGAAATGGTGCGATGGAGGCGCGACGGAGGGCGCGACGGTGGTGGAATTTGGTTGCTTTTCACGTGTTGTTCGGTGGCGGAGCAATACCTGCAACACTAACATCGTGGACAGAGGCGCAATCGACGATGAAGAGTAACAGAGGGCGCAATCGTGACGGAGGGCGACGGTGGTGGAGAGAGGACGCTGCGTTCGCGAGAGAGAAGATGAATAGTGATGGGTTCGCGAGATTTGGGACCCTAAATAAACGATATGGCCTCAGTTCTGTAAACACCCGAGGCATAAAGTGTTATAGGCCTCGGTCCTTTGCCACCCGAGGCCAAATCATCTACTGTCAGTGGCAATTTTGTAATACTGGGGGACACTGACGGGTTATAGGCTTCGGTTGATGTATAACTGAAGCATAAAACGAGTTATAGGCCTCGGTCCTTTGCCACCCGAGGTCAAATCATCTGCTATCAATGACAATTTTGTAGACACTGACGGGTTATAGGCTTCGGTTGATGTATAACCGAAGCATAAAACGAGTTGTATGCTTCGGTTGGGTAAAGACCCGAGGCAAAAAGGTTAGAAAAATTTCAAAAATCCCACCGCCTCCTTATAGGCTTCGGTCCCGCAGTAACCGAGGTCTATAAGGCAAGTTAAAAACCAGAATCTGCACTAGTGACATAAGGTTGAGCTAACTAAACATTAAACATAATAAACAAGAATATACATATATACTACTCAAAACTCACCCAAACTTTACATAAACACGATCTCTAACAACACAATTCAATTCCACTTATGGTTTCACACAACAATACACAAAACTTGTTGTATCACACAATAGTTAAAGAAAACATACTATCATCGAAAATAACTATTGCTCGTAACTTACCAACACATGCTCACCACTAGACCAACCACCCTTCCTAGTTCTCACAAGTCTTACGGACAGGGTCCACTTCCCTTGCTTCCTAAGAGCCTTACGAGCAAAGTTCCTTCCTACTTTTTAAAAGCCTCACAAATAGGGTCCATTTCCCCTACTCCTCTAAAGCCTTATGGGCGAAGGACACATGTGCAACTTCCCATCACTCTCCTAGATAGCTTCTTCGACGAAATCCAACTTCGGTACAACTATGCAGAGTTACCTTTCTCACTTCTCTTCAAGAGAGACTTACGATCGAATACCACACCCCAATGCTCACCAAAAGCCTTATGGAGGGAGTCAACACTCAAACTCATCACTAGAGACTAACAAAGTGTCCCACCTCTCGTTGAGTCACAACACATATTCACATTTATAACCAAAACTATAAGAAAATCCATCATTAACAACCTATTTTAGTGACCAAAAATAAAAAGTTATTGGTAACTATAATTGGCACTATTATGAATAAAATTACTAAAATAGGCAATATATATATATATATATATATATATATATATATATATATATATATATATATATATATATATATATATATT